>JACCDV011290272.1_pt1 | contig 16930 bp, 13 predicted proteins | sample 7446131 | NCBI WGS metagenome assembly JACCDV01 (sample SAMN15323448, study PRJNA562643) | freshwater metagenome | isolation source: river surface water | place: USA:Blue River Watershed | collected 2017-08-17 | reverse complement strand
TCCTCCTGGAGCAGAATTATCGCTCGACGCAAAACATCCTCTCCGCCGCCAACAACGTCATCGCGAAGAATACGATGCGCAAACCAAAGAATCTCTTCACCGCGAACGCCTCGGGAGAACCGCTCTCACTCTTCGAATCCTACGACGAGACCGACGAGGCCCGCTACGTTGCAACAAAGATCGCAACTCTCCTCGCGCACGGCGTGCACCCCAAAGACATCGCAGTCCTCTATCGCACGAACTTCCAGTCCCGCGTACTCGAAGAAGCGCTCCTCTTTTCGGGCATTCCATATCAAGTGCTCGGCACGCGCTTCTATGAACGCAAAGAAGTGAAGGCCGTTATCGCGTACTTACGCGCCGCAATGAACCCGCGGTCCGCCTTCGACCTTGAACGTGTGATCAATGTTCCCGCTCGCGGAGTGGGAAAGGTAACACTCGACAAGATATTGAGCGGGCAACGCGACGCGCTTCCCGCCACAATGCGCGCCAAGGTCGACGCATTCTTCGCGCTCCTCGCCCGCATCAAGGACGCGACCGAGACCATGAAACCTTCCGCACTCATCTCCTTCATCATCACCGAGACGGGGATCGAAAAGCGTCTCTCCGAAGGCGACGACGAAGATACCGAGCGTCTCGCCAACGTGCGCGAGCTCGTCACCGTCGCAATGCGCTATGATGTCTTTCCCGACCAAGAAGGACTCATGCAGTTCCTCTCCGACGTCGCACTCGAATCTGACCAGGACAATATGAAGGAGAGCTCCGACGCGGTCCGACTCATGACCATCCATGCCGCGAAGGGTCTCGAGTTCGACCACGTCTTCATTACCGGAATGGAGCAAGATCTCTTTCCATCACGTCGTTCACAGGACGAAAGCAAAGATATCTCAGAGCGCGAGGAGGAGCGCCGTCTCTTTTACGTCGCACTCACTCGTGCCGCGCAAAAGGTCTTCCTTTCTTATGCGTCCTTTCGCACGATCTTCGGGCAACGTCAGGTCAACCTTCCAAGCGAATTTCTCGCGGACATCGGCGACGACCTCCTGACCGTCGAGTCACGCGATGGAAGCACGGGGAGAAGAGAAGAAAAACCGAAACGCAAGGTGAGTCTCCTCGGCTGGGACGAGGACTACGGTGACGGTGAGAGTATCTCTTATATATAGAGCAAGGTGGAGCAATGCGGGCGCCACCGCAAAACGCACAAAAGCGAGAAGTTGCTTTTTATCCTACTCATGGCATGCTGTGCATGATATGGAACGACTCCACGCGAAAAAATCTCTGGGTCAACACTTCCTCCGTTCAATGCAAGCGGTGAACGCGATCATCGACGCGGCGGCACTCTCACAACAAGACACCGTGCTCGAGATCGGACCGGGCGAAGGGGTGCTCACCGCACGACTCCTTGCCGAAGCGGGGAGGGTGATCGCACTCGAAGCCGATCTTCGTGCGATCGACATCCTCAATGAGCGATTCAAAGACGAAACGGCGAACGGAAAGCTCCTCTTGCTCCACGGCGACATCCGCGAGACCCCGACACAAGAACGACTCTTTGCCGAAGACGCACTCGGGGCGCGTCCGTACAAACTCGTCGCCAACATCCCCTACTACATCACCGGCATGCTCTTTCGACTCTTTCTCGAAAAGAGACGCCAGCCCGAGCGCATTGTCTTTCTTGTGCAAAAGGAGGTTGCCGACGAGATCATCGCGCGCGACGGCAAAGAAGGACTCCTCTCGCTTTCCGTCAAAGTCTACGGAAACCCTCGCATGATCACGAAGGTGAAGCGCGAAGCGTTCAGCCCGCCGCCCAAGGTCGACTCCGCGGTGATCGCGATCACCGACATCTCCCGCGCGCGTCTCGACACACTCTCCGACGCGGACTACTTTCGTGCTGTAAAAGCCGGACTCGCGGCGCGACGCAAGATGCTCCTCGGGAACCTCGTCTCCGGACTTGCACTTTCACGCGAAGACCTCCTCACACTCTTTCATGAACTCGAGATACCGGAAGGGGTGCGCGGCGAAGACCTTGCATCCGAGAAATGGATCGCGCTTGCGCGCATGATCACCGCGAGCGCAAAACAAAAGACCCCCTGAGGGGGTCTTTTGTTTTGCTTCACTAATTCGACGAACCGACCATAAACATCGTCCCCGCGGTTGGGATGAGGCGACATTTTTTTCCACTATACCGCAGACAGATCCCTCCCGACTCGAACGTTCCAAGGATCCAATGTCCAACGCTCGTTTGTTTGTAGAATTTGTAGGTCTGAGTTGCCCCGGGCTGATAGATGAGCGGCAGCCCACCCGTCCTCGAAGGCACAGCGAGATCATTGAAGTAAACCGCGTAATTCCCGGTGCACAAGCAAAACCTAACACGTGAGATCTTTCCCCCGAACGGATACCCGACAGTCGATCCCCCACCGGTACCGCCAACACTCGAGGAAACTCCCGAGACCGAAGTCGAGAGCGTCGTAACATTACTGGTCAATCCCGTGATTGTCGTCCCGGTGACGGAGGTCAAGTTTGTGAGCGTCGTTGCACTGGCGAGAGAAAGTGTCCCCGTTGAAAAGACATTTGTGGCGATTCCCGATATCGAGTTGACCGTTGTGGTCAATGTCCCCGTGATCGATCCGAGCATCGTCGTCGTGAGACCCTGAAGACTTGTGAGTGATGTCGTGATGCTCGTCAGATTGGTAAGGACAGTGGCAAATTGCTGATCGACCAAAGCGGAGATGTTGTCGAGCACAAACACCTGCGCCAACAATTGCTCCGAGAGTGTGCCGAGCTGATTGCTGATCGTCGCGATCGATGCTATCCCTCCGGACAGTGTGTTGCTGATCGCACCGGTGATCGCCGCGATCGAACCCGTGCCGGTGATTCCGGCGATTCCATTCGCAATGATATTCTCAACACTGGAAAGAGAGATCGTTCCCAGGGCGGTCAACTGATCGATCGCCCCCTGCACGACCGAATCCTTGATCGCATCCGTCAGTGCGTCCACATTGATCGTCGAAAGGGACGCCGCGATCGTCGCGATGTTTCCGAGTCCGCCCACAGACGCAAGACTTCCCGCAACGGCATTCTGTATCCCGGCGATATTGAGCGATGACGTGATTCCGGATAACACTTTTGCCGCCTCTTGAACCATCGCGGACTTCACCACTTCTTGGAAAGCCCCCGTCGTGAGCGCGCTCAACGATCCCGAAATTGATGCGAGGCTACCTAACCCTGTCGCAGAAATGATCCCGTTCGCGATCTCTGTCTTGATCACATTAATATCGGCAATACCGATAATACTTTCCAGCTCAGCAAGCGCCTCTCGCATGACGATATTCTTCACAATGTCATCAAAATCGCTTTCCAAGAGTTGCTTGATGGACGAAGTAATGTTAATGGCCTGAATGAAGCCCTCGATATTGGCGATCGTCAAAACCTGGTTTCTGATCGTATTTTGTAGTGTAGTCAGGTTGACCGCCCCCGCAAGCGAAGACACGCTCGACATCGCACCGTCAATGACCGCATTCTTCACCGCCGACTCAAAGGCCTGCACCGTCACACCGCTCATCTTTGCAATAATGGGATCGAGTCCTCCGTCAAAGATCCCGAATCCGCTGATCTGCGTCGCGACGGCAGTCTGAAGATCAAGGACGCTCACCGGCCCGGCCTTTGTATTCAAGCCTTGAGTTACCGTACTTATGATTGTTGGGATTCTCCACTCTGCGACATAAGCCCCGTTCGCAATAGCCTCATTCAACGCAATGCGCACAAGATCTTCGGTGTCATCCTTGATATATGCCATCGAGCCCACCTCACTCAATACCAACCCTCCATCGGCGATCGCCTTGTCGATCGCGGCGTTCACAAGTCGGTCCATGTCTTCTTCTTCGACAAGCGCGATCGAGGAGATCTGACTGAGCGACACCGTGCCCGCAGAGACCGCCTCATTCACGGCAACGGTGACCATTTGCTCGATGCTTTCTTCGGGAGCATAGGCGATGTTTGTGATCTGAGTCAGCTTCACCGTACCCAGAGAGACCGCCTTGTCGACCGCATCGGAAACCAAGTCTTCGGTGGCGTCAATATGAAGCTTGGACGGTGAGTCAAGGGTTGTCGAGCTGACGCCGGAAGTCAACAAACCCTCATCAACCGCGACGGAAAGCGTCTGCTCGAGGGCGGTGATCGTTTTTTGCTGCAAACTGTCGACCTGGTTGATTCCGCTTTGAAGCTGTGCACTCGTCGTCTCGACCTGCTGTTCAATGCTATCGACCGTAAGCGTGGCCGCCTTGCCGCGTGAGACAAAAGTGACCCACGCGACCGCCGCGACCAAGACAACAAGGAGCGCGAAGGTGATCTTTTGTACTGATGTTTTGTGATGAACAAATTGCATGATGACTGGATTAACAATAAGGACCTTACGCGAAGATCAGAGTTTGAAATAAAAGACCTCGGTATTGCTCATTCCGTTCACGTTCATGACCGAAATACCGAAGGGGTCGCGAATATTGAGCGCCGGATCATCATATCCCATCGCGATCTGCTCGGTGGGACCTTCATCTTCGGGATCATAATCAACCGTGATCGTGATAGGGACCTGCAACGTCTTTCCGTCCGGAGAAGCCACATTGTCGATCACTTCACGCGAGGTGTGTACCTGATTGCCCGTCGGAGTGAATCCTGTTCCGGTGATCGTGATCGTCGTCCCCTGGAATCCTTCCTTGGGCGAGATCGAGGTGATCGTCGGAGCCGTGGCGTTTGGTTGCGTGACCGTAAAGGAAAGTTTGTTTGATTCACCCTTTTCATTGGTCACCCAAAGTGACTGTGCTCCAAGTGCCGCCGTCTCGGGAATAACGAACGTGATCATGCCGGAGAGTACCGTTGCGTTCGTGATCGTGGTTGCGCCGAGATAGACCGTGTGCTTCCCGGAAGTAAATCCGAGCCCTGCGATCGAGACCGTCGCTCCACGCGGCGCCGCGTAGGTGGACGGATACATGAGCGCCAACTCCTCGGAAGAAAATCCGCTGGAGGTATTTACGGGCACGGTCGGAGTGGGGGAGGATGAAGTGGTCGGAGTTGTCGGCGCGACAGGAGTGGTGACCGTCGAATTGCTCGGGACTCGCCCGGTGGGAGTACGTCCGGTTGCTGTTCCGGTAGTCGGAGTAGCGGGAGTGGTCGGCGCGACCGTCGTTGCCGTTCCCGGACCCTTCGCGCACAATGCGGTGATCTTGGCTCGCGAAAACGTGCCAACAAATCCGCTTCCACTCGTGAGTCCGACAGGGATCAGCACTTCAGAGCGATACAGTTCCTGAAACTTCACGACCGCCGCCTTGGTCTTCTGTCCAAAGTAGGTGGTCTCGTTGCCCGGAGAACCGGCATCATCAAGCGACACCCTGGTGCGCGCGTCGGCGTTCAAAAAGACTTGAAGCGCCCGCACGTCGGCCCCCGATGCACCGAGCGCGAGGTTGCGGATAAAGAGCGCGCACTCGGGAGCGCTTTGCGCGGCGGCGATTCCCGGGAGAAGCGCGACGAGAAGCGCGGTAGAGTAGGTGAGCGAAAGGAAAGAACGCATGGATAGATAATATTAGAATGATATGCAGTCATTGTAGCAAAGATGGGGGAGAGATACCCGCAACATATACACAGAAATGGTGCTCCGCACATGAAGCGTGCACACAAATCCACTCAAAAAGACACGCGGTCACACGATATGCACGCAAAGCACAAGAACCACAAGAATGGGGTCATTGCGACTTCCGTAACACAAACGAACCTCAAAAGGAGAAACGGCAATGAAACCCGACGTTTTGAAAAGGACACCAGTCCCCATCGAGGAAAACAGCCCCGCCGGCACACATGACTCGATCTCCTCCGAAGTACCCCCCCCAATATCGCACGATCACAAAAATACGCCTTCATTCAAAGATTTTTGAGCGCCCGCCTCGACTTATACACGCAGAATCCACAGGTTTTTCCACTTTTTAGCTTCACTTGCCTCCACAAAAGTACTTTGACGAAAAACTTAAAGCTTGATATAATAAACTTTAGGTCAGTCAAGGTCCCTTGACACCATACCAACAGAAAGGAGGACATCATGTCCACGTTCAAGAAGGGAGTCTTCGGACTCATTGTCGTCCTCGCGTCAATGTTTGCGGGGTTTGCACATGCACAACAGTGCTACACGGACCAAAGGGCTGCCTATGCCGTTTACAATGCCATTGGAGCTGACGCGCAAGCAAGCATTTTCCCAAAATCACAAGTGAGGGGAGGGAGGCCTGAGAAGTGTAGCGCCAGTGGGTTACTCCAAGCGAATGGCCCTTGCGTGTGTTTCGCAGCGAAAGGAAAACAAATGGGGGAAAATATCGTTCTGATTTGGACACCCATCAACAGCAACACGATCATCGTCTCCAAGCGCTCGGGAGGTGCTACTGTGGCGACGCAAACCTACAACGGTTACGCGGGTTCGATTTTTGCAAACAAAAACCAACAAGATCCCTGCGCAAACTTGCGGGGAGCGAATCTTGAGGCGTGTCGCGCCGCGCAAGAAGCAACAGGCGGAGACATTGGAAACATGCTTGGCACGGTTATCCGTGTCCTCCCCGGACTCTTCGGGAAATGAGGCAGCACAGAGGCGGAGCACACAATGCTCCGCCCTTTCTTTTTTTCACACAAAACAAAGCGTTGTCCACAGAAAAATAAAAAGGAGAGAGACGAGGAGGTGCGATCCATCATATAATAGAGAAGGTAGGGTGGTTGATCCACCGCCGTTCGCATATCTACATCGATCATGATTATTTCTCAACTTCCGCACAAGAATCTCTACATCAGTGGCTCCCTCGCGCTTCTTATTGTCGGGATCGGCATCATCGTCAATCTCCCCGAGCGGTCGCACACAGCGGGACTTGCCGCTTCGGACACCTCGTCAGCAAATTCGGCCGCTTCGGGAGCTGAAGAAGACGAGCAAGACACCGACGGTGACGGGCTCTTCGACTGGGAGGAATTTCTCTACGGCTCCGACCCCAAAAAGCAAGACACCGACAGCGACGGCACGCAAGACGGCGAGGAAGTGCGCGCGGCACGCAACCCCATCGTTCCCAACACCGCCCCCGCAGGTGAAAGCCCGAACGACCCGCTCACCCAACTCCAAGACCCCAACTTCGCCTCCACCTCCGCCGCGATCAGCGAGGCGAAGAGGGAGTTTTTCAGGAAATATCTCGAACAAGCAGGGAAAGAGATCCGCGAGACCACGTATCTCGACCTCATCTCCAAATTTGATGCCGAAAAATTAAAACCCAAGCGCGAGATCGCCGACCTCGCCATCGCCTCCGAAAATACGAACGACGCGGTCAAGGTCTATTTGAACGACTTTGGCTCCGCGATCCTGCGGTTCAAATCTCCCAACGCTCCGCGTTCCGAGATCGCGATCATCGAAGACTTTGGCAAGACTCAAGACACTCGCATTCTCAAAGAGCTCCAACTCCCCGCAATCGACTACGCCAACTTTGCCGCCGAACTCCGCAAACTCAAGGTTCCTTCCGGTCTTGCCAAGACACATCTCCTCATTGTCGAGGGGTACGAGGGCATGGCGCTCGGTCTCTCGGGGATGATCACCATGGCAAGCGACCCCTTCATGGGTGCGGGCGGATACCAAGGATATCTCATCTACCGCGTGCAGGTGACCGACGCCTTTGCGGTCTTGGTGACCGAGGTCACAAAGCGTGGGATCACCTTCACCAAAGACGATCCGGGCTACATGTTCTACGCCAATGTCTTCGCGGAACAATGATTTATACACAGGGGTGATACACCATCTTTGCAAACTTAGGTTATAATTAATCACGATATGTCTATGAGACGATCCATCACAAGGTCAAGCATCGCACTCCTCACCCTGAGCGCGTTTATGGCGCAGACCGCGCTCGCGGGAACGGTCGGTCCTGTCGGTGGTCCCTACGTCCCCGTCTACGACCAAACAACCAACACCAACTTCAAAGAATACATCGACCTCTTCAATAGTCAGATGGGAGCGTCCGCGCCGAACGGCTCTACCGACTCACTCCGCGATATCATTGCGGGAGCGGACCCGCAAGGGATAGCGGCAGCAGAGTGTGCACGCGAGGACAACGCGCTTCCCGCAGTAGCCCTTTCCGACACAAGTCCATGGGGGAAGTCCGTTGCCTCAACATCAGAAGATGGTACAAATCTTCCTATTTCCGTACCCCCCGGAGGAGACCCCAGCAACCCAATGGCGGGTCCCTTCATCCAAGTCAACGCGAGCCACTCACTCCGCTGTCTTCTTGAAGATATCCTTGAGTTCCAAAAACTTGGCGTGAGTATCCAACTCCACAAGCTCTTGAAGGACTACATCGCCGACGCGCAGACCAAGCAGCTCACCAACCAACTTCGCAACAAAGTTGCCGCGGCCAACCTCGACTGGTCTCGATCGGGCAATGTGGTGAACGATGGAGGTATCACGAGTTCCGCCCCTGTCTTTAGCACCAACCCGTCCGCAAGCCAGTTCAATGTTTCCAATCGCCAACTCTCGCACATCACGGACCAGGCCGCCGCCGACCCGATGGCGGGAAATCCTGTCGGATCTCTGGGTATCGCCGCTCCGTGGCGACTCGACACGACCGCCAGCATGGTCAACAACATGCGCGGACTCGTCAACGACCCCTTCGACTGGACTCAATCGATTACGGGGCAGCAGCTCACCACCGGACCCAACCCCCTCTTTGCCGACGAGTACGATTGGACCAAGTTCAACCAAAGCTTCAACGACCCCTCGACGCTGAAAGGTGGCATGCTCACCTTCCTCGAAACAGCACTCGTTCCCTCCAACAACCCCATCGGCGCCTCCCAGCTCGCCGACATGGCGGCACGCGGACGCATCGAACGCGAGATCGAGTCGACTATCCAACGCCAAACCTCTTCCGGATTCGTTCCTGCAACATCCTTTGCGCAAAACCCCGCCGACCCGTACAACCTTGCTATGCAGTTTGGCATCGACACCAACCCCGCCGGACAGAACCAGCAGGTCGTGACCGACATGTCACGCCAAGGCGACGAGCAGGTTCGCGACGGCATGTCGCTTGATTCTCTTGGCGCCCCATCGGCAATGACGCAGTCAACTTCACTCAACACAGGAGGAGGGGTGCTCAACTACGACACAACACCCCTTGCTACTTCTACCACCGTCGTAAACTCTCTGGTCAAAGAGATTTACGATATCATTTGGTATGGATATATCGGGGTCAGTGTAGATACCGCTGAATTTGCGAACGGAACCATGCTCTCGATTTACGACAACATGGCCTTCGATGATCAAATGCCTTCGGTTGTTCTCCCTGATCAATCTGTTGACGGCGGCGGTGATGGGACGGACAGCACAGTCAACCTTTACGACAGCAGCTGGGGTGATTGGTCGAGCTGGTTTGACTGGTGATCGGTCACGGCGGAAGAGGTTTAGTTCGCTCGTTTGGAGGTTTGGAGGAGTAGTGGAAACGCAATAATGAAACGCATGCAAAAAAAGACATTCATCACACCGTTCATCTTTCTTTCCCTCCTTTTCGGAGCGCTCTTCCCGACGAGTATCGCATTTGCGGCTGCTTCATATCCCGGGACACCACAAAGCCCGACAAATACGGATATTTATTGTATGTCGGCACAAACTCCCGGATTTGGCTTTACTGGATTTGTAGCCCAAAAATATTGTTACCCGACAATGGCAGCATGCAATGCTGGTTGGGCTAGTGTTTCAGCAGTGAACAAGAGCATGTCTTGTTTCGACACAACAATGAGTCGATCTGAGATAGCGAAACATTATAGAGAGGATGCTGGGCTAAGTTTTTCTCGTGTTTGGGATGCAACACTCGAGGGAACTGCGGCATTAATAATGGAGGCAGTAGCAGTATTAGCTGAATTAATCAACAAGGCTGCAGCGATATTTTTAAGCTCCATGGCTTTCATTCTTGACGCGGCAATTGACAAAACAATAAAAGGGGGCACTTACGAATTAGAGGTAGTGGACATTGGATGGACCGCCGTGCGCGACTTCTCCAATATGTTCTTCATCTTCGCGCTTCTCTATATTGCGATCCTCACTATCCTCGGGCTCGCGGGCTCCAATACCAAGCGCTGGGTCGCACACTTGATCATCGGTGCTATCCTCATCAACTTCAGCCTCTTTGCGACAAAAGTGGTCATCGACACGGGTAATGTCCTCGCTGTTGGATTTTGGGAACAACTAAAATCAGACCAGGGAGGGACAGAAGTCAATAGTGCGGCCGCCCATTTCATGCAAGGCTTTAAAATTCAGACAGTGTATTCAAGTGAAGATCAAAATGCAAACGATGGAGCAGGGGAGGCACTCAAGTTAAACGACTCAAGTCGCACAATAATCAACCTTGGTGGAGCAATACTCATGTTCATTGCAGGATACCTTTTCTTGGCGGGAGCGGTCATGATGATCGTCCGCACGGTTACACTGATTCTCCTCATGATCTTCTCTCCGTTTGCGTTCCTTGGATTTTCCCTCCCCAAGGGAGGCGGTTTTGCGCACACATGGTTGAACAAGCTGATCGGCTCCACCTTTGTGGCCCCTGCCTTCATTTTTATGCTTTATCTGAATGCCTTGATCATAAATGCACTCGATTTAACCAAACTCGCAAATGCCGACACTAGCGCGTACTCTGCCGCATTTTTGGGTCATGCGAATAATTTTGAAATAATATTGAACTTTGTAACCCTGACCATCCTCCTCCTCTCATCTATGACCGTTGCGAATGCCGTTTCATCGGGTGCAGGCACACAAGCCGGATCGTGGTCCAAAAAACTCCTCGGATACGGCGGCGGCCTCGCCGTCGGCGCAGCCGGCATTGCGGGTGGACGTATCTTGCGTCAAACCGCCGGAGCAACAGGAAGCGTCATCGCAAAGAACAAGAAGATCGATGAATACGCAAGGAGCAAAAATTGGATGGTCCGCAATGTTGCCAATGTTGCAAAGAAATCTGGTGACGCAATGGCAAAAAGCACATGGGATGTACGCAATACCGGTCTCGTAAAAGGTGTGAATACCGGTCTCGGAGTAGCAGGAACAGGTATCGCACTCCAGGGTGTTGGCAGTGCAAGCAAGAAGAGTTACGCGACCCACGGCGGGGTGGCAGGCAGTGCACTTGCGGCAGGAGGAACCGCAGCACTGCGAAAAATGGGTGTTGATATTGATCAAGAAAAATTTGGCTACAAAGGTACAGCGCGCGAAGAGGAATACATCAAGATCGCAAAGGATCGCTTCAAGGGCAACCCGGAAGCACAGAAGGCGTATCTCCAGGACCGCGGTGTCCAACTCGACGAAAAGCGCAACAAAGATGAGATCAAGAAGTTGAACCAGGAAATCTCCGAAACCAAAGCGAAGGAAACGATCAAGAATGCAGAACAAAAAGACAAGGAGATCTCAACTCTTGAAAAGAAAGTTGAGGAACTCAGAACAGGAGGTGCGTCGCAAGCGGAAGTCAGAGAAGCTGAAGAAGCGCTCACAAAGGCAGTAGAGGAGATGACCGGGGCATTCCGTTCTGTCGGTTCAAAATACGTCACCGAAATGACGCTTGATGCTTCTCCGGATGGGGTAAAGAATCGTGCGTTGCTCACATCATCCGCATTTGCAAAATACGGAACTCAAGAACAACTCAAAGCCATTGCGGGAAGAGAAGATGTTGACCACAACTTCTTGAGTCAAGTTCGAGACAATAGTCTTTCACAAGGGAGCAAGTCCACAAAAGACTACCTTGTGCGCCAGATGCGTAATGAAGATTCTCGATTCTATGTTGACCATGGAACCGCGCTCAAGAATGATTTGGGTGGATACAAACAGAACTTTGATGCGCAACAACAAAATCTTGCGCAATACGACACGATCATGGAAGGGGGAAGTGCGCTCACTGATGCACAGCAAGCGGAGTACACTCAGATCAAGGATCACAAGAAGTCTATTGGGGCTCGACTCGGATACATGACCCCGGAGCAAGTCGCAAACGTCGACACCGGAATTCTCCTTCAGACTGCAACCACTCAAAACATGACACCAGCGATGCTCCAGGAGATGATCAAACAAGAAAAGGCGTCCTCAAAGTTTGGTGTTGATTTCTTCAAGACAATGGGAGACAAGATCACAAATGACCCGTACGCAGACCCCGCAACAAAACGGTTTGTTGACCGAGCGAGAACAACAAAGGATTCTCCGTTTAACACGAGCAACCCATGAACTCCATAGAAACAACAACCATCGCGGACATGCTCCGATCGGACGACCTCATGACAGAAACAGAGCGCATCGCGGAAGAACATGCGCTATTGCCGGCGTATTATGGGGTTCTCTACCGCATCACAAGGTCCGTCCTTCAAGGTTCCCTCCAGCCACACGAACTTATCACAACAATGCAGGAAGAGCTCAACATCGAGGAAGGGGGTGCCTCTGAGATCGCAAAAGAAGTGAACAAAAGCATATTTTACCCCGTCAAAGAGGAGTTGATCAAACTCTACCAACCGGAAAAAAAGGTAAATACCATTGATGAAAAAAGCAGCACAACAACTTCCATTCCTCCAACCCCCACACCCCTCACAGCACCAACAGTCTCCGAGGTGTCTTCAGTGGAACCCAAGCCACACATCGGCAACATCTTTGAGGAAAAGTTGGGTGGGTCGTTCCGTGTGAAAAGCGACGAGGTTGCCTATACCGCTTCAAAAGCAAAGGCCGAGATTCCGCCCATTCCGCGTGTCACCCCTCCCGCGTCCCCACTCTCTCCGACGCCCTCACCGGTGACCACCTCGCCAACACCTCCTACACCGACATCGACACCCCCAACAACACCCCCGCTCCCGCCGACACCACCCGCACCCCCGACCCCTCCCGCGCCAACCGTGAAAGCTCCTGACCCCTATCGTGAAGCAGTCTAACAAATACACCGCCACTTGAGGCGGTGTGTTTGTTACCCCCTTCCCCGCATTGCGTGCTCGACAGAGACACAGAGAACCGAGCGCAACCTCTGCCACCACATCCACGAAGCAAGCACCCCTGACGAAAGATAAACTTTCCGAAATCACAACACCTCTTTTTTGATATTCTTCTTCGTTGTACAAGGGCGGCCCTTGTACTGCTGGGTTACATCCCCACCAAAGCCAGACTTAGGTAACGATCCTTTTCTGGATCCCTCGGCAGACCTCGGGATGACAGAAGAAAGAGATGTGTGTCCGAGCAGACGACTTCGGGATGACAGAAGAAAGAGACGTATGTCCGATCGAACGACCTCGGGATGACAAAAATAACCAAAGACCACCCCTTTGATCTTCAGGGAAACCAAAGACCACCTTTAAATCTTCAAAAAAAGGTGGTCTTTGGTTTCTGAACCTCCCACATTTGCAAAACCAAGGGCGACCCTTAAGAATTTAAAAAGGACTACCCTTGAATCAACCGACCATCCGGTTTCGTCATCCCGAGGGCTGCCGAGGGATCCAGGCATTTAAAAAAACAAGGGCTGCCCTTGGTTTTGCTTACGCATTCTGTATTTTTACTTCCCCCAGATTATTCTGGATCCCTCGGCAGACCTCGGGATGACGGAAGGATGCATCCCCATCTCCACACTTCCTCCACACCACCTCCTATATTTTCACTCATCTCTCGTCCGTTTGTATTCCGCCACCCTCTCGCATACATTCCACTCTCCCCACAGCCGCCGGGCGACCAAAAATTCAAGGAGCGAAGCGACTATGAATTTGGAAGTACTCGGAGGGGTGCTTGGTGTCGTCAAGGCATTCTACTACGTCGGGTGAGGGAGAAGTGGGCATGTCTTCATGTTCACTTCGACCGAACGACGACGTGGACAAAGGTTCTTACCTTTATTTGACGACCCGGCGAGCGAGGACAAGTAACGCGCCCGCAGGAAGTATTGGACAAAACAACCTTATGAACATTCAAAACATCGTTACAATAGGATATAATAGGAGCAGTCACTCATATGCAATTCCAAGTCCCACAATTTCTCGACGTTGAAGACAAGATCATTGGTCCCTTTACGATCAAGCAATTCATCTACCTCGCCGGTGGTGTCGGCATGGGATACATGCTATTTCGCTTCATCCCCTATATCGGAGCGATCATCGGACTTGGGACGATCGCACTTGGGTGGGCGCTCGGATTCTACAAATACAACGGCAAACCCCTCGTTCACCTCATTCAGTCGGCATTCCTCTACATAAAAAGCGGCCGTCTCTACATTTGGAAACGAGCAAAGCGCCCGGAAGAAAGCGCCCTCGATCTCTCCAATTTCAAGACAACAAAGCGCACCGGCACACTCACCGGCCAACACCACACCAGCAAACTTTCGGGAATGGCATGGTCGATAGGGCTCGACAAAAGCACGGAGGAAGAAGACGCGCTCACCTGATTATTCGTTTTTTGATATACTCATACCATGCCCATACCCGGAAAACCGACACAAGATTTCATTCCGATCAAAGATATTCGGAATGGTATCGTCGTGCTCAATGATGGCGGTCTCCGCATGATCCTCATGACCTCATCGCTCAACTTTGGACTCAAGTCCTCGGACGAACAAGCGGCGATCATCATGCAATTCCAGAACTTTTTGAACTCGATCGAATTCCCGATTCAGATTTATATCCAATCCAAGCGCCTCAACATCACGCCATACCTCAAGCTTCTCGAAGAACGTGAGCGTGTCCAACTCGTTGACGCCATGAAGATCCAGGTTCATGAGTATATCAGCTTCATCAAGGACTTCACTGACCGCACCAACATCATGTCGAAGACCTTCTTCATTGTGATTCCCTATTCAGGAGGTCTCCAACTCAAGAAGGGGAGCGGGGTCATGCTCGGATCTACGGCTCCCGTTTCCAAAACCGCAAAAAAGGGTGGCCTCACGGAAGACGAGATCAAACGTTTCGAAGAAGCCCGCACCCAACTTGAGCAACGTGTCGCCATTGTCGAACAAGGTCTCGCGCGATGCGATGTCCGCACAAGCCGCCTCGGCGACGAAGAGATCACTGAACTCTTTTACAAGAAATTCAACCCCGGCGAGCTCGAATCCGCCGTGCAAAACTGAACACCATGCAGAACGAAAACAAAGGATATGAGATGTTGAACACGCAAGGAGTACTTCCTTCGGATCTCTACGAGGCGGCGAATGTTGACCTCCGCGACATCTTGGCCCCTGCGGCGGTCAAGGTCGAGCGCAACGCGATCTCTGTCGGGGACAAACTCCTTCGCACCTTCTTCGTTATTTCCTACCCGCGCTTCCTCTCGCAAGACTGGTTCACCCCTGTCATCAACCTCGACAAGGTCTATGATATCTCGATCATGATCCACCCCGTCGAAACAGAACTTGCACTCCGTACCTTCCAGAAGAAAGTTGCCGAAGTCCAAAGCCAGATCAACGAACGCGAGCGCAAAGGGTTCGTGCGCGACCCGGTGCTCGACATCGCATACCAAGACCTCGAAGATCTCCGCGACAAACTTCAACAAGCGCAAGAGCATCTTTTTGACGTCGGAGTCTACATCACCATCTACGGGAGCGACAAAGGGGAGCTCGACAAGGTTGAAGGGGAGCTTCGCTCGATCCTCGACTCCAAGCTTGTCTACCTGAAGCCCGCAATCTTCCAACAAGAACAAGGCTACCGCAGTGTCCTTCCCATCATGAAAGACGAGCTTGAGGTACACTACAAACTCAACTCCGCTCCGCTTTCTTCTATTTTTCCCTTCGTTTCCTTTGATCTGACCACCGACAAGGGCATCCTTTGGGGAATCAATCGCCACAACGCCTCTCTTGTGCTCTTTGATCGCTTCTCAATGCCCAACTACAACTCGGTCACCTTTGCGGTTTCCGGTTCGGGGAAATCCTACACGACCAAACTCGAGATCTTGCGCACCCTCATGTTCGACGCGGACGTGATCGTGATCGACCCGGAACAGGAATATCAATTCCTCGCCGAGGCCACGGGTGGACGCTACTTCAATATCTCGCTCACATCAGAACACCACATCAACCCCTTCGACCTTCCCATTCCGCGTGATGACGAATCGGCCGCCGACGTGCTTCGCTCCAACACAATCTTTTTGGTCGGACTCTTCCGCATTATGCTGGGAGGACTCTCTCCGGAAGAAGATGCTATTATCGACCGCGCGATCGGCGAGACCTATGCGCTCAAAGATATTCACCCTGATTCAAACTTCTCCAATATTGAACCCCCCCTCCTCTCCGACTTCGAGCTGGTCCTCTCGGGGATGGATGGAACAGAAAGCCTCCTCCAGCGTCTCGAAAAGTACACCCGTGGAACATGGTCGGGATTCATGAACATGCCGACGAACGTCGATATCACCAAGCGCTTCACTGTTTTCTCCGTCCGCAACATGGAAGACGACTTGAAGCCGGTCGCCGTCTATATCATTACCCACCATATCTGGACCGCGATCCGCAAAGAGCTCCGCAAACGCCTGCTTGTCGTCGATGAGGCGTGGTGGATGATGAAATCCGAAGATACTGCGTCCTTCCTCTTCGGTCTCGCGAAACGCGGTCGCAAATACTATCTCGGTATCGCAACGATCACGCAAGACGTCAACGACTTCTTGCGCTCACCATATGGACTCCCGATCTTGACCAACTCATCCATTCAGATCCTCCTCAAACAATCCCCGACAACGATCGATCTTGTCCAGCAAACCTTCCATATCACCGACGAAGAGAAGTACCTCCTCCTCGAATCGGGGGTCGGGGAAGGACTCTTCTTTGCCGGACTCAAGCATGTCGCGATCAAGGTCTACGCCTCCTACACCGAAGACCAGATCGTTTCCTCCGATCCGGCGCAGATGCTCGCGATCGCCAAGGCGAAAAAAGACCTCGAAATGGCACAAGGATAAGTAGTACAGAAGACCCTCGAT
>JACCDV010151402.1_pt1 | contig 16936 bp, 19 predicted proteins | sample 7446131 | NCBI WGS metagenome assembly JACCDV01 (sample SAMN15323448, study PRJNA562643) | freshwater metagenome | isolation source: river surface water | place: USA:Blue River Watershed | collected 2017-08-17 | reverse complement strand
TTTGAAATTCCCGTGGTGCAAGGCGGCGAGGTGTCGTTCTTCATGGAAGAAGGCAAAGAGACCGTGCGCAAAACCGTGCGCTTGGTGCGCGCCCACTTGGAAGAAGACGCAGGCAAGTCCTTGCACGAAGATTTCATTGGGCAGAGCGGCATCGACTTGAACCGCGCGGGCACACCGCTCTTGGAAATCGTGACCGAGCCCGACATTCGTTCCAGCGACGAAGCGGTGGCCTACGCCAAAGAGCTCCATAAGATCGTGACATGGATTGGCATTTGCGACGGCAATATGCAAGAAGGCTCCTTCCGCTGCGACGCCAACGTGTCGGTGCGCAAACCGAGCGAGCCCTTGGGCACACGCCGTGAAATCAAAAACTTGAACAGCTTCAAGTTCATGCAACAAGCCATCGACTATGAAGTGCGTTGGCAGATTGAACAAATCGAAGACGGTCACGCCATCGAACAAGCCACGGTGCTGTTCGACCCCGACACGGGCGAAACACGCGCCATGCGCACCAAGGAAGACGCGGCCGACTATCGCTACTTTCCCGACCCCGACCTCCCCCCTTTGGTGATTGGGCGCGACTGGGTGGAGCGTGTGAAAAGCGAGATGGCCGAGTTGCCACGTGTGATGGCTGAGCGCTTTGTCAAAGACTACGCACTGCCCGAATACGATGCCACGCAACTCACACAAAGCAAGGCGACAGCCGCTTACTTTGAAGCGGTCACCAAAGCTTGCGGCCAACCCAAACTGGCCAGCAACTGGATCATGGGTGAGGTGTCGCGCCGCTTGAACGCAGCTGAAATTGGGTTTGACCAACTGCCCGTCAGCGCCGCACAGCTGGGGGCGATGATTGCGCGCATCCAAGACGGCACGATCAACAACAACTCGGCCAAGCAAGTGTTTGAAGCGTTGTGGAACGGCGAACACGACGTGGACGCCATCATCGAAACCCAAGGCCTCAAGCAGATGAACGACACCGGCGAGCTGGAAAAAATCATCGACGACGTGTTGGCTGCCAACCCTAAGAACGTGGAAGAGTTCAAGGCAGGTAACGCCAAGGCCTTGAACGGTTTGGTGGGCCCCATCATGAAGGCCAGCAAAGGCAAAGCCAACCCTGCGCAAGTCAATGCGCTGTTGATGAAGAAGCTGGGGTAAGCCATCGTCGCAGACGCACCCCCACAAACACCAGCGCCTCACAGCGCGCTGGAAGACTTGCAAGGTCTATTGACCGGCTGCTTGTTTGTGGGCTTGGGTGTTTGCTTGTTTCGCGAAGCCAAGCTGTTCACGGGTGGCACGACGGGCGTTGCCTTTTTGGTTCATTACTTTGCCGCGTGGCCCTTGGGCGCTGTGCTGTTTGTCATCAACCTGCCGTTTTACGTGTTTGGTTGGCAGCGTCTAGGCCGCGCCTTCACGTTCAAAACATTTGCCGCCGTGGGTTTGCTCTCTTTGTATGTTGAGTTGCTGCCGCGGTGGATTGGCTTTTCGCACTTAGACCCTGTGTTTGCCGCGCTCATGGCGGGCTTGTTGGTAGGTACTGGCATTTTGATTTTGATTCGTCACGGCGCCAGCTTGGGCGGCGTGACCATCATGGCGGTGTATTTGCAAAAAACCAAAGGTTGGCGTGCGGGCCATGTGCAAATGGCCATTGACGCCTGCATTTTGCTCACGGCTTTTGCGCTCACCGACGCACACAAAGCTTTGCTATCGCTGCTGGGCGCGTTTGCTTTGAATTTTGTGATCGCCGTCAACCACCGTGCCGACCGTTACTACGGCGCGTGAGTTAACTCAATCGCCGTAACGCTCGCGATACGCCTGTGTACGCGCCAAGTGCTCGCCCATGGCGTTGCCCGGTTGCTTGCCCAAATAGGCCAACAAGTCTTCCAGCTTGGCAATGGTGCACACGCGCATGCCCAACTGTTCGCGCACGTATTGCACGGCGCTGTAGGGCACATCTTTGGTCGAGCCATCGGCTTGTTTTTCGGTGGCCATTTCCTGGCGATCCAATGCAATCGCCACCGCGTGAGGCGTGGCACCTGCGGCCTGGATGAGGGCAATGGATTCGCGCGCTGCGGTGCCCGCACTCATCACATCGTCCACGATCAACACGCGACCTTCGAGGGGTGCGCCCACCAAGCTGCCGCCTTCGCCATGGTCTTTGGCTTCTTTGCGGTTGTAGGCAAAGGGTACGTTTTTGCCCAAACGTGCCAACTCAATCGAGACTGCCGCACCCAATGGAATGCCTTTGTAGGCAGGACCAAAAATCATGTCGAATTCAATGCCACTGTTGACAATGCACTGCGCGTAAAAGCTGGCTAGCTTGCCCAGCTTGGCACCGTCGTCAAACAAACCGGCATTGAAAAAGTAAGGGCTCATGCGGCCCGCTTTGGTTTTGAACTCGCCAAATTTCAACACGCCGCAATCCAGCGAAAATTGCACAAATTCTTGGGCCAACACGTCGTTGGTCGCGGCACTGTCACTCATGGGGAAATTCCTTGTTCAAACTCACCAGCCTCAATCTCAATGGCATTCGTTCTGCGGCCCGAAAGGGCGTAGAGGCGTGGATCGACAAATCGAGTCCTGATTGTATTTGCGTGCAAGAGATCAAAGCCCAAGCCGCTGACATTGAAGGCACCTTCGACACCTTGGCCGGTATGAAAGGCCATTTTCAATACGCCGAGAAAAAGGGCTACTCAGGCGTGGGCATTTACACCCGCCACGAACCCAGCGATGTGATCTTGGGCTTTGACGGTGGCGAGTTCGACGCCGAAGGCCGTTACGTGGAGCTGCGGTTTGATACGCCGACTCGCAAGCTCTCCATCATCAGCAGCTACTTTCCCAGCGGGTCCTCAGGCCCTGAGCGCCAAGACGCCAAGTACCGCTTTTTGGATGCCATATATCCGCATCTGCAAGCGCTCAAAGCTACACGTGAGTTTGTGCTGTGCGGTGACATCAACATTGCGCACAAAGAAGCCGATTTGAAGAACTGGAAAGGCAATTTAAAAAATAGCGGCTTCTTACCTGAGGAGCGCGCATGGATGACCAAGCTCACCACCGAAGGTGGCGTGGTAGACGTGTACCGTCAGCTAGAACCCAACACCACCGACGCTTGCTACACCTGGTGGAGCAACCGAGGACAGGCCTATGCCAACAACGTGGGCTGGCGTTTGGACTACCACTTGGCCACACCTGCAGTGGCAGCTCAGGCACGCAGCACGGAAACGTTCAAAGACATCAAGTTCAGTGATCATGCGCCGCACACCATCACCTACAACGACTTATTGAATTAACAGCATCACCCTCTGAAGCAAGGCCGCAACGCCCACCGACACGCGAACGCAGCATAGAAAGAAACGTTGTTCTTAGCGAGCTTTCTTCAGGTGAGTTCATGAACGGCTCGGCTCATCGCGCGTGACAAGGTTGATGCGCTGGCATAGCCCGTCTTCTGCGCCACTTGTTTGAGCCCCATGCCATTAGCAATCAAACGCTGCGCCAATGCGATGCGCAAGTTTTCTAAATACTTGCCCGGCGGCACCTGCATGAGGTTTTTGAATTGGTTCACATAGGTGGTGCGAGACATGCCCGCCACATCGGCCAAGACTTCGAGGGACCAAGGCTTTGACGCATCTGCATGCATGGCCACCAAAGTCTTGGCAATGCGCGGATTGGCCAAGGCGCTAAAGAGGCCCGTGGTTTTTTGAGGCTGTGCCACCAAGTGGCGCAATAAGCCAATCAACAAAATATCGCCGGCACGGTTCATCAACAGCGGCTGACCACAGCGGGTCATTGACATCTCGCTCGCAATCAACCCCACGATTTGTGCAAGCGATGCATCGGCACTGGCCAAATCGATTTGCAGCGCAGCCACAAAGTCTGACAAGAAAATAGGTGCCACGGGGCCTTCCAAAGCGACTTCAAAACTCATCCATCGCATTTGGCCTTCGCGTTGAGCGCGCGCCAGCTCTGCTGAACTGGTGTGCGGCGGGCACACCAGCAAACGCATACCGCTGACACCCAAAGCTTTGTCGCTACTTGGGCTGTGCGCCAAGATGTGCAAAGCAAAACCTTGCGGCGCATCGGTCAGCCACACGCGGGGCGCCAAACCCTCCAGCAAGGCGGACAGCCGATCTAATCGTGGAGCAGTCATAACCGTACTTTAAGCAAATAAAACTGGACTTATTGTTGCATTTAATCAAACACAATGTCTTCCAAACCCATTTTTAAAGGACCCCAACATGCTGCTACCACGTCAAACCACCCCCGCATTGAGTGTCCCTACTCTGCAGCACGGCACGTTCACCGTGGCGACAGATGCTGCTGAACACTTCACTTTGATGGTGTTCTACCGCGGGCTACATTGCCCAATTTGCATGAAGTACTTGTTAGAGCTCGCGCGTTTGGTGCCTGAGTTTGAAAAGCGCGGTGTGAAAGTGATCGCCTTATCCAGTGACACCCAAGCGCGTGCACAACAAATGGCCGACAAGCTGAATGCGCCCGAACTACGCATGGGCTATGACTTGGCATTGGATGTCGCACGGCAGTGGGGCTTGTACATCAGCACCTCACGTGGTCTGACCTCGATTGGTATTGAAGAGCCAGCCTTATTTTCTGAACCTGCGGTTTACATCGTTCGTCCAGACACCACGCTGTATTACGGCGCAGTACAAACCATGCCTTTTGCGCGTCCGAACTTTGCCGACTTGTTGGGTGCAATCGACTTCGCTTTAGCAAAAAACTATCCAGCACGCGGCGAGTACACAGGCGCGGTCTAAACGAAATAGGCCTCTATGCTTTTAAAAATCATTGAAATCACTTTTCCGATTTTTGCCATTGCATGGATTGGCTTTGTCTATAGCCGCCGCGTCAAGCCCGACTTAGCCAGCGCGAACAAGTTGGTGGTGGATATCGCACTGCCCATACTCATCTTCACATCGCTAGCGACCAAAAACTTCAACCCCCAATTAGCCATCTCCTTCACAGGTGCATCGGTACTGCTGATGTTGCTCAGCGGTGTATTGGCTTGGCCTGTGGCTCGACTGTCTGGCGCAAGTGCGCGCGCATTTCTACCGTGTGTGATGTTCACCAACGTCGGGCCTCTGGGCATTCCACTCATCGTTCTCGCCTACGGTCCTGAGGGTTTAGCACCCGCCGTGGTGTTATTGGTAATTTCAAATGTGCTGCACTTCACAGTCGGGGCAGGCGGGATGAGTGGACGTGTGGATTGGCGCATGGTGTGGGCCAATCCCTTGGTGTGGGCGACACTGTTGGGCGTGACCTTTTCACAGTTTCAATTAGAGCTTCCCAATGCGGTCAACACACCTTTGCTGATGATTGGGAATGTGTTGGTACCCATGATGTTGCTGTCGCTGGGTGCACGCTTGTCCAGCAGCCAAATCAGCGATGTGAAAGTGGGCGCACAAGCCTCTATTCTCACACTGGTGTTGCGCTTGATGGCGACGTTGTTGGTGCTGCAAATCGTTCCACTGCAAGGTGTTGAACGCGGCGCCTTGGTGTTGTTTGCATGCTTACCATCGGCCGTGTTTAACTTCATGTTGGCCGACCGCTTTCAGGTTGAACCTCACAAGGTGGCTTCAATGGTGATCGTGGGCCACTTCTTTAGCTTGCTGTTCTTGCCCTTGGCAATTTGGCTCGCTTTTTACGTGTGACCCCCAGCGTGCGCCCGCCTACACTTAGGCGGTGACTACCCATATCCAACAACAAATCGTCATCATCGGCGCGGGTCCAGCAGGCCTGATGGCTGCTGAAATGCTCAGCGCCGCTGGCATCCATGTGCATGTGTACGACGCCATGCCCTCTGTCGGTCGCAAGTTTTTATTGGCAGGCCTTGGCGGGCTCAACCTCACACATGCGGAGCCGTTTGAGAGCTTCATCACCCGTTACGGCGAGCGACAAGCTGCTTGCGCCGCGTGGCTCAAAGACTTCAACGCCCAAGCCATTTGCGAGTGGGTCCATGACTTGGGACTTGACACGTTTGTGGGCAGCTCCCAACGCATCTTTCCCACCGACATGAAAGCAGCACCGCTGCTACGTGCGTGGTTGCATCGCTTGCGCCACCCCACATGCGGAGAGCCCGTCGCTTTTCATATGCGTCACCGCTGGAATGGCGAACTTACCCATGACGCCAACGGCTACAGGCTGGTATTTGACACACCACAGGGTCCACACACCACACACACCCGAGCCGTGCTCTTGGCGCTGGGGGGCGGCAGCTGGGCCAAGCTTGGCTCTGATGGCGCATGGGCACCTTGGCTAGACCGCTTAGGTTTAGACCTTGCACCTTTGCAGCCCAGCAACTGCGGCTTTGATGTGCAAGGCGGCTGGACATCCCACTTGCGCGAAAAGTTTGCAGGCACGCCTATCAAAGGCGCGGTGATGCATTTTGAAGACTTCTCTCGCCAAGGCGAATTTGTACTCACGACCAACGGCATTGAAGGCAGCTTGGTTTACGCAGCATCAGCCCTGCTGCGCAATGCAATCACGCATACGGGTCGTGCCACTGTGCACATTGATTTAAAGCCCGAGCTTTCTGCCGAGCGCGTGTTCACTGAGGTGTCGCACCCGCGTGGTTCGCGTTCCTGGTCGAGCCATTTGAAAAGTCGTCTGAATTTGTCGCCCGTGCATTTGGCATTGCTGCACGAAGTGCTCTCCAAAGAGGCCATGGCAGACCCAATGCAGATTGCATCAACCATCAAGGCTTTGCCATTGACACTGGATGCCACGCGCCCCATCGATGAAGCCATCAGCACGGCAGGCGGCGTCAAACTCGAAGCGCTCACGCCCGAACTCATGGCCCATACATGGCCCGGTTTGTTCCTCGCAGGTGAAATGTTGGATTGGGAAGCCCCCACTGGCGGCTATTTATTAAGCGCTTGCCTAGCCAGTGGCCGTTTGGCTGGGCTTAGCGCCGCAAAGTATTTGTTAGGCACATCTCAGCTTGGGGCTCTATGATGGCGACATTGCTTAGATTTAGCCCCATTTAAAGTCATGTTTCGCACCCTCCTGAAATCGAAAATCCACCGCGTTGCCACCACACAGTGCGAATTGCACTATGAGGGCTCCTGCGCCATCGACGAAAACCTGCTGGACGCTGCCAATATTTGTGAGAACGAACAAGTCCACATCTGGAACATCAACAACGGCGAACGCTTCATCACCTACGCCATCAAAGGCGAACGTGGCTCGGGCATGATTTCAGTCAACGGTTCTGCCGCACGCCGCGCCAGCGTGGGTGACTTGTTGATCATTGCGTCTTTCGCGCAAGTCGCTGAAGCCGATGTGGCCAAGCATGAGCCACAGCTGGTGTTTGTGGATGAACACAACCAACAAGTGGGCTTGCGCCACCATGTGCCCACACAAGCTGCGCCTGGGCACGGCACAGATGAATGCTGAATTAAAGTGGCCTCACGATCAACCCGCTCCACGTGAGCGGGTTTTGTTTTGGGTCTACCAATTAGCCACTTATGTCACGTTCAACGTGATTGATGACGCGGCGATGTTGGCGTTTTTGTTGAGTTGAAGACAGGCAGTTACAATATGAACTATTGCAGGTAATTGCTTACCTTCCCTGCAATTAAGTTTGACTGGGCAGTGGCACCCTCAACGCCACACACCTCTACCGCCTACCTATCTCACTGGGTTTTTGGTGGTCACTCTTTGCAAACTCGGCAAGCTCATTGCACTGACGTACACGTCAGCTTGGCTCTTTCAGGGCCGTATTTATTTTTTACGAATGAAAACTCATACAACCACCGCATTTACTGCGGGGAAATTTTTAATCACCCCAATGACCCGCACGTGTCAGAACGGCCGCTTTATTGCCTCTCTATCTGTACGCCGAGGTCAGAAATCTCAAACCCACGACAAGGTCTACAGCTTTCATCCGGAGTTTGACTCTGCAGACAGCGCCTTGACCTACGCCACCGCACAAGGCCACAACTGGCTGATCAACCCCAAGGCATTTGCCTAAGCATAGGAGGTCATCATGGCCAAAGAAGAACTGATTGAAATGCAAGGCAAAGTGAATGAAGTCTTGCCCGATATGCGTTACCGAGTCACCTTAGATAACAGCCATCAGATGATTGCCTACATTGGTGGCAAGATGCGCAAATTCAAAATCCGTATCTTGGCTGGCGACAAAGTCACCGTCGAGATGTCACCCTACGATTTGAGCAAAGGTCGCGTGACCTTTAGGCACATTGAAACCCGAACCCCACCAAGCAGTGCAGCTGCTCGACGACCACGTCGTTAATGGCTCACGCAACCGTATCCACGTAAGCGCCCTTGTAGCCGTGCGGGCCGTAAACCATGGCCTTGTAATCTTTGAACTTCAGTTCTCGGATTAAATCCCCCGTTTGCTGCTGCTCGACTTTGACCGATAACTCAGCCAGCTTCTTGTTGTACGAAATATCGAGCGAGTTCACATCTGCGGCTTGCTTGGCACGTTCGGCGAGTTGCGCCTCGATTGCTTTGAGATTTGCCAGCATGTCTGGCTTTTCTTTCTGCTTAACGTCTAGTGCATTTTTCGACACGCCGGCGACTTGTGGTGCAGGCTCGCCCGCCACCTTGTTGGGCCGTGCAGACACTTGAGCTGACATGCTTGCAGCCGTGGGAACATGGACTGAAGTGACGCTGCCGATGCTGTTCACTGAAAAGCCTCCATTCGAACGCAAAAAATATAGCTCAGTTTTCTTTTGCTTGCGAGCCGTTGGCAAATGGCCTTGCCCTGAGCCGTGACTCACTACCGCCATGCATAAAGATAAAAAGCCGCCATGCACTGCTGCATGGCGGCTTTTGTCAGAAACGGCGTGTGATTAAGCGCGCGCCTTACGACGTGCAGGTGCTTTGCCGGCTTTAGGGACGTGATCTTTCAATTTGGCAATGCCTTCTTGAGCCAGCTCGGCTGTTTTTTTGGCATTCTTACGCGCCTCAGCCAAGGCCTTGTTACTGGCTTCCACGGCAGCCTTGACGGCGTTAACCGCCGCTTCAGAGCCTTCTGGCGCTTTCTTCAAGTTGTCGTGAATGGCTTTGTTCGCCGCCGAATGCGCTTGGTCAAAGTGACCTTCGGCAAAAGCAGTGGCTTCGGCTTGGAACTCTTGGCTCAATTCAAACGCAGTGGCGGCGAAACCCGCCAAGCTCTTGACCGAGTCTTCCAACTGGGACTTGAACAATGCAATCGCAGCCGCTGGGTCTTTGACTTCCAATGCAGCCGCCAATTGCTCTTGGGCCAACTCTGCGTTGACTTTGGCTTGCTCCAAGGCCAAGGCTGTGGCGCGCTCAACTTGGCTGAGCGACAAATTGGCCCAGTCCAAAGCTGCTTTGACAGATGCATCCACTTGAGGTTTGATTTGATCTTGCATTTTTAATCCTTTAAAAATTTGATTTCGTGAATGGATGGTATCGATGTATTTTTGAAAAACAAGGCCAAACGCGTACTTTAGAGCTAGCTCTCTATCGCTGGAATTCGCGTGTCAGAGGCAAGAAACTGCTCGCTTGGTTTTGTCTTAAACGAGTTACCAAGGTATCTCCTAAATGACGAGGCCCATGTGCATCTTTATCCTTCGTGCACATCTAAAGGTCACTGTCGTGCGTCGTATCCATCAGCTATTTAGCTTCAGCCTCAAAGTCGGCTTGGTCCTCGTGGCCATAGGCGAAGCTGCGTTGATTTACTTGAGCGACTTCTCTGGCTATATGTTTGATGTGGTCATTCTGACCATGGCCTTGGTCATGACTGTGTTTTGCTTTGTGCGAGCCATTCGCAACTATTCGAATGATGTGAAAAAGCTAGGGCTTTGAGCCATTCTTTCAAGCTAACATTTGCTGCATGCTGCAGTACGAAACCGTTCCCGTCACCCCCTTTCAACAAAATTGTTCCATCGTCTGGTGCGATGACACCCTGAAGGCTGCCATCATCGACCCCGGTGGTGATCTACCCTTGCTTGAAGCCGCGTGCAAACAACTCGGCGTGACCTTAGAACAAATTTGGATCACGCATGCTCACATCGATCATGCGGGCGCAACGGCCGACTTGGCCGAGCAGCTCAAGTTACCCATCATCGGACCGCACGAAGGCGATCAATTTTGGATTGACGGCCTGCCCGAAGCTGCGGCCAGCTACCACTTCCCCCCCGCTCGACCCTTCACACCCACACGTTGGTTACACGATGAAGACACCGTGACACTTGGCAAGCACACGCTGCAAGTCCGCCACTGCCCGGGTCATACACCCGGTCATGTGGTGTTTTACTCACCCGAAATCAAACGTGCTTTTGTCGGTGATGTGCTGTTTGCTGGCAGCATTGGCCGCACCGACTTCCCTCGCGGCAACCACGAAGACCTGATCAACAGCATCACGCAACGTTTGTGGCCGATGGGGGACGACACCGTGTTTATTCCTGGGCACGGGCCTGAAAGCACCTTTGGGCGCGAACGCAAAACGAATCCGTATGTCGGGGGCACCTAAGCCGAGATTGTTGCTATTTACTGCGCTCGTACAAGGGCATGACCTTGGGTAAATTCGCCTGAATTTCTTCTATGCGTGCCGTGCCCGAAGGATGTGTACTGAGCCACTGAGGTGGCGCGCCTTTATTGGCCGCACTCATTTTTTGCCACAGTGTCACACCGGCGCGAGGATCGTAGCCTGCGCGAGCCGCGATTTCCATGCCCACCAAATCAGCTTCGGTTTCGTCGTCGCGACTGAATTTGAGGTTGAGCAAACTCGCACCTTGCTTGGCCACCAAATCGGTGAGTTGTGGATTGACACCAAAAAACACCGAGGCCACGGTGCTGCCAATCGCAGCCACGCCATTTGTGGCGGTGGCCTTGCCCATGCGCTCACGTGCGTGTTCACGCAAGGCGTGGGCAATTTCATGCCCCATGACCATGGCCACCTCATCATCGCTGAGCTGCAACTGTGTGAGGATGCCTGTGTAAAAGGCAATCTTGCCGCCTGGCATACAAAACGCATTGATTTGATTCGAGCCCACTAAGTTCACTTCCCACTTCCACTCTTTGGCTCGCGGATTCCAGTCATAACTGTGCGGTATCAACTCTTTGGCAATACGGCGCAAACGCACCACTTGCGGATGATCATCTGGACCCAAAGCGTTTTTACTGGCAGCGTCTCGCATCATGTCGCCATACTGCTTGCGCGCCGATTGCTCCACCTCTGCAGCGGGTACCAAGCCTGCAAACACGGATGACTCCTTCTTCACATCCACGCCTTCTCGCGCCAACAATGCACCGCCACCTAGGCCGCAGGCACAACCCACACACCCGTAAATGAATGAACGTTTGGTAAGCATCAAAAGTCTTTAGAAGAAAGCCTGAAAATAGAGGCATGAACGATACAACAAGTCCAACCAAAGCCGCTGAACCCCAGGTAAAAAACCCAAGCTGGTTGGCCGCGTTTGGCGTGTACTTGGAGCCCGCCTCTTTGCGCATGCTGTGCTTGGGCTTTTCGGCTGGCTTGCCTTTGCTGCTGGTGCTGGGCACGCTGAGCTTTCGCTTACGCGAAGCGGGTATCGACCGCAGCACGATTGGCTTTTTAAGCTGGGTCGGCTTGGCCTATGGCTTTAAGTGGGTCTGGTCGCCACTGGTCGACCGCATGTCGCTGCCCTTGCTCACCCGATGGCTGGGGCGGCGTCGAAGCTGGTTGTTATTGGCTCAGCTCACTGTCATGGCCGGCTTGATCGGCATGGCACTGCTGGACCCGCAAGTGGCGCTTGAGCCCGTGGTGTGGTGCGCCCTCGTGGTGGCGTTTGCCTCTGCCACACAAGACATTGCACTCGATGCATTTCGGATTGAATCAGCAGACACACAGCACCAAGCCGCATTGGCCGCTTGCTACCAAACCGGCTATCGACTTGCCATGATTTGGGCAGGCGCAGGCGTGTTGTGGGTGGCTGCGCGTGCCACAGGTGCGGATGAAACCACTTATGTACACACGGCTTGGCAAACCGCCTATTTGGTCATGGCTGCCTCCATGAGTTTGGGCGTGTTCACCGTTTTGTTGTCGCCAGAACCATCTCCTCGCGACATGCCCCCCGCACGCAACGCGGGCGAATGGTTGCGCGGCGCGTTGATTGAGCCATTTGCCGAGTTCATTCGCCGTTATCGTTGGCAGGCGGCGCTGATTTTGGGCTTGATCGCTGTCTACCGTATCAGCGATGTGGTGATGGGCATCATGGCCAACCCGTTTTATGTGGACATGGGCTACACCAAAGACGAAGTAGCCGCTGTGACCAAAGTGTTTGGCGTGATCATGACTTTGGTGGGTGCATTCGTCGGGGGCGTTCTGTCCATGCGCTTGGGCGTGATGCGCATTCTCATGTTGGGCGCTGTGTTGAGCGCTCTGACCAATTTGTTATTTGCTTGGCTGGCCACGCGTGGGCACGACTTGACCGCTTTGGTGTGGGTCATCTCGGCAGACAACCTAGCGAGTGGCATTGCGTCTGCTGCTTTCATTGCCTATTTGTCCAGCCTAACCAATGTGAACTACTCAGCCACGCAGTACGCCTTGTTTAGCTCCATGATGCTGCTTGCGCCCAAGTGGCTGGCTGGCTTCTCAGGCGTGTATGTGGACGCTCATGGCTATGTAACCTTCTTCACGAGCACGGCGTTGCTGGGTGCACCAGTGCTGTTATTGGTGTGGTTGGCTTCGCGCATCTTGCCTGTGGCACACGAGACGCACACACCACAAGAGGCACCCTCGCACGAGTAACTCGTTGCACAATATTGGCATGACACATGCCGCCCTTACCACCCGCTTCACCGAGCGCTTTCAACTCACCACACCGATTGCCTTGGCGCCTATGGCATTGGCGAGCGGGGGCGCTTTGGCAGCAGCCTGTGCTCAGGCCGGTGCACTTGGTTTGCTTGGCGGCGGTTACGGCGACTTGGCATGGACGCAACGTGAATATGACTTGGCAACAGCGTTGCTAAAGAACAATTCCACCGCACATGCCCGCTTAGGCTGTGGCTTCATCACTTGGAAACTTGATGAAAGCGCAGAGGCCCTCGACTGGGTGCTGACGCAAAAACCTTGCGCCATCATGCTGTCGTTCGGAGACCCGCGCCCTTATGCACCACGCATTGCCAAAGTCGGCGCACACCTGATTTGCCAAGTGCAACGCCTAGACCAAGTAGCGCAAGCCATTGAAGCAGGCGCATCGGTCATCGTGGCACAAGGTGGTGAAGCAGGGGGCCATGGCGCCAATGCATTAGAAGGCCGCAGCACATTTACCTTGGTGCCTGAAATTGCCGACTACTTGGCCGCCAACTCACCCAATACCCTATTGCTTGCTGCCGGCGGTGTGGCGGATGGTCGCGGTTTGGCCGCCGCGTTAATGCTTGGTGCAGATGGCGCACTGGTGGGGTCGCGTCTGTGGGCCACCACTGAGAGCCTCGCAGCTGATGGCGCCAAACTGCAAGCCACACAAACCACCGGCGACGGCACTGCACGCAGTGAAGTGTTCGACATCTTGCGCCGGAAAAACTGGCCCGCACCTTATGACTTCCGAGCCATTCGCAATGAGCTACATCGTCAGCTCGAAAAAAACATCGCCAGCTTGAAGGGCCATCCAGAGGCAGCGCGTGCCACCTATGATGCTGGCGTGAAAGCGGGCGACTTCACACGTGCCCATGCAACGGTAGGTGAAGCCGTGGGACTGATTTCAGATCTTCCCAACGCACAACAATTGCTGGACCGAATGACAGCACAGGCATCCGACGGCCATCTTCACTTTAGAAAATCACCTCTCCGCTAACCACGCGTTGATAGAGGTGACAGTAATTTTCTGCACACGCTTTGGATGAGAAATTGGCCAACGCCCATGCGCGGCAATCTTCGGGCTTGCACGCCACCGCATGCGCCAATGCCGAAGCAAAGTCTTCATCACGTTCAAACAATGCACCCACCTTGTCATTGATTAGCTCCGGCACGGACCCACGGGGTGTGGCAATCACCGGTGTGCCAGACATCAATGCCTCAATCATCACCAAACCGAAAGGCTCCTCCCAATCAATGGGAAACAATAACGCTTTGGCATCCGCAAAGCAGGCTGCTTTTGCTTGACCGCCCACTTCTCCAACAAAGTGGACACCTGACCGCAAACTATCGATGAGACCGCCCACCTTGAGCAAGTCCAATCGGTAACCACCCGCCACGACCAAAGACTGTTGCTGTTCTTTTGCCAACTTCAATGCACGACGCGCCCCTTTGACGCGACGGCGCACTTTTGAAAAAAACAGCAAGTGGTCTTTCTTTTGGTCTTGAAAGATGAATTCATCTGGGTCTATGCCGTTGTAAACAAAGATTTCGCGGCCATGGCGCTGGGCATGATTTGCGCTGATACAAACCGTGTTTTTGGGCAAGGTTTGCGGCGTTGTGCTGTTGCCATGCAAGGTATAAATCCATGGCTTACGAAATGTATGTTGGGGCTCCCATGCATGGAAATGAACAATGTCTACATCGTCTGGCACTGACGCCTGAGCCTCTTGCGCATTGGTGGCCGCAATGCAATTGACACCCGGTAATTCACAACCTGGCAAACCAATCAAGGTGACTTGATGGTGTGCACGAACGAACTCTGTTGCAAGCCATTGCACGATACGTTCCGTACCGCCATATTTCTGGACCGGAATCTTTGCGTTCACCACCAAACAAATATGCATCGGCTGTTCTTTCTGTTTAAGGGCGTGATCTCAAAGCAAGCGATACACCCGCTCAGCCGACACATCTTCTAAACAACGCATATGCCCGAGAGGACATGTACGCTCGTAGCAAGGCGCACAAGCCAATGGGGGTTGGTAGTTTTGATCGACGCGCAGCCAAACCACACGCGCACGCTCGTTCAGAGGTGGCGTGTGCTCAGGGCTGGACGAACCAAACACGGCCACCTGCGGCACACCAAAAGCGGCAGCGACATGCATCAGCCCCGAATCATTGCTGACCACGCGAAACGCATAAGCAATCAGCGCAAAGGCTTGCATCAGGTTGGTTTGACCAGCCAAGTGAAAGCAGTGACCGGGCTTGGCCGCATTGGCAGCCGTCGCGATTTCTTGGCAAATGTCGAACTCCTTGCCAGAGCCTAACAAGAAGACGGGTCGATCTATCTTGCTGGCCAATTCAGCAAAGTGCTTAGCAGGCCAACGTTTGGCGGGGCCGTACTCAGCGCCTGGCGCAAACACCACAAAGCTGTGCTTGGCCAAAGTAGGCAGCGTAGGCATATTGGTGGCGAGCTGTTCCAATGCATCATCCAACACACCCACACCGGCCTTAAGAACGGGGCGCAAATCACCCACCAGTTTCATCGGTCCGCTGCGGCTTTGCCCCACCAAGCTCAACGCGGCATACCACTCCACCATGGGTGGACGCTCTTCGGTGTCAGGGTTGTCTAAGCGATCCGTCAACAAGCCAAACCGCATTTCGCCGGTGTAGCCCACGCGCTTGGCAATGCCTGCCATCCAAGGCAACAAAGCGCTCTTCAAGGAGTTTGGACACACATAGGCCACGTCAAACTTGCCGCGCAATTGACTGGCGAGTTTGATGCGCCCCATCAGCTGCAAGCCGCCGTGCTTGAACGGCATTTCAATCACCTCAGTCACGCCGGGCATGACGCGGTAGACCGGCGCAATCCAGGGCAAGGCAGCGACGGTAAGACGCTCGCCGCGCGCAGCCAAGCGGCGCAGCAAGGGTTCGGTCATCACCGCATCCCCAATCCCCTGGGGCGCTATGATGAGCGCGTTTTTAATGATGGCCGCCAACGTGCTCGCCGGCTTTGAGTTTGTACTCTGTGCCGCAGTAAGGGCACTTGGCAACGCCTGTGCTGGCCACATCCAAGTACACCTTGGGGTGGCTATTCCAGAGTTTCATATCAGCCTTGGCGCTGGGGCAGTACACGCCGCCATTGGCGTTCAAATCTTTGGCCAAGAGTTCAACTGTGTTGCTCACGTTCGTTTCCTAAAAGTTCAACCGCGCTGCTTAGACTTTGGTGAGCCAGTGTGCGTACTTCGGGTTGCGACCGTTGACTATGTCAAAGAATGCAGTTTGGATTTTTTCCGTGATCGGGCCACGGCTGCCTGCGCCCAATTGGATGCGGTCGAGTTCACGAATAGGCGTCACTTCAGCCGCTGTTCCAGTGAAGAACGCTTCGTCAGCGATGTATACCTCGTCGCGCGTGATGCGCTTTTGCACAATCTCAAGCCCCAAATCTTTGGCAATGTGGAACACGGTGTTGCGCGTGATGCCGTTCAAAGCGCCAGCCGACAAGTCGGGCGTGTAGATGACGCCGTCTTTCACCACAAAGATGTTTTCGCCAGCACCTTCAGACACAAAGCCCGAGGTGTCGAGCAACAAAGCCTCGTCGTAACCTTCGTCGGTCACTTCCATATTGGCCAGAATGGAGTTGGTGTAGTTGCTCACCGCCTTGGCTTGCGTCATGGTGATGTTGACATGGTGGCGTGTGTAGCTGGATGTCTTCACGCGAATGCCACGCTTCATGCCTTCTTCCCCGAGGTATGCACCCCAAGTCCAAGCTGCCACCATCAAGTGGATGGTGTTGCCTTTGGGGCTCACGCCCAATTTTTTATCGCCAATCCAAGTCAAGGGGCGCAAGTAGCCGGACTCCAGCTTGTTCTCACGTACCACATCGCATTGCGCTTGATTGACTTGCTCTTTGGTGAACGGGATGTTCATGCGCAAAATTTTGGCGCTGTTGAACAGGCGATCGGTATGCTCTTGCAAACGGAAGATGGCGGTGCCTTGCTCAGTTTTGTATGCACGCACGCCTTCGAACGCGCCGCAACCGTAGTGCAAGGTGTGGCTCAACACGTGGATCTTGGCATCGCGCCAATTGACCAACTGGCCGTCCATCCAGATTTTGCCGTCACGGTCAGACATGGATGATGGGATCACGACGCT
>JACCDV011207003.1_pt1 | contig 16946 bp, 13 predicted proteins | sample 7446131 | NCBI WGS metagenome assembly JACCDV01 (sample SAMN15323448, study PRJNA562643) | freshwater metagenome | isolation source: river surface water | place: USA:Blue River Watershed | collected 2017-08-17 | reverse complement strand
GGAGAACAGATGCGAGAGCAACTACAGAAGCTGCAGCTGCACCGTAACTCAATGTTACTTTGTTCGTCATACAGTATGTTTCGTTAATGATTATCTGGTTTTCTGGTATTGAGACACCGCAAACAAATGACTCTTCTATTCCCTAGGGAACCAAGAGATGAGACAATTCGACCTTGATTGTTCGTGGGACACAAAAAGAGCCCACGATTGACCCTGTCTCAAATGAGACGAAGTCCGTCGTGGGCTCTTTTATATGTTGCTGTGTGTGATGAGAAATTTGCACGATGTTGTCGTGCTGGTTTCCCGTGTCGGTAATTGTGATCTATGTACGTGCCGATGTCAATTATTCAAACTTTTTGTGCACTGTGGAAAGCGGTCAGATGATATACTTACATTGAGGCATTTATTCTTTTTTTCGTCATAGACACAAAAAAATCCCGAAAGGAGCACAATGACCTGTTGGGAAACCAGCAAAAAGCTGCAGGTGTCGTGCTCCTTTCGAGATTTTTTTATAGTGAACGTCACTCGCCCCAATCGAGAACATCTTTCAACAAGTGAAACGATGTTTAAACTGGATGAATTATATGCTTTCTGTTCCAGACGTATAGTTGACGCTGGCAAAAATGTATTCCGGAGATACTACTGAGTCAGTTTTTCCCTCAGAAAATACCTATTGCATCAATATTTCTTGCGGTTGTAAAATGCAGCTAATTTGCTAGTCTTCGTACATGCACGAAAAGTTTTTAAAGCCCTACAATCCGGACCTCGCGGAGCCCCGCATTTACGACATATGGGATAAAAGTGGGTACTTCAATCCTGACAATCTACCCACAGACGGTGAGCCATATACCATCATCATGCCACCACCCAATGCGAACGGCTCTCTCCATGCCGGGCATGCGGTCTTTGTAACAATTGAGGACCTACTCATTCGTTTTAACCGAATGCGTGGCAAGAGGGCACTATGGCTACCAGGCGCCGACCACGCTGGCTTTGAAACACAAGTGGTATATGAGAAGAAGTTGGAAAAAGAGGGTCGATCACGCTTTGGTATGGATCCTGACCAGCTGCGACAGGAAATACTCGACTTCACACTGCACAACAAGCAATTCATGGAGGGACAGCTAAGAGAGCTGGGTGCGTCGTGCGATTGGAGTCGCGAAAAATTTACATTAGATAAGGATGTCGAAAAGACTGTATATGACACGTTTACGCAGCTATATAAGGATGGCCTTGCATATCGCGGACAAAGGACCGTCAACTGGTGCCCTAAGCACCAGACATCCCTTTCAGAACTAGAAACTGAAGCTGTAGAGGAAAAGAATCCTTTTTATTACTTTACCTACGGCCCTTTCACGATTGGCACCGTGCGACCAGAGACCAAGTTTGGCGACAAGTATGTCGTCATGCACCCTAATGACACACGGTATGCTGCCTACACACACGGTCAACAGATAGACCTTGAATGGATCAATGGGCCTATTACCGCAACCGTGATCAAAGATGAGGCCGTTGATATGGAATTTGGCACCGGCGTCATGACCATTACCCCGTGGCACTCTGGTATCGATTTTGAGATTGCAAAACGCCACAACCTCGACATGGAGCAGATCATCGATTGGCGCGGCAAGCTGCTACCCATCGCTGGCGAATTTGCAGACATGAAAATTAGCGAGGCTCGCACAAAGATAGTCGAGAAACTAGCCAATAAAGGGCTCTTGGTTAAAACGGACACTGAATACAAGAACACAGTGAAGCGTTGTTACAAGTGCAACAGCATGATTGAGCCACAAATTAAGGATCAGTGGTTCATCACTATGAAGCCTTTGGCTGCAAAAGCGTTGGAGTCCATAGAGCGTGGCGATATCACCTTTTACCCAGAGCACTACAGGAAGATTATGGTGCACTGGCTCACCAATATAGAGGACTGGAATGTATCTCGTCAGATCGTATGGGGCATCACCATCCCCGCTTGGTATCGCGGCACAGAGGTCTATGTAGGCGCTACCGCCCCAGAAGGCGAAGGATGGCGCAAAGACACCGACACCTTTGATACGTGGTTTTCATCTGGCCAATGGCCCTTTGCGACACTAGGTTATCCCGACAAGCAAGACTACAAGACCTTTTTCCCGACACAGGTGATGGAAACGGCCGGAGAGATCATTTTCTTTTGGGTAGCTCGCATGATCATGCTGTCTCTATACAGAACCGGCAGTGTCCCATTCTCTACGGTATATCTTCACGGCTTAGTGACTGCCAAAGATGGCAAAAAGATGTCCAAGAGCCGAGGCAATGTCATCAGCCCGCTCGAACTCTCTAAGAAGTACGGTACTGATGCCTTACGCATGGGACTCACTATCGGCAACACTCCTGGGACGTCTACTGCGCTCTATGAAGAAAAAATAAAAGCATACAAGCTATTTGCCAATAAGCTGTGGAACATAACACGCTTTATATTGGAAAAATCTGGCGGTAACACTCCCCTACGTACTGGCGCTGCGCCTGCGAGCGAACAAGCTCTGTTAGATGAGTTCGAAGCACATGCAAAAGATGTCACCAAGGATATCCTTGAATACCGCTTCTATCTTGCTGGCGAAAAGCTCTACCAGTACATTTGGCGACGCCTAGCTGATGAGATCCTTGAAGAGTCAAAGCTAATCCTCGCTGGCGAAAATGTGGATGCAGCTCTCGAACGTCAAAAAACCCTGTATTATATATTGGTACAATCGCTCAAGCTGCTGCACCCTTTTATGCCGTTTGTTACTGAGGAGATCTGGCAAGACTTCCCCACCACTTGGAAGAAACAGAACATCCTCATGATCGAACGCTGGCCGGTGTCGTAGTTTTCGGTTTGCTACCTAATGCTCATCTATCAAGTTGATTTTTTAGCCTTTCTTGGTGGCCTATTGCCCGCACTGTTGTGGCTTTGGTTTTGGTGGCGCGAGGACGCAGCACGTCCCGAGCCACGTCTTATGGTGGCCATCACCTTCCTGGCCGGCATGCTCGCTGTATACATTGCTGTTGTATTCGAGAGAGAAACAGCAGGCTTTATTGATAAAGAGTATGTAAGTTGGGGTTATTTTTCCATATTACCGCTCTATCTCGCTTGGGCGTTTATAGAAGAAGTCGCAAAATTTGCCGTGGTGGCGGTTGTGATGCTGTGGCAGAAGGTAGTAGACGAACCCATTGACGTACTCATGTACATGATCATGGGCGCTATTGGATTTGCAGCCCTTGAGAATGCGTACTATATCCAGAGTCCAGCAAACGCAACTTTTGTGAGCAGCTTGAGTGCGGGCAATCTACGCTTTATTGGGGCCACACTCTTACACACACTGTGCTCTGCAGTGGTCGGCCTCGCACTTGCAGCTGTTTTCTTCAAAAGCATTTGGCACAAAATAATGGCGGCTTTCCTAGGAGTTATCCTCGCCACTGCTTTGCATGCAGCCTTCAACTTCTTTATAATCAAATACGACAGCAGCCAAACCACCTTAGGTGTTTTTGCTCTCGTCTGGTTTGCACTTATATTACTCATCCTTGCGTTTGAGGGGGTTAAGAAGTTAGGACGTACACCTATCCGTAACTAAGTATGATGGCTAAAAGATCTTTTTTTGAACGATTGACAGGCAGCGTCCCGAACGATGATTCTTTCGATGCATTCGAAGATGAGCGTCTTCCTGCCACCCCGCGACACAGCAAACCACACACTCCAGCCCAGCTAGACATTCCCGAGGAAGAAACATCCGGTGAACTTGCCGTCGATGTATTTCAGACACCCAATGAAATTATTATTAAGGCATTAGTCGCAGGTGTCCGACCTGAAGACCTCGACATCTCTATCACTCGAGACATGGTAGACATTCGTGGAAAGCGCATCGAGCAGAAAGAAATTCAAGGCGATGATTACTTCTACAAGGAGCTCTACTGGGGTAATTTTCAACGCACAGTACTGCTACCTCAAGAGATTGATGTCGATGCAGCAGAGGCTCTTGAGAAACACGGCATGCTGACACTCAAACTACCTAAGATCAATAAAGATCGAGCAGCAAAAGTAAAAGTGCGTGGAGGCTAGACAAAGCATTGAGTCACAGTAAAAGGCGGTCACAAGACCGCCTTTATTGTTTGAGGCACCTACCGAGCAATCGAACCATACAGACGCGTCGTTGCTCCGTGATAACCAGCGTTGAGTGCTGCAACATCTTTATTGAGGTCCGTGGCAGTCATTGGCCTACCAACAATCTCGAATGCGACAGTATCTTTAATATAGGCGCGTGGTATTTGAGCAATCACTTCTGCTACCGTCGGCCTGAAAAGACAGTAATACCCGAAAGTGTGATACGTCTTTATATCGCAGAGAACCTTGAGACCTTGCGCACGACTCTCCTTCTCAGGATCCCAAAGAAACGATTGAGTAAACGTATCCACTGGGACCACATACCAGTGCTCGTTCCGCCCAAACGTAATGACAGGACGAATGCGAGATGATAGTTCAACAATGTGTGACTTAGGCACTCGAGGTATCCATACAGCAGGATTGGACTTCTTTCGTGACACAGCTTCCCTCCTTGCAGAACTTTTGGATCATACAACATCATGCAGTCCTGTCAAAAACGTGAATGGCAGTGCCTGGATTGGCACCAGTCACCTAAAGACACACCAAGCCTCCCAGTCACTGCTCCACCTTTAAAATGCGCATTCTGGCGCCCATTTCCTCTGATATAACTCATAGGACTTGTACAGTAAATCCCGCCTAGATATAGGCGGGATTTACTGTTGCTGTGCCTGGGGCCGGGCTCGGTCACGAGTCACTAAGCATTCTGCTCGCTCACTCGCAAATGCTAAGTGCTCTCGACCCCGCCTCGACGCTTCATCCTGCACAGCAGGCGCGTCTCCGGCATTCGAGCCCAGCTCACTGACAACGCAAAATGCCGCACTTGTGTGCGGCATTTTGCGTTATGGTGCCTGGGGCCGGGCTCGAACCGGCGACCCCTTCCTCTTCAGGGAAATGCTCTACCAACTGAGCTACCCAGGCAGTTTTGAAATACTAGCACAGCGTCACACTCTTTTGAATATGCACCCATTATCTGGCATCAGTTGACGTGCTAGTGCTCGTCGCACCACCCGCTGCCTCAGTAGCCCTATCCATGAGTGCGTTGAGGTCAGGAAACCACTCTGTAGGCACGCTCAACTGCTCAAAACCAGGAATGGTCGAGTACATCTTTTGCACCTCACTAACATATGGTTCCAAATAGTAGTAATACAAGACGATGGGCGAAATAAGGAAAATAAGCCACCACACGGTACCGAGCAAACTACGATACATCGCATCGCGACGCATCTTATGCAGCATTTTATTGTTCTCCTTTGTTAGGGCAAGTATTTCGTCTAGCTTTGAATCCATATGAAGAGTATACCACCACCCGAGCCACGAAATTCTTTCATGCACATAAGACGTACCGCAAACATCAACTCTAGTAGGCAGTAAAAGAGGCGCCTATTAGGGCGCCTCTGATAATGTGGCGATTGACTTCCTCTATGCTCGTACAACATGACGGAGTACGGGCTTGATGACATTCTGAGCGCCTGTGCAATAACTTTGCGTTGCCACTCCAAACACTTCACCCTTTTCGTTGACTCCCCCAAGTGCCTGGCACTTAGTACAGTACATCCACAGCCTCCCACGATCAGGACTTGAGTGGAAATGCGCGCCGCCATCACGATGGGTCGGCACTTTGTGTCTAAACAAGATGAACAGTTCAGCAACCTTCGCCTTACTCATGCCGTCTCCTTTCATGACTGCGAAGCAAACTATAAACGCACATTGACATTATGTCAATAGCGTGTCGACCAACCTCTATAGGATAGCTGAGCTACCACACTGCCTCATCGCAGTAGACCTACGAAGATGCTACACCGGCACACTCTCCCAGATCTTGATGATGCGATTATATTTGTGCCCTTGGCCAGAATCGAACTGACATTGACCCCTTAGGACGGGGCAGTTCTATCCATTGAACTACAAGGGCAGGAACCTACTCTATTCACCACTTCGACTCCAGACACGCATTCTGCGTCCGTCTAAGATGGCCACGTACATAGCTCTTCCTCACAAAACCAACTCAGAAGCCAGCTACTCCTGAATGCCCACCATCTTTGCAAGGCGTCCCTTATCAAAACCAACCAACAATTCATTGTCGACAGTGATGACCGGTACACCCATCTGCTGACTCTTCTCTATCATCTCTTGGCGCTTCTCTAGATTACTCGCAACATCGTATTCAGTATATTCTACGTTGTGTGACTTCAAAAAATCCTTAGCCATGTGGCAGAAGTGACAAGTTGGTGTGCTGTAGATGGTGATGTTTTTCATATATGTTGTACGTTTGCCTACGAGTATATCACAGGCCTTGCGTCGTCAACAAAGCAGTCAAATACTCAGCAGGCTTTGACTCAGCTGTCGCATAAGAGCTATGCTTTCGATCCTGTATCTCCATCCACCGTGTCTGCAACTTCTTCTGGAAGACGAGTTGCGAAGGCTGTCAGCATAAACAGCGACACTATTACTACCCCAGCTATTGCAATACCAAGCCAAGGAAGCCATGGGTAACGCGCCAAGAGCCGATCCTCTTCGTCATCACACGCGTCACCCACACCATCAGCATCTGCATCCTTTTGATCTCTATTCGGTGTATCCTTGCAGTTATCAGACACACCCATCACACCATCTAGGTCAAAATCCTCACAGGCGTCACCCAAGCGATTACCATCTTTATCTTCTTGATTGACGTTGACTGCGAGCACACAGTTATCTCTTCCATCCTCTATTCCATCCAGGTCGCTATCTGCAGCCACATACAGAGGATTATTCTTACTATCGATCACTTCAACGCGAAGCGGCTGCTTACCACTCAGCAAATTAACACTCTCCACACGTGGCAACCTTGGTGCACGATCTGCGGCACCATATATCAGATACTCGTGAGCTGGCTCAGCGAGAAATAGCATGCTTGGAGATGGTCCAGTAGATGACATATCCCCAAATGCTATTTCATCAATCAACAAATCCTGACTATTCGTAAATCGAAGCGTCCATGTACTAGCAAAAGTTTTATCAAAACGTAGTATGTCACCCTGAGACGGAGACAGAGGCCTCACCACGCGCATATCATTTCCCTCTCCCACTGAAACCTCAACATCAAGCGGCAAAGCACTTGTCGCTCGTCGCAAAAAATGAATACTCTCTGTCTCAAGAGCAGGGTCAGCAGTTATAACAAGCTGCGTAGGTTGCGCAGGGTCTTTGGTTGCAACTACTCGCGCAGAAGGCCCTCTCTCCATGTCTGCAAGACGACTACTATTCGGCATCATCGGCTGACTGGACACTAGTAACTTTTGCTGCGTTGGACTTGTAATTCGCTGCGACGAGTATACGAACTTACCAGCCGTGGCATCATATACGGCCATATCAGCGTCTATGAGTGTGCCCCGTGGCAACACAGCCTCAATGACTTGAGGGATAACCATCTCTGGCAGATCGACTTCATAGTAGCGCTGAAATGCCTCGCGTGGAGATGAGACGAAGGTCGACGTGCCGGCCTTGGCTTGCAGCGGCACGGTACCATGCGCCGCAACGGGAAGCATGAACACCATTCCAACCAAAGTAGATACTGCAAGAAAACGTGTGTATGTTTGCATGAATTAAATAGACTTACCGTCTTCTCAAAAATGCTGTTGCCATAAGCATGACGCCAATAAGGAAAAACGTGATGATGCGGCCCTCGATTGCCATCTCCCACACGTCGACCAGGAGCAACCTAGCCACAACAAATCCAACTAATAGACCACCATATATCTGTATGCCATATGATCGCTTCTTGAGTCCATAGAAGTACGCAATGATACCGATAGCTGTGTACTCAAAGAGACAAAACATGACAGCGATGGCATCGTTTGCAAAATAGGCATGGAGAATAAGCCAGAGCCATATGTACAAATACAATGACCCCACAACCAGTAAGGCACCGTTAATGTATGCGCCTGAATTATCACGCAGACGACTCGTACTTACCGTATAGAATGCACCCAAACTCATAAAACAGGTCATCATCACTATAAGAACATACGAATCGAGGTGATACACAGGACTTGTAAGGAATGACCCCCACGCATCAGAGGTGATACTTGGCAGTGATAAATACACCGGCACAACAAATAGTAGTGTCATGTATTGTGCAATTTTGATATCTCGGAGGAACACGTACAACATCAGCGATATCAAATAGCATTCACCAGCAAGTACCATTACTCGGACTGGACCCTCCAGCTCTATCACCGTCATCAAACCAAGAAACAGAACTGCTATACTCGCACCAATGTCAAACCCGTTTCTCAACTGAATCACTCGCATGTACATGTAGGACGTGAGTGTGAAGATGATGAGCCAGATCACTATTGCCAATCCCCACACAAACACATGTACCCACGGCTCGCTCGGCGTCAGAAGTGCAGAGTGAAGCGAAAGCCATACCAGGACGTACCCATATACAGACCCACTCACCAGCATGGCGCTGTGCGATGCCTGCCCCTCCTTTCCACCTCTCCACAGCTCGAGAACGGCATACAAAATGCCCAACCAGAGCAACACCACACCCATAACCAAAAGCACAAAGAAGTCCTGATTAAACACACTCGTATTCCATGAGCTAGCGGTAATGCTCGTTGTCGATAGAATTCCCGGAATCACGAATAATCCCGCAGCCCCCCGAGCAAGAGCAGGCCTGCGCATAACAAACATCGACACTAACGAGAGAATGAGTGCCTCTAGAATGTAGGCATACACTAAGGTATGTCCTTCGAATTCGAGCGCAGTCGCAATACCTAAGAACAGCAGACTCACTGATGCGTATACATAGAAAGGCTCCGGGATCTTCACTGCCTTAAACACAATGAATGACGCAAGTGAGAATGCGAGCATCCAAGCAACCAACGTAAGACTCTGCCAATCATCTGGCACTGCCACCATGATCCAAAGTAGAAGAAACAGCGCATTAAGAAGTGCGGTCACTGTGTCGACTACCAACTCATCACGCTTCGCCCACAACATCCCTGCAATGTTGTTAATGAAAAAGACGGCAACGAAGGCATACATGAAGAGCAATATGACACTTCGATCCACTGACACATTCCCTCCTAAATACGGACTACTATACATAAACACTAAAATAAGACCTGCAAGTGTCAGCTCTCTCCAACCCTTGATACCCGCTATCCAAATAGCACCGACTATGACAACAAATAAATAGGAAAAGAGCCCTACGAAGTCGACGGTTGCTGAGTGGGTCAACGTCGGTGCAAGTGCAGCCATTACGAGACTCACAAACGCCATACTGCGCCGACTAAATTGAACACTCGCGAATGCAATAAAGACTACGCTCATGAACATGATGGCGAGTGCCACACTTGGCGTAAACATGTCATACAGCGATCGTGCCGCATACACGGTCAGCAAAATAATTGTGGACCCCACCACCATGAAAACAGCGCCTTGCGATGCAATTACAAACATACGTCTCCAACCAAATAGCAGCACCACAACTCCAGCAATGACACCGAGCGTGATCCTGCCCACTTCGGTTATCCAATTATTTGCAATTGCATACGAGACAAACCACCCACACGCAATGAGCACAAGAAAGCCTCCAACCTTAAGCAACCAATCTTCTCGAAGCCACGCAACAATCGCCTCCATGGCGTCGGATGATGCATCATTGCGTTGCGGTTCAGAATATAATGGACGATCAAACGATGGACTAGGGCGATTTGGTGCCTGTGGTACAGAGAGTGGCTGCTGTGACGTTGGTCTATCATCTTGAACAAAATCGGCCACGACTGTATTTCGCAGAGCCGCAGAGCTTGCTGCTCGCGGCTCAGAAGTATTTTGCAAAGTATTTACATGCGTTTCTTTCTGACCTATCTCTGAAACAGTCGTTTCTACACTGGATTTCCGAGTATGAGTCGCCACATTGGATAGCGCCGACAACTCTCGACGCATTTTTTCAATAGCAGCACCCTGCTGCACCAACTTATAGAAAACAAAAATAAATCCTATGATGAAGAGTATGTTCATGAGCTAGAATCAAGATGTTATGAGAACTATGCGCATCTACGGTAGCTGTAGTATACCGCGCAACCACCTCGCCCTTTGGACACACTGTTTACAACAAAAAAGGTGACGCGTCTGCCTATGCGAGCAGTACGTCTGAGTACGCACATACACGGGAGGGACTCACCCTACCAGACATACTCAAGCACCTGCTCCCAAACACTACGCACCTTGGGTGTGGTTGTAGGTTTTTGATCATCGCCTAACAGCACAATAATCTCCTCGCCTGGCCGCGCTACTTGGAACTTGGCGCGTATCTCCTCTTCCATCCCTCTTTCCGTCTGTAAATGGTCGAGCTTCTCAGTGAGAGCATGTTCTCGCTCCGTCATGGTCGCATATTCCTCGGCTAAGAGCTGCTTACGTGCCTTTGCTTCTTGGTGCTTGCCATATACCCCCCAGACCGCCCATGCCATGAAGAAGACCAGGCACAGTAGGACGCCAAGTGAGACCTGGTAGAGCAACGGTCCCCGTAGATAGTGTTTTTCGCTCGATCTGCGCATATATGGTAGTATACCCCGTAGCAAAAATTGGCTAAACTATTTAGGAATATTTATACGAATCTATGTACGACAAGAAGACCCGCAAAGTGATTAAGACTATTTGGATAGCAGTCTCTATCATTATTATAGTGAGTATGGTGCTCACACTTGCCCCTTCCATTTTTGGGGTTATTTAGAGATATCTCGCTGTAACACACAGCGAAGAACAGTCGTGAATGCTGAGACTGCGCGTGAGCCTATTACCGCTCACCCTCTTTCACCATCTTCAGAAAGACATCGTGTGGGATATTTACTACACCGCGTTCCTTCATGCGCTTTTTACCCTCTTTCTGCTTTTCCCAAAGTTTCTTTTTTCGCGTGATGTCTCCACCATACAAGTAACCGGTCACATCCTTCTTCAGGGCTGCCATGGTACGAGACGACAGAATACGGCCAAGCGCCTGACCTTGAATCTTGGTAACAAACAACTGACGTGGGAGTACGTTATATAGCTTCTCAACTGCCTTTTCTGCCTCTTCCTGCACACGACTCTTCGATACAATGCGTGCAAATGCCGGCACTGGCTCGTCAGCAACCAAAATATCCAAACGCGTCACCTCAGCGTGTCGCATGGGCAAAATTTCATAGGACAGCGATGCAAATCCTGACGAAATACTCTTAATGCGATCAAAAAAGTTTCTCATAAGTTCTCGAAGTGGCATCTCAAAACCGATCTTCATGCGACCATCTCCGAACGTCACCGTCTCCCCCACCACCGCTTCGTGATCGTGCAAAATAGACACTATATCGCTCACATACGCTGGAGGAGTAATGATTTCAACTTTCACCCACGGCTCGCGGATCCCCTTTACCCTATTATGCTCACTCCATCCCGGAAACTTAGACGGCGTATACACGATCTCAGAAGTGCCATCGGTGTACGATATTTCATATGTAATAGATGGAGTAGTTACCACTAGTTCGAGTGAAAATTCACGTCGCAGTCGCTCGGTTATTATTTCCAAGTGCAACATACCCAAAAAGCCGCAACGAAATCCGCGCCCTAGGGTACCGGATGATTCTTCTTCAAATGAAAAGGATGAGTCGGACAGTCGTAGTTTATCAAGTGCGAGTCGCAGCGTTGGTAAGTCGTCCTGACTCTCCGGATACACAGACGCCCACACCACTGGTCGCGGGGACATGTACCCAGGGAGTGCATCTGCATTGGTCTTGGTGCGTATCAAGGTATCTCCAACTGAGGCGACGCCAGGTCGCTTGATACCGGTAACCACATACCCAATTTCACCAGCCTTTAGCACATCTGTAGGTTTTGCCTCTGGCACAAAGACGCCCGTTTCAAGGACATAAAAGGGTTCGCCGGCAGCCACAAATTGCAACTGATCGCCCTTTTTTACAGCACCGTCGACGACACGGGTATACACAATGACGCCACGGTGGTTGGAATACTGAAAATCAAATACCAATGAACGAAAGAGGCCTTCTGCAAGCGCACTCTGCGGCGGTGGAATGCGCTTCACAATTTCAACAAGCAACTTATCGACACCCTCTCCGGTGCGACCTGAGCACTCTAGAATTTCATCACTCTCAATATCGAGCACTTCGCATATCTCCTCCTTAATGTCGTCGACGCGCGCGAGGGGTGAGTCTATTTTAGAGACCACAGGCACAATGACACGACCCAGCTGTCGCGCCATAGCCAAGGTGGTTAGTGTTTGTGCCTGCACGCCCTGCGTTGCATCCACAAGCAGAATAACGCCCTCGACAGCCGTGAGCGCACGCGACACTTCGTATGAAAAATCGATATGTCCCGGTGTATCAATGAGATTCAATACGTACTCGGCACCGTCGTGTGCATAGTGCATACGCGCAGGCTGCATCTTGATTGTTATGCCACGCTCTCGCTCAAGCTCCATGGAGTCGAGCACTTGGTCGCGCATCTTTCTCTTATCGATCGTATTCGTCAATTCCAAAAGACGGTCAGCCAAGGTGGACTTACCGTGATCAATGTGCGCTATGATACTGAAATTTCGAATGTGATTTTGTTGCACAAAAAGATATCTATAACTCCTGACCTGCAGGTACCGTACCAATCCTTAATCGCCTGGAAAGAGAGTCTACTATGTCACGCATTTCGTTTGAGCGCATCAATAGCAGTAGCAGCACTGTCACCAAGAGACCAGAGATTCCGCCACAGAGCCCTTGGCCGAATATACCTATGAATGTGTCAGTGTCAAAGTAGGGCTCCCCGAGGCGTAGCGTTTGATAGGCGGCATAACCCCCAATAACAGAGGCACTGAAGGTCTGTGTGAGCACCCGCAGCAACCCGTTTGCAAGCGGCCCAAAGTCACGGTGATACGTGTACAAAAAGAGGACAAGGGCTGTAAACGTACCCAGCGTAAAGGCAAATGGCAACATGAGCACTTCCGTACCTGGCAAACCCTGCACGCGCAAGATGTGCTCAAAAAAGAGACGGAACGATTCATGCCCCTTGAAGTACACCGTGAGCCATGACGCTAGCAGTATTGTTACTAGGGCACCAACGGCGCTGACAATAAAAGGAACCATCGTTTTGCCTGCGGCATAGTATGCCCGAATAAAGAGAAGATTGAGGCCCTGTGCCAAGACTGAGACAACAAAAAGAGCCAGCGCCGCAGCGGTGAGACGCGTATCATCCCATGTGAATTCACCAGAGCCCAAAATGACTCGGACCACCTGAGCGCGAAGCACAACGAAAAGCACTATGGCCGGCATTGACCAAAAGATGATGTGCCGTACCGCCGTACTCATATGCAGAAGAAACTCTGCATGCTGCTTTCTCGCTATGAACTGTGACAACGTAGGAAAAGCAGCCACGGAATACGACACTGCAATGATTGATAGCGGTACTGATTGCAAATTTAACGCCAGACTAAGTACGGCAACTGAACCCGACACAAACAATGACGCCAGTGACGTGAGCGCGACGAGAGTGATCTGCCCACTCGAAAGTGCCAACGCGCGAGGGATTGCAATGCGAATCATCGAAAGTATCGCACGCGATGGCAAGCGCAGCTGAAATGTCATACGCTCAGCACGCAATGACGGTAACTGAATTAACAAATGGAGTGCAGACCCAAGAAGCACACCCGCTCCAAGTCCTTGTATGCCCCACACTGGATATAGGTACACCACGCCGACAATAATTCCCGCGTTGTAGAGAAGCGGTGACAGCGAATACAACACAAACCGACGAGAAAGTTGCGTGACCGCTCCAAACACACCTGACAATCCGAGCAATATTGGCTGAAGCAACAGCAAGCGAGACAGTGCGACCAATTCATTCCAATACGGTGTATCAACCAGACCGGGAGCGCCGAGTGGTAGCAGTTTCGGCATGAAGACATATGCAGCCAGCGACGCAAGGCCCATAAGAATGAGGAAGAAAGAGACCACTTCAGCAAAGAAGCGCTCTGCCTGCTCCTTACCCACCTCGCGGCGTTCCGACAAAAACGGTATCAACACGTACGCAGACACGAGGGATGCAATTAACACGAACAGTATGTCGGGAATACGAAAGGCAGTGAAGTAGACATCAAGCACAGATCCAGCCCCAAACGCGTGTGCAAATGCGCGGTCGCGTATGAGGGCTAGTGCCTGCGAAAGTATCGCAAACAAGCCGATCAAATATGCGGCTTGGTGGAGACCACGTATTTCAGAGGTAAGGGTGTGCCAGGCGCTACGAACCATAGTGTGCCGAAGCTGGTTACTATACCCCCTCCTCTACTGGCTGACTAGGACTTGAGGTGACCGGGTTAGGTGCAGACTGTGGTAGCGGTGAACGTCCAGATTCAAGATTATTGATTATGACTGACACCTCAGCATTGTCTGGATTGAGCTTTTGCACTTCCTTGAACTGCTCAATTGAGCCTTGCACATCCTTCAGTTGATAGAGAGACAAACCGAGGAAGTACCGAGCATTAGAATATGAACCGTTTAAGCGAACAGCCTCAGCAAATGCAGAGCCTGCTTTTGCAATTTGATTATCACCGTAATACAACAATCCCAACTGATAAAAGATTACCGGATTGCTCGGCTCAAAGACTGCAGCGGATTCAACAGATGTAATTGCCGCTTTCACCTCGCCTTCATTGAGTGCAATTTGTGCCTTGAGGAAAATCGCGTCGAGGTAGTTAGGTTTCAGTGCCAGCGCCGCTTCAAGGTACTGCTTCGTCGCAGGACTGTCTTTAGACAGTGCGGCAAGTTGCGCCAAAGTGAGAGCAATAGACGGATCACGAGGTGCCAGCTTCTGAGCTGTTTCGTAGGCGGACTTTGCGTTTGCGGCAGCACCTTCCAAGTTGAGTAGCACGACCGAACTATAGACATTACCCAGCATGAGCCAGTTTTGATAGTTCGATGGATTTGCTTCAGTTGCTGCACGCGCATGCGCCACAGCTTGCGCTAAGTTATTTTGAAACTCCTCTCGCAAGTCTTCCTTTTCAGCCTCAGTCACCGCAGCACCCTCACCCTTTCTCGCGAGTCTATTCATTTCAGCCAAACGCAATGACGCCGCGTACACATGATATTGATCGATATTAGCAAGATCAATAGCGCGCTGCGCTAATACCTTCGCGTTAGCAATGCTGCCATCTGGATTGTTCCCCTCGATCCGAGCCTGCTCAAAAGACGCCGCGGATAAGTAGCGCACTCCTACGCCATACAACGAACCAAATGCTGCCAACAAAAAGAGCGTGAAGGTAAACACCGTGACGAAGCCCATGCGCGAATCACGTGCAAAGAGAATGTGCATGTCTGGCAGTGTAGACGGATAGTGCCGCAAGGCCGCGACAAAGAATCCCGTCGTCACGAAGGCGAAGGTGAGGATGACCACATTCGGTACATACACTATCGAAAGTACCCAGAAGTAGGCAGCACTCAAAAACGACACCAGCGCAGCAAAGTACGCAAGTGGATCTTCACCGACAACACGCAACATGGAGCGAATACCTACCACAAAAAAGACAAGCAAGAAGATAACCCAAGCAAAACCGCCAACAACACCTGTAGTAACAAATGAGGTCGGTATGAGTCCGATACCTGCAATGAAATCAATATTCCAGAATGGCGTTGCATTTATTGCGACTTCCTTGTACTTCAACCACTGCTCTACAAAAGTATTTGGACCTGATCCGAAGAGCACATTCTCACCCATGGTCTGCTTGCCAATATCTATGGTCGATTGCCATGAGGGTCGCGCCTCAAGATATGCGATGCCAAAATAGTCAGTCAACGCGGCATTAATACGTGTGCCTGTAAAAATAAATAGGACTGACAAGGTGAGTATCATGAGCGAAACAACAGATATCTGCTTCATACCTCGATTCGTGATCTGCGCTTCCCCATAGCCGTGCTCACTGTGTGACATACTGCGCATGATAGACGCCATAAAGAATCCAAGCGCGAATATCGCCAGCATGTACCATACGGGCGTAAAATTGACGACTGCAGAAAACGCGAGCGACACGACCAGGAGCGCATAGAGTATTAATCGCGGTACAGCTCGGATCGTAAGACTCTCGAGTGTAATGAGACTAAGCACAGCAATGAATCCGAGGAAGATACCAAAATCATTCCACTTACCTACAAGATTTCCAGTGCCGTCAGTAAAGATGCCAAACGACAATGTGTCTGCACCCACGAGCAAACGGACACCTTGATACAGTGCAACAATGATGAATGCTGCAACAAATGCAAAGTACGCACGAAGAATGTGCTCTTTCTCCTTAAAAAGAAGCGCCACAAGTGTCATGCCGAGTGCAGCAATTGCAATGTACGCGAAAGTGTCAACTTCAAACTGCCTTCCTGTGAAAGACAAGCTGAAACTACTACCAGAGAGCAGCGCTGACATTCCATACGCAAGGGGCAAAAACCACACCGACAATAGCAGATAGCTGCGCGGCACCATCAGTGTCCCATCCTTCAGACGGGCCAACATATATAGAATTGCTGCGAGTAGCACACCGAAGAAGACGATGAGTGTCTTCGTAAACTGCACAGGAAGAGACGGCGTGGGCACAACAAAGAAAGGAAGGAGGAAGACCGTAACAGTGAGCACCATAATAGCCCACCAATCAAACTTGTTTTGTGTGTGTCGCGTGAGTAAATCCATACTAAATATGCCTATTGCCTACGGATAATAGATACATAAGTATATCACGCACCCTCACCACCATTTCCACATGAAAAGAAAATGCCCGCACGAATGCGGGCATTTTCATATAGCTTGCGTGTTTATAAGCCGAATTCTGTAT
>JACCDV010443059.1_pt1 | contig 16964 bp, 17 predicted proteins | sample 7446131 | NCBI WGS metagenome assembly JACCDV01 (sample SAMN15323448, study PRJNA562643) | freshwater metagenome | isolation source: river surface water | place: USA:Blue River Watershed | collected 2017-08-17 | reverse complement strand
GAAAGAGAGTCTCCGCCACCAGTTTGTCATGCGAATCGGGTGACATTTCAAGTACATGGAGCCCCACGCCTTTCAGAAATGAACGGATTGCCTCTAATTCGTTTTCTAAAAGAGAGTTATCACAGATAGCAATGCGAAGATCTAGGAGCGAGTTGCCGTGTTTTTCATAACTGTAGGGTCCAAACATAGGATGTGTCGCTATAAAGCGGGGAATGCCACTTTCATGCAGAATTGTTGCCGTATGCTTTTTTACCGTTGCCACATCGCACACTATGGTGTGCGGCAAAAGATGAGGCTTGATTTTTTCAACCGAAGCGGCGAACGCCTGAATGGGGACAGCGAGGATAAGGAGATCGGTTTTACAGGTATCTTCGAGAGTAAAAAAAGAGGTTGCATCGGGAAGAGTACGCGACGAAGAAATGCGTACCTCGACATGGGGGTAGAACGTTTTCGCAAGTGTATGGAGAAACGCTCCAAAATGACCGTACCCAATAATGCCAATAGATCTAATCTCCATACTTACGATTCGTTGCGTGCAAATTGCCCACTATCGCGCGATTTATTGTAGAGATAGCCAAAAAGAATAGTGCAGAGAATGCAATAGAAAATGTTTTCGATAAAGGCGATAGTGAAGAGATTCCACGCGAGCGCGCCATTATTAAAGAGTGCAAAACGAGCAGCTTCAAAAACGTACGTCGCGGGGAACAGTTTTGCGACAAATTGGAGCATGCTCGGCATAACTTCTAGTGGATAAAAGGCAGCTGAGAGTGGCTGAAAAAAGGAGACTGTTGCCCATGCTGCTGCCTGTATTCGTGTGCCATAGCGAAAGATGAGTCCAAGAAGTGCAATACCGAGGGCATACGCAAAAAGTGCAAAATTCACAAAAACGAGTGCCAGAGCCGGAATTCCGATACTCAGGAGATTAAAATCGAATGCATACACCGAAAGTATCGAAGCAATGCCAACAACGACAAGCGCTTTGATAATCCCCGAGAGCGTATGCGCCACGATGTATTCCCGTACCCTGAGTGGTGTAATGAATAGATTGGTCAAATTGCGCGACCAAATGTTCCAGAGACTTCCAAGAGTGACCGAGTATTGCACGATCCAAATAATATTCCACAGGAGCATGCCGAGCAGGACGAGCTTTCCCGCGAGCGGATTCTCGCCGCTTAAATACAAAGAGAGAAAACCAAAGACGATGATGTTGGCGAAGGGAAAAATGAAAATATCGGCAAACACTTCACCAGAACGGAAGGTGATAAAAAGTTCCTGATAGAGAATTGCGCGCACGCGTCTGAGATTTAGCATACATTACGTTCGGGCGATTTGGAGAAACACGTCTTCTAAATTCGGCTTTCGAATTTCAATGTCTTCTATCCAAATCCCCGTTTTACTCATATCAAAGAGAATGCCGGGAATGTCACGCTCGACAGTACGGATTTCGATTGCAGTAATCTCAGGGTAGGTGGCTTCGAGTTGCTTCTCACGGACGTACGCTCTTAAGTTGTCATTTGATTCAGTGAACACAACGCGAAGTGTCGCCGCTGAAACGCGTTTTGTTAGATTGTGCGGCGTATCGTGCGCGACTATTTTTCCCTTATCGAGGAAGATGACTTCATCGCAGATACGCGTAATCTCATTCATATTGTGGCTTGTATAGAGAATGGCGAGATTGCGTTCGGTGCGGAGTTTTTCAATAAGTGAGAGGGTTTTATCGGCAATGTCAGGATCAAGAGACGCAGTCGGTTCATCCATAAGGAGGAGCTCAGGATCATTTAAAAGCGATTTAACAAGGTTGATGCGAGTCTTTTGGCCAGATGAGAGGTCTTTATAGAGTTGGCTGGAGAGATCTGTTGCTTCAAGTTGTGCAAGGAGGGAGCGGATCTTATCGCGAGAATTCGCGACTTGATACAGTTCCGCAAAGACGAACAGGTTTTCCCACACGGAAATGCGACCCATAAGGGTATTAAATGCGGACGTGGTGTTAATGCGCTGAAGGCAGCTTTCGCGATCTCTCGAAAAGTCCTGATCGAAATAGGAAATCGTTCCGCCGTTGGGAAGAGTTACTCCCGAGAGAATTTGGATGGTCGTCGTTTTCCCCGCACCATTTGGCCCCAGAAAGCCAACGATACGCCCGCGAGGGACGGAAAAGGAAATACCATCGACAGCCGTAAAGGTGCCGTACGTCTTCCTGAGATTTTTGACTTCAAGCACCGTTTTGGACATTGGGGGATTGTAGCAGATCGCGAAAAGTGCGGAAACAGGCCAAAAAACGATACCAGGCGAGACTCAGGGCAATTGGACTTCCCATTGTAATTCATGGAGCATTCACGAGTACCTGTGTATACTGAGCGTCCCATGGGACTTCCACTTTCCACAACAGCATGAGCTCGCAACGTGAAAAAGACGACACTAAAACGACCAAGGAATTGCCCGAGGAGTTTCGTATCCGTCTCGCGCAGCATTTAGAGAATCGCGCACAGAGTATTGAAGAGGCCTCGACTGCGCGTCACATCGAACTCATTAAGGATGTCGAAGAAGAACTTACTATCGTACGCTCTGTTGCAGAGCAACATCAGGCGGTCGTGAAGCGCATCGCGCAGGAGTTAAAAAACCCTAAGGCGCTTATTGATGAGTACCGACTCTTCGGCGCACATTTTGCGGCAACTGCGGTTGAAAAGAGGCTCACGCTTCGCGACGCTATCGACGGTATTTTGTTTTTGAAAAGTGAGATGTTGCAGGAGATAGCTCAAGGGGGATTTCTCGAAGAATTGACGAGCACCGATTTGAAGAGTCTTATTGATTTCATTGGAACACGAATCGATGTCTTGTTTGCCGAACTTGCCGTATCGTATCATCGTAATTTTACCGAACAGCTCCAGCGAGAATTGAATCACCGAGACAAACTCAATCGCCAAAAGGATCTCTTTATTAGAATTGCATCGCATGAAATTCGTAATCCACTTGCAAGTGCTCTTGCTATCTGCGAGCTTGCCGAATTAGAAACCAATACTCAAACAATAGGTTCTAGTTCTACGCACTCTCCATTTGTTGATATTAAAGCAAGTCTCAATCTCATCAATCGTCATCTGAGTCAGTTACTCGATATGTCTCTTTTAGACGATGATAAGATCCATATTCAAAAAAAGCCAACCGATGTGTTGCGACTCCTTGAGGAAATTAAGACTTCGTTTGAACGGGTGAGAAAAGATAATGAGATTATATTTACCTCCCACGCGCCACTTTCCCTATCGACCGATCCTGACAAAGTGAATCAAATTATTTCAAACCTTCTGCACAATGCGGCGAAATATAGTAAGAAAGGGAGTGCTATTGAGCTCTCGCTGATGGAAAAAGACGGAAATGCGGTGATTTCGGTAACGGATACCGGTACGGGAATTCAGAATGAGTATCTCGAGCGTATCTTTGATCCGTATTCACGACTCACCCATAACGATCAAAGTCCCGATGGAATGGGACTCGGATTGTATATTTGTCGAACTCTGGCTCATGCACTAAATGGCACACTCACGGTCGAAAGTGAAGTGAATAAGGGATCTACCTTTACACTCACGCTTCCTTTGGATTAGGAATCATTTATCAAAAGCTTCACGTTAAAATCGCGAAACGATTTTCTTTGCGGAGGAGGAGAGATTCGAACTCTCGGTACCTTGCGGCACGCTGGTTTTCGAAACCAGTGCACTAGACCACTATGCGACTCCTCCCTGACGAATGCGATTGAATTCTGAATAACGGTCTCTATGCTTTGAGTTGGAAGCCCCAAAAAGCTCGAAATACCGCCCTATTTCTCTCTCGCGCCTCAAGAATACCGTAAACTTCGTCTTTTGTGTAGGTTGCAGCCCTTCTGCCTCTAAATGGGATTTAAAGTAAAAAAGAGGTGCACGGCCGCAGATACCAGATGGGATTGTTTTATTTTTCCTTCTTTTTCTTGAGTAGGGCGTTTAAGTCTCCCTGGAATCGAAGATTGCGGACGAGAGGACCAAGTCCGTCATCTTCAGGTTCATTTGTCTTTACAGTCTCGTCTTCGACTGATGTATTTGGTATATTTCCGAATTTCTCCATGAAGAGGGAATTGTACCATGCCCGCGCACCCGACATTGTCCTACCCCCTTCAAATTCTCGAACAAATGCGCTATATTACCCCCGTTAGCGGCCTCATCGTCTAACGGTTAGGACACGGCCTTTTCAAGGCTGTAATCGGAGTTCGATTCTCCGTGAGGTCAAAAAATTCCGTAGGTCATTTTTTGACCTCAAAGAGTGTGCCTGCGCACACTCTGGCGGAGAATCGAAAAGCGGAGCGATGTTTTGCGAGCACGCAAAACCGCGAGCTAGGGTCGTGCGGCATTTTGCTCGACGGAGCAAAATGAACGCCTGACCGATTTGCTGTCCCCCCACAAATTCAACTCTCATTTGCTACAATACCTCTATGGCAGGAAGGGCATTGACAATACTTGCAAGCGTGGTGATTTTAGGAGCAATTGTGGGGGTCTATCTCATCAACAAGGCTCCGACGCGAGAGGACGGTGAACGCACCGCTCGCACACTTGTTGAAGCTTTTGGTGCGACGCTTAAGAATGTTTCGCTGACCGCGGACAAGACACTTATCGTGGACGCTATGCAGCGAGAATACGCTCCGTATGTTGCTCCCACACTCCTTTCTGTGTGGCAAAATGACCCCTCACAAGCTCCAGGACGACACACTTCGAGTCCGTGGCCAGATCGCATCGAAATTGTCAGCATAGACGTCCGACGCGGCATTTATGAAGTGCAAGGCGATATTGTAGAAGTATCGAATGAGGGAGGTGGTATCAACGAGGAGCCGACTGTGGCTGCTCGTCGTCCCATTACGATGACATTACAGAATCTCGGTTTCGGCCTCCGCATAACGGCTCTTACGCTTGGTGCGTATCCTGGAGATGGAAATTGGCATTATACGGAGCCTAATGCGCAAGGTATTCAATTTATGTATCCGGATACACTTCCTACGACGTTTATCTCCGCCGCACAATGGCCACCAGAGGTCGTCCTTGAAGGTGGGGACTATTCTTGCGCTGAAGAACAAGAGCTTATGATTGATGACAGGGCATACTGTGTCGTTCAAACCTCAGAGGGTGCAGCAGGCAGTATGTACACCACGTATGAATATATAACGGCGCAAGGAGATTTCCTCGCACGGGTGAAATTCACCCTCAAATTCCCTCAGTGCATGAATTATCCCGAGCCAAACCAAAGCGCATGCAAAGCAGAGCAATCATCATTTGACATCAATGGCCTCGCCGATCGCATCGCACAGAGTACTCGGATGCAATAGCTTCTGGTGGCGCGGTCTTCAGCATACTCGGTACCAGCTGATATACTCCAATGATATGGGAAATTTCTTTTTAGGACTCGGTGTTGCAATGATGCTCGCGGTTGGCGTGTATTACTACTTTTTTATGAAAGATCCAGAAGTGCAGGCACAAAAAAAGGAGGATATTCAAGTGCAAATTCGACAAGATGCGAGCACGAAAGTAATTCCGCAAGGAGCGGTTATGGAAGACGGAACTATCTCTGAGTAAGTCTGTTACCGATCATGGTGCACAAAGAGATAGATATCTTCAAGTGCTTTTACGGCATCACCCGATGCGATGTTGTTCTGATGGTACTTGCCGTCGGTGCAGTCACCGGCTGCCCAAATGCGAGGGTTTGAGGTGCGCTGCGTGTAGGGGTCGGCTACGATTTGGTTAAAGGAATTCATGGTGACGATATTTTTTGCCCACTCAGTGTTTGGGACAAGTCCGATTTCGACGAAAATACCACTCACGGGTAAAGTAGATTCCACACCGGCTGCATCTTTTACGCGCAGACCCGAGACAAATTTTTCCCCCTCAACAGCGACAAGCTCTGTATTTTTGAGGACCTTCATTTTTGGATGTGCGAGAACTTTCTCCACGGTGAGTTCATCTGCTCGGAAGGTTTCGCCACGAACGACGATAGTGACTGTCTTGCAGTAGGCGAGGAGTTGCATGGCGGTCTCGAATGCGGCATTGCCGCCACCGATCACCGCGACATCCATATCTGCAAAAAGCGGACCATCGCACGAAGCGCAATAGGTGACGCCTTTATTATCGAATTCTTTTGCACCAGGAATTTCAAGCTTGCGACGATTTGAGCCGGTCGCGACGAGGAGTGTGCGAGCTTGATGCGTTGTTCCGTCAGAGGTGTGCACTTCAACACCACCTTCAATGTCTTTCACCTCTTTTGCGCGGTGCGGTGCGACTATCGTAAGCCACTCGCCTTTATATTCTTCCACATGGGCTTTTAATTTCTTCGCAAGATCAGCACCGCTAATGGCGACGTCACCAATCCAGTTTTGAATTTCAGGTGACACCGTGCTCTGCCCACCCCAATCGTCGGTAATTAAAATTGTCTTTAAGCGCTTTCGAGCGGCATACACCGCTGCTGATACACCTGCGGGTCCACCGCCAACGATAATGAGGTCATGCATACAAGATAATCACTCAAAGGTAAATAAAAGAAACAGGATGTGTATTGTAACATTCCTATTTCGGCTACTCTCACTTACTTTCTGCGCAAGAAGGAAGGGAAGCTGCTCCAATTTTCGTCATCATCTGCAGCAGGTGCGGGTGGCTGCGGAGGCGTAGGCGGTGCTGGTGGTACTTCCGGCTTCGATTCAATTCGTGGCTGCGGCGCTTTCTGAGGCTCAGCGGGGATTTGTTCGGAAAAAGATACTTTGCGATCAGATTTGAGTGGCTGCATTTCTGGCTCTCGCTTCGAGAGGCGTGTCGGAAGTGCAGTAACTGCCCCTTGAGTTCCGTGGCGGATGCCGCCTTCAGGGAAACCGGTTGCAATAACGGTAACTTTAACCTGGCCTTTCTTGAGCGTATCGTCAGTGACCGCGCCGAAGATGACTTTTGCATCAGGATCGATTGCTTCCGTAATAACATTTGCTGCTTCCTGCACTTCGAGCATTCCCAAATCGTCGCCTCCCGCGATCGAGAAGAGAACACCCTTTGCGCCATTAATAGACACTTCCAAGAGCGGTGAGTTAATAGCGAGTCGGGCGGCTGTTTCGGCGCGCTTCTCGCCGATTGCGTGTCCGATACCCATGAGTGCCGATCCCGCGTTCTGCATGATCGTGCGCACATCGGCGAAGTCGACGTTGATGATGCCGGTTGTCGTGATGAGATCAGAGATTCCTTCGACAGCTTGTTTCAAAATATCATCACACATTGCAAAGGCATTCTTGATGCCGGTTTCTTTTGAGACGATTGCGAGTAGTTTATCGTTCGGGATGATGATGATTGCGTCGACTGCTTTTCTGAGTTCGTTGATGCCGTTTTCGGCGAGACGAAGACGCTGCGCACCTTCAAATGAAAACGGACGCGTGACGACACCTACGGTGAGTGCACCGAGCTCACGCGCGATTTTTGCAACGGCTGGTGCCGCGCCCGTACCTGTTCCGCCGCCCATACCACAGGTCACAAATACCATATCAGATCCCTTGAGAGCCTCTTGAATTTCTTCGCGAGTTTCTTCTGCAGCTTGCTTTCCGAGCTCCGGATTCATACCGGTCCCGAGACCTCGGGTTAGATTACGACCTATATGTATTTTTCGCTTTGCTTTCGATTTGTGTAAGTCTTGTGCATCGGTGTTGACGGCAAGAAAATCGAGGCCAATAACATGCGTCGAGACCATGTGATTAATGGTGTTGCCTCCCGAGCCGCCGACCCCAACGACACGAATGCGTGCAAATGATTCTACGTCTGCGCGAACTTGTTTAGCCATACTTATTTAATCGCATGATAGCACAAAGGCTCGTTCGCAATCCTTGACGAAAGGACGTTTTCAAGTCCTTCTTGTCGATTATCTCCTCTTACGGAAGAAGTGAGCGAAATGCGTTTTTAATGGCATCCATCATGCGTGAGAGAATGTCACCGAGTGGACGGTGAGTTCCCATCATATCTTCTGCATAACCCCAACGACACAGACCAAATGCGACCGCCCATGTTGCATCAAGAGCAGATACACGGGGCAGCATAAGGGGCAGACCGATTGAAGACGGTAATTTCAAAGTTGCCTTCGCAATATCGGTGATTGGCGCAAGACCCGCACCGCCTCCCGTTAAGACTATACCCGCAGGAAGGAGTCGTTCTCGTCCGATTGATTTTAAGTGGGTGTTGATGAGCGTGAACATCTCTTTTAATTTACCCGTTAAAATGAGAGATAATTTTCTCTGAGGTATGGTACTTCCAACGACTGCACCGCGCTTGAGTTGCTCTGCTTCAGAAAGAGGCAGTTGAAATGAAAGTGCGAGCGCGTTGGTAATTTCGTTTGATCCAACAGGGAATACTTTGAGGGAAATCGGAATATCATTATCGAAAACTACAATTGAGAGCGTTTCTGCGCCGATATTTGCAAGCACGACGCCCGCTGTTTTTTGCGCTTTGCTTAAAGTAACCAGACTCGCCGCAAGAGGTGATGCCATAACTCCCTCGACTTCAATTCCCGCTGCCTCCACGGCTTCAATCACATCATCATGATGCTGTGCGAGCATGGTGAGTAACATGGCGTCAACGCCGAGTTTCGTCCCTTGCATACCTGTTGGGCGTCCTTGGAGCGCGCGCCCATCGAGACGAAATTCAAGCGGAATGACGTGGATGATAGTGCGATTGGCAACGCGCGATGCGGCACGTTTTTCACTTTCATCGATGACCCGTTCGATATCGTGGGGGGTGACTATTCCACCAGAAGCAGTCAGAGTTATTTCAGCTCCCGAGCGCACTTCTTCAAGCGATACGCCGCCCATACCGACTCGAGCACTTTTTACTTGTACACGCGCAGCATGTGATGCACGATCAACGGCATTTCGAACAGATCGCGATACTTCTTTTGCATCGATGATGTATCCCTGGCGCATTCCCTTTGATGATGCTGAAGCCGTCGCAAGAATTTGCATGGGAGAATCCGGATTTTCAGGTGCAGCGGCAATCACGACTTTAATCTGCTGGGTTCCAATGTCGATACCGGTAAATATTTTTTGGGCCATACAAAAAAGCGCTCCCGAAAAAGCGGTTTACTTCATTGTACTGTATGAAGTCCGTTTCGTCGCAAAACCTCGAGGGGATATCAGGAAAAAGCAGCAACGAGAGTTTTCTTTCGACTATGCGAGCTTAAATTTTTTGAGTACTTGAATTTCAAGAGCTTCCATTCTATCGCTGTGATCAAAGCCCGCAAGATGGAAACATCCGTGGACAAAAAGCAGTGCGAGTCGCTTATTGAGAGTAGTACCGAGTGCGTGCGCTTCGCGCTCAGCTTTGCGCACGTTTAAGAAAATTTCTCCCTCAGATTTTGAAAGGGGAAATGAAAGCACGTTTGGGCGGTACGTCTTTTTTCGATAGGTGGCGTTCATTTTTTGAGCGAGTGTATCGCCGCACAAGACAAGTGACAATTGAAATCCCTGTGGAAGGGAAGCCTCTGCTAGACCTTGAAATGGCAAACGCACGGTATCGTCTACCGTGCGTTTGATATCGAGTACAACTCGGGACATTTAGCGTGCGATAGGAGTGGATTCTCCAAGGCCAGAAGAGCGAGAAGAGGTGCCGGATGGGGCTGCGGGAGCAGCTGCGGCAGCATTTGCCTGAGCGGCAGTACCGGTATCGCGCTGTGGGCGGCGACCCTTCTTTACTTCTTCAACCAATTTTCCTTCTTTGATGAGTTCGAGGCGATTTTCGTAGCGAGTGATGCGCTTAAGAGCACGCTTCTTAGAAACAGTCTTTGATCGTTCGCGTTCATAGTAGCGGCCTTTGCGGACGGTTTGAATAAGCCCCGTTCCCTGCACTTTGCGGGAGAATTTGCGGATAACGGAAAGCGAGCTTTCTGCTCCGCTCTTTTGAACTTCTGCGTTAATCATGTGGGATGGATAGTAACATGGGGGTACTGCGGTCGCAAGTAGGTTACCAAATGACTGCGTCGCCGGTAAAGGCGACGCAAAAATGGCGTATTGTAAGCGTTTTAGACGTACGCGCGTTGTTTCTTGAGGTAGCTCGTGAGATTCGGAAGCGAAATAGCTTCCTGCGAGTTTGTCGCGACTTCACGCACCAAGACCGTTCCTTCCATTGCTTCTTTGTGTCCCATGATAAGGAGATAGGGGACATGGGTTGATTTGGCACGCTCCATTTGTTCCTGCAGGCGCTCGTGCATGAGTGATTGCTCAACAGGGATGCCCGCGCGGCGAAGCATTTCAAGTACCGGAAGGATTTTGCGGCGAGCCTCAGAGCCGAGGTGCGCAAAATAGAGTGTCGGATTTACGCGCTTTGTTGCTGCTACTTTACTTTTTCCACGTATTTCGGTGACGATGGTGACCGTTGCAGCAGAAGCAGGCGAACCCAAGAGACGTGTGGCAAGTGGATCGTAGCGTCCGCCGGTTGCAAAAAGTGTTTTTACCCCTGTTTGTTCGTCGAATGAGGCGAGCTCGAAGAGAGTGTGTGACCACAAGTCACGACTTCCGAGAATAGAAGGGCTGAGTTCGTACGAAATTCCGGATATCTCAAGGTACTCAAGCAAATCCCAGAAGCGACGTCGCTCTTCTTCAGTTAAGTATTCGACGGATTGCGGTGCGCGCGTCATCGCAGGATGACCCTTTTCAAAAAGATGAATCATCGTTCCGAGCGGGTCGCTTGCCGCACGAGGGCGAAGTGAGGGGGATATTGAATCCGTGTGCTTGCGCAAGAAATGACCCACATCGCGGACAAAGCGATTTGATGATTCCATTGAGCCTATTGAATTAATTGAGAGAACGCTTTTTTCGATACCAATTTCCTCGGCGATCGCATTTGCAACGATTATGAGGAGCGCCTCCGCAATAGCTGTTGGCGCACCTATGACGTGCAGCTCAAGGGTAATGCACGGATACTGACTCCGTGCGCCCGCAGCGTGCTTTACGACGCGCCACAAAAGTGGCACTTCACGGTCCCCTTTGTTAACGGTTAAGGTAATGCGCGCACTCTGCATAAGGATCTTTTCGTCCTTGCGCGCCATGAGTATCTCATCCTTTTTTTGCGTTGCAGGTAAATTTTTCTTTCCCCGCGCGAGCGCTGTTTCGAGTGCGCTGAATCCGTAGAATTCTGCGGTACGAATTGCTTTAGAAATGACGGCTGCGGTGTTCTCAACACTCGTATCTTTCAACTGAAGCATGTAATTAAGAAATTATCTTCGGCGTTTGTAATCTAAATTTCCCCTTAGTGCCCAGTACCTCTATATATCGTGTGTCTATATAACTAACGAGTAATAAGAAAATTTTAAGAGGGAATAAACTACTGCGCTGCATTTTCCGAATAGACAGCGTCTCCAGGAAGTATCGAGAGGGAAGAAAGGGGGAAAAGTCGTACCAACACTTGTCCGATAATGTCTGCTTTCGGTAGAATTCCCCACACACGAGAATCTGAAGACACCCGACGGTTGTCACCCATCACAAAATATTCTTCGTCGCCAAGGGTTACTTGTGTTCCGGAGGGGCCGCCGTAGTTTTCTGCGGATATGTAGGGTTCATCGAGAATAAAACCCTCTGGATGAGCGCTGTTGGTGATGATGATGGAGTTTCCCTCGACAGAAACACTCTCTCCGGGGAGTCCAATGACGCGTTTTATGAGCGTGCGCGGCGCAGTCCATTCTTTATTAATGAGGCGTTGTACGAGCGAGCACTCACCGGTGTTGGGAAGACAAAAGACAATCACATCTCCTCGCTCAGGTTCGGAAATGCGATATGAAATTCGATCGGTGATGAGGTAGTCCCAGTTATCAAAAGTGTGTTCCATCGACGCCCCCGAAACAACATACGGAGCAGCGACAAAGAAACGGATAAAGAGTGCGAGGCCAAGTGCAAAAAGGACATACCACGCAAATCCTTTTGCCCCTGCTTCAGATGGAGATAGGGGTTGATCCATGGATGTGTTTTCTTGCATCAGTGGATCAGACATCGAGACGAAGTATACTGCACTGCATACATTGACACAAAGCATTTCGAGTGTTGGATGTACAAAAATGTCGTAACAAAATATTTTTTTGAAAAAATTTCATTCACTCTCCATGATGCGGTATACTTTTGCGCATGACGTGGGTACTAATCGGTCTTGGAAACCCTGATGAGGCACATGTGCGCACGCGACATAACGCGGGACGCATGGCAGTTGAATATTTTGCTAAGAAAAAAGACTTCGGCGAATGGAAAGAAGATAAAAAATCTCGTTCATTTATCGTCCGTGGTGCACTCGGGCGTGCACTCGTGGTATGCGTCCTCCCCAATACGTATATGAATAAGTCAGGAAGTGCAGCGCAGCACTACGTGAAGAGCGTAAAAGCCGCAGAGAAGATGATTGTTGTCTATGACGACTTAGATTTGCCTTTTGGTGTAGTGAAAGTGTCGTTTGATCGCGGAAGTGGTGGTCACAAAGGTATTGAATCGATAGCACGAGCAGTAAAAACGAAGAAATTTGTACGTATTCGTATCGGAATCTCACGCGTGAATGGGAAAGGGGAGACGCAAAAGCCGCTCGGAGAAAAAGAAGTCGAAAAATTTATTCTCGGGGATTTTTCTTCGAGCGAATTCGCGCAATTGAAAGATTTGTTTGCGCATACAACGGAAATTACCGAGAGTATTGTACTTGAGGGCCGCGAACGTACCATGAACGTATTCAATAGCGGAACCTAGGGTAGATTCGTATACCTGTCTCACATAAGAGAATTTTGTGTGAGAACGATGCGAGTTATACACATGTGTGACGCGTCTTCAGCAGTCCTTCATGAAAGGATTCTATACTTTACTCTATTACTATTCGCGCGAGCGGGGACGCGTGTAGCATTTATGTATTATGGGAAACCACGTACGTTTTACTCGCTTCGTTGAAATCGGAATTATACTCGCCGTGTCTGCGATTTTTTTCGCTCTTCCATTCTCTGCACAGGCAGCTTCGTTTTGGCCAGGATTTCCTTCGGTGAATCCTTCAGATCATGTGCCGAAAGCGGTGAATGATATTCTGCGTGAAAGGTTGTGTGATCGACAAGATCGCGTCGGAAATCGTCTCAATCGTCTTCTTATTAATCCTTCGCTCTGTGAAGACGCACCACCGCCATCACCAACACCGGTTGTAACACTCACTGCGAGTCCGACGACTATTTCTGCAGGAGATTCAACGACACTCTCCTGGTCTTCAAGTAATGCAGACACGTGTACCGCATTTCTTGGCTGGACGGGAAGTAAGGCGCTCTCTGGTAGCCAGGTGGTCTCGCCGGTCGTTACCACGACCTATCAATTAGATTGTACGGGGCCAGGTGGGGTCGGAAGTGATGACGCAACCGTAACGGTGAACGTCGTGACTCCCGAAACTCCGACGGTTGATATTTCCGCGCTGCCGCTCTCAATTCAGGTAGGAAGTTCTTCGCAACTGACGTGGAATTCCGAGAATACAACTACTTGTGTTGCCTCAAACGGCTGGTCTGGCGCGCGAGCAGTTGATGGAGTGCTTTCGGTTTCCCCAACGGTGACGACGACCTACACTCTTGAATGTACGGGTGCTGGCGGAATCGCAAGCGACAGCGTAACGATCACTGTGACCGCTGAGCCGCTTGTACCAACACTCACCTTAAATGCGAATCCACTCTCGGTAAGCGCAGGAGCAACATCGACGTTGACCTGGGTGTCCGGAAATACAACATCCTGTGTTGCATCAAATGGATGGACGGGTGCAAAAGCTCTCTCAGGATCGCTTGATGTATTTCCAAGCGCAACGACCACGTATCAACTTGATTGTACGGGCGCAGGCGGAACCATTTCTAAATCGGTAACCGTCAACGTATCGCTTGCATCTCCGCAACCGACGGTTACCCTTATTGCGATTCCTTCACAAGTAATGCCAGGCGCGGGAAGTGCTACTTCAACCTTAACATGGACTTCGACACACGCATCCTCATGTACTGCAAGTGGTGGCACATGGACGGGGGCAAAGGCACTGAATGGAAGTGAAATCGTTACACCGAGTGCAACGACGACCTACATGCTCGAGTGTAGTGGTCCAGGAGGAACTGCATCCGCAAGTGTGGTGGTGAATTTCTCCACTGCTCTCGTTCCCGTCGTTACACTTTCAGCGACGCCAAGTTCGGTCACACCAGGCGCAGGATCGGCAACGACGACACTTATGTGGACATCAACAAATGCGACGTCATGTACCGCATTTGGTGGATGGACAGGAAGTAAGGGACTGAGCGGATCTGAAATCGTAACTCCAGTCGCAACGACAACGTATCAATTAGATTGTACGGGGCCAGGCGGAGTAGGTAGCGATGATGCCGTTGTAAATTTCGTTCCTACGCCTTCGCTTCAAACAATTTCACAGATTGTCGTTGGCGACTCCCGCTTCGGTACACTAGAAGCGGCAGTAATCGCCGCTGAACTTGCCGATGATCTTGCAGGAGAAGGTCCGTTTACGGTGTTCGCACCAACCGATGATGCATTCGCTGCACTTCCTGAAGGCGTGCTTGCATCGCTTCTCGCTGCCCCGACGACGACTCTCAAAGACGTACTTCTCTATCACGTCGTCTCAGGTAATCTCGATTCAACAGAAGTTGCTGCACTCGATACGCTCGTGTCATTACTTGCAGGGAAACTACTTGATGTGACGGTAAGCAGTGGGGTGATGATCAATAATGCATTGATTACGATTGCAGACATTCCCGCATCAAATGGCGTCATTCACGTCATTAACGCAGTACTTATTCCACCTGCGACACCGACGCTTTCGTTGGTTGCAACACCAGGTGCTGTAACTCCAAGTGCGGGTTCTGCGACGTCGACTCTCTCGTGGACATCGACGGGTGCTCTATCGTGTACTGCTTCAGAAGGTTGGACTGGCGCGAGGGCACTGAACGGTTCAGAAATCGTCACTCCGCTTGCAACGACAACGTATCAGCTGGATTGTAGCGGTCTAGGTGGAAATGTGAGCGATGAAGTAGTCGTTAACTTTGCTGCGGCACCAGTTGTACCAACACTTAATCACATTTTGATTAGTGAGGTATTGGATCAGCCAACTACGACAGCGCAAGGCGTCGATTCTACGAATGAATGGATTGAGCTCTACAATCCAACAGCTTCGACCGTTGATCTCTCATTCTGGACGATTAAAGACGCAACCAATAGCTTCGATATGATCCCGAACGGCACGACGATTCCGGCGGGAGGATTTCTCTTCCTCACGAATGCATCGACGACGCCAAGTTTCTGGAGTCTTCCTGGAAGCGTACAGGTAATTGCGTTTGAAAGTCCTCTTGGTGCGGGGCTGAATAACACCACTGAGTCGCTCTTTCTACGTAACGCGGCTACGACGACCATCGACTCTCTTTCATGGGGAGCAACCACAACCGCGTTTGTATCTGGATCGGGAGCGCCAGATGTAGTACCAGGACACTCTCTCTTCCGTACATCACTTTCAGTAGACACTGATACGGCGGCAGATTGGGCGGATGATGCAACGCCAAATCCTGGAGTTGCGAACTAATTACTCGAAATAAAAAAGCGCGTGGCACGAATGTGCTGCGCGCTTTTTGTGTGTATTTAGATGCTTTTCACGCGACGCGTCATAATGAGCGTGCGAAGTGTCATGTACGCATGTACAAAGCTCTGAAAAGTGATCTCTCCGCGCTGAATTTTTGGAAGGACATAGAAATAGCCGAAAAGCATGAGGGCGGCGACACTGAGTGCAACAGGGGCGCTGTCGCTTACGATCCACGCGGTAGTTGCAGGAATAACAACAAATGCAGTAAGAATCACATCGCTGTCGAAATGCGACTTAAAAAGTTCCATAGAGTAATTGACAGTTGCCGCTGCGCGCTCGTACATAGGGAGCTCTATATACCATGCCATAGTATTAATGTCAAATGGCCACGGTAACCCGTGGCCATTTGAGGACTTCAAGAAGGGAAGATTACTTCGTTCCCGTAAACGAGAGTGTCATGCGACGCTCCTTTGGTTCGAAGAGCTTAATTGAGAACGGATACACTTTGCCGAGCTCAAGTGCAGCACGCAGTGCCTGTTCGTTCGCAAATTCAGAGATGTGGACGAGGCCGGCAACTCCTTCTTCGATCGATGCGAGCGCACCGTGCTTCTTGTACTTGATGACAACCGCGTTCACCGTCTGGTCCTTCTTGTACTTCGCTGCTGCTGCCTTCCATGGGTCTTCCTGGAGAGCTTTGATAGAGAGCGATACCTTATCATCCTTGATTTCGATGACCTTTACTTTAACCGCTTCACCTACTTTGTAGCGAGCTTTTGGATTTTCAACGAGTGCCCAATCCATTTCGGAGATGTGCACGAGGCCTTCGAGACCATCTTCGATTTTCACGAATACGCCGAATTCAGTCGCACCGGTGACAACGCCGTCAACAGCATCACCGACGTGGTACTTCTCAACGAGAGACGAGCGCTCTGATGAGCCTGCACCGCGCTCCGAGAAGATAAGTTTTTGTTCCTTTGGATTGGCCGTGATGACCATGACTTCGAGCTTGGTGCCGACGAGCTTTTTGAGTTCGCCGAATATCTTCTCTTTGTCGCCATCGGGGACACGGGGATAGTGGACAGGGCCAAGTTGGGAAGCCGGAAGAAAGCCTGAGAGGCCTTGCCAGTTGATGATGAGTCCGCCCTTGTTTGCATCTGCAACAGGGAGTTCGAACACCGTCTTTTTCTGCATTGCCTGTTCTGCCTCGTTCCAAATGAGGGCTTGGCGAGCCTCACGGAGTGAGAGTTCGATATAGCCTTCTTTCTTTTCGATGCCGACTACTTTCGCAGTAATTAAGTCACCGACGTTGGTGTTCTTAAGAGCCTCACGTGCTGAGAGGTACTCGCGGCCATAGATAATTCCCGTTCCAAACGGGTGAAGATCGACGAAGACGCG
>JACCDV010211292.1_pt1 | contig 16966 bp, 12 predicted proteins | sample 7446131 | NCBI WGS metagenome assembly JACCDV01 (sample SAMN15323448, study PRJNA562643) | freshwater metagenome | isolation source: river surface water | place: USA:Blue River Watershed | collected 2017-08-17 | reverse complement strand
TCCACGCAGCATGCTCGAAAGGCGCATAGATATGATCCCAATCCCCGGGATTATTCACAATGGTCATCATCATGACCGTTATTCCCCGAAATACATCCAGCGATAAAATCCGATTTTTCGTTTCCATACCCGAAAATTAGCCATTTTTATACTAAATCAATATAAAATTGTAATTTAGGGACAAACAAATTCGCTCAAACATGCCCAAAATTATCGTCGTTGGCAGTTCAAATACCGACATGGTTATTCAGTCGGTACGTATCCCCAGACCCGGTGAAACGATATTAGGCGGCACCTTTTTCATGAATCCGGGTGGGAAAGGCGCGAATCAGGCAGTGGCTGCTACCCGACTCGGAGGAGAGGTCCATTTTATCTGCAAGGTGGGAAAAGATGTTTTTGGCGACATGGCCTTATCGCAATTTGCCCAAGAGGGCATGCATACGGAATTTGTCCAACAAGATTCGAGTCTCGCGTCGGGTGTCGCATTAATCAATGTCGATTCCCATGGGGAAAATAGTATCACCGTGGCTTCCGGGGCCAATGCCGCATTAAAAACAGCTGATATAGATCAAGCCAAGGACTTATTTTGTTCCGGCGATGTGCTCTTAATTCAATTGGAAACCCCTTTGGAAACCGTTTGGTATGCCATCAAAAAAGCGCATGAAAAGGGACTAAAAGTCATCTTGAACCCCGCTCCCGCCGCTGAAATCCCGGCGGATGTTTACCCCTATATTTATGCCTTGACGCCCAATGAAACGGAAACCGAATTGTTGACCGGCGTACAAGTCGACTCCCTCGCCAAGGCCCATGAGGCCGCCCAAATCCTTTTAAACAAGGGTTTACAAAATCTCATCATTACGATGGGTTCACAGGGGGCTTACTTCCAATCGCCCGACACCAAATTATTCATCCCAACCCAATCTGTCAAAGCCGTGGATACCACCGCCGCTGGAGATTGTTTTAATGGGGCTTTAGCGGTGGCCATCAGTCAAGGGAAAGATTGGGAAGCGGGTATTCGATTCGCTTGCGAGGCGGCCACACGTTCGGTAACTCAAATGGGGGCACAGGCATCGATGCCCTATTTAACCGATTTAGCATGAAAAAGCTTGTCATACTTTTCTTGTTTGCGTTTCAGGTTTTTGGCCAACAAAAACAGAAGGTCATTTTTGATTGTGATTTGGGCGATGACATCGATGATGCGTATGCCTTGAGTTTATTGTTGACCATGCAGGATCGCTATGAAATTCTAGGAATCACGACATGTTACGGTCGGACGGATGACAGAGCAAGATTAGCACAGAAGCTACTGGCAGAAACGGGACAATCGAACATTCCTGTTTATTTAGGGCGGAATACGTCGGGGAAAAATGAGCGGGCCAACTGGTATGCGGAGCAGTTTTACTGGGCGGAGGGTTTCAATCTAACGCTTCAAAAGCAAAGCGCATCCGAATTTATACGTACGAGTTTGGCAAAATACCCGGGGGAAGTCGTCATTTTTTCTGTAGGCCCTGTCACTAATTTTGCTGACATCATTGATCAAGATCCGGAGGTGTTAAAAAAGGCCAAGGCGATTTACGCGATGTTTGGCTCCTTCCGAATCGGTTATTCAACCAAGGCCCCCATCGATGAGGAGTGGAATGTAGCCGTGGACATCCCAGCAGCTAAAAAATTCGTGCATTCCGGAGCCAAAATTATTTATGCAGGATTGGATGTCACCGCGATGGTCAAATTGGATCGTGCGAATCGTGACCGAATTTTACAGCGTCAATCGCCGCTCACCAATGCATTAAGTGGATTATATGTGCTTTGGGGCAATGAAACGCCTACCCTTTTTGACCCTGTGGCGATCGGCATGGAAGCTTATCCCAGCTTGTTTCAAACGGAAAAAGTGCACATCGATGTGGATGATAAGGGTTTTACTCAAATCATTCCCAATAAAAGCCCCAATGCGGAAATCGGCATTCGCATAGATACTCCCGCGTTTGTCGATCGCATCATGAAAAAATTCCTCTATCAAAACCTACAACCTAAACAATGAAAAAATTCTTATTTCTTATCCCCTGCATGATGTTTGCCTTGTTGGCATCAGCACAAACCAAGATGCTGAACATCAGCCCTGCTGCATTAAAAAATAAAATCAAAGGGGGCTGGGCCGGGCAAACAATCGGCGTGACTTTCGGGGGTCCCATGGAATTCCGTTACAATGGAACGATGATCAATTCGTATCAACCCGTGCCTTGGTATGATGGTTATTTGAAAAAAACGATGCTGGAAAACCCAGGACTTTACGATGATTTATACATGGACTTAACCTTCGTAGAGGTCTTTGAGCGAGAGGGTTTACAAGCACCGATTGCCTCCCATGCGAAGGCCTATGCTCAGGCGGGATATGCACTATGGCATGCGAATCAAGCGGGTCGATATAATATTTTGAATGGTATGATGCCCCCAGCTTCCGGACATTGGAAGAATAATCCACATGCCGACTGCATTGATTACCAAATCGAATGTGATTTTGCGGGTTTAATGTCCCCGGCCATGCCGAATGCAGCCTCGCAAATTTCCGATAAAATCGGGCACATCATGAACTACGGCGATGGCTATTACGGGGGAGTTTATTTAGGGGCTTGTTATACCTTGGCTTTTGTGCACAACGATATCAATACAATTGTCAGCGAGGCATTGAAGACGATTCCGGCACAGAGTAATTACTACAAATGTATTTCGGATGTGATCCGTTGGCATAAACAATACCCAACGGATTGGCGCAAGACCTGGTTGGAGGTTCAAAATAAATGGTCGGACGATATTGGTTGCCCAGATGGTGTTTTTGCACCGTTCAACATCGATGCAACGGTTAACTCCGCTTATGTGGTGATCGGATTGTTGTATGGCCAAGGAGACTTTGGCAAAACAGTCGAGATTGCGACGCGCTGTGGACAGGATGCGGATTGCAATCCATCTTCGGCAGCGGGTATTTTAGGAACAATGTTGGGCTATGACAAAATCCCAACCTACTGGAAATTGGGATTGAAGGAGGCAGAGGATATCGACTTCAAGTATACGACAACGTCTTTAAATAAGGTGTATGAGATTGGTTACCGACATGCCTTGAAAAACATCGAAATGCATGGGGGTAAGATTTCGGAGAATCAAATCCAGATTCCGTTGGAAGCCCCCAAAGCAGTGGCATTTGAGCAGAGTTTTACGGATGTGTATCCGGTGGATCGGATTTGGGTGAATAAGCCCTTGAAGGATGAATATCAATTTCAATTTGAGGGAACGGGATTTGTCGTGAAGGGTGAGATGGCCAAATGGGCGTCATTGGATCCGCATGCATTCGATTTAGAAGTGTGGGTGGATGGCGAGTTGATGGAGCATGTTAAATTACCGGTGTCCTTTACCACGCGACGTCATGAGGTAACTTGGAAATATGATTTGAAATCGGGCAAGCATGATGTGAAGTTGAAGTTGACAAATCCAACGGCAGGTTACGAATGCAAATTGGCGGATATTTTGATCTATCAGGACAAGGCAATTCGCGTGACCGACCCAAAAAATTATCGCTTAGGAAATCTTTAAATCACTGCACTATGTTCATCATTGAAACCTATACGACAGCTGTATGTCTTTGCGTGGTAACCATGTTATGCTGGGGTTCTTGGGCGAATACCCAAAAACTCACCACATCCACCTGGCGCTTTGAATTATTTTATTGGGATTATTCGATTGGCATATTGCTAGCATCATTGGTGCTTGCGTTGACCTTGGGAAGTTCGGGAGATGCAGGAAGAAGCTTTCTGGCCGATTTGGATCAGGCAAGTTCTGAAAATGTTCAATCCGCCTTAATTGGTGGAGCGGTTTTTAATGCGGCCAATATATTATTAGTAGCAGCGATTGGAATCACGGGGATGTCGGTGGCATTTCCGGTAGGTATTGGAATCGCTTTAGTGTTGGGTGTTTTGGTGAATTATTTGGATAGCCCCACAGGTAATCCGACAATCATTTTCGGCGGAGTTGCTTTGATTACCCTGGCGATTATCCTGAATGCTTGGGCTTATGGGAAGCGCGGGTCCACGGGGATGTCGGTGAAAGGTTTGCTGATTGCCGTTGTGAGCGGATGCATGATGGGATTGTTTTATAAGTATGTGGCCAATTCCATGGTAATTAATTTCTCGATTCCAGAAGCGGGAAAATTGACCCCATATTCAGCACTGGTATTTTTTGCGGTCGGGATACTAGGCAGTTCATTGCTCTTTAACACCTTACAAATGTACCGTCCGTTTCAGGGTGCGCCGGTGAGCTTTGGGGATTATTTCCGTGGAAGTTTAAAGGATCACGGTGTGGGCATGTTGGGCGGCGCCATTTGGTTTGTGGGGATGGCCTTCAGTATTTTGGCCTCCGAAAAAGCGGGCACCGCCATCTCCTATGGCTTGGGTCAGGGAGCAACGGTTGTCGCGGCCCTTTGGGGAATTTATGTATGGAAGGAATTTGAGGGCAGTGACGCAAAAACCCAAGGAATGCTAAAGCTCATGTTGGCTTTATACATCCTCGGGTTAGGGCTTTTAATTTATGCCAAATAGTTAGTTGGCCTTCACTTTTTTCCAGGCTCCATTCACTTGTACATCAACAGTTCCACCGCCTGGTCGGGTCAAGCTAAAGTCTTTCACTTTGCCGTTGGCCCAGCTCATGTTGAGCGTATAGCCTCCACGTGTTTTTAGGCCTTTGACTTCTCCGGAATCCCAGGCTTTGGGAAGCGCAGGAAGCAAGTAAATCTTCGAAGAAGTAGACTGAACGAGCATCTCGGCTACGGCCGCTGCACCTCCAAAATTTCCGTCGATTTGGAAGGGAGGGTGTGCATCAAAAAGGTTCGGATAGGTTCCTCCACCGCGTTGGTAATTGATTTTAACGCCATCGGGCTCAACGAATTTAAGAAGTTCGCGATACATCTTATAAGCATGGTCGCCATCTTTGAGGCGTGCCCATAGGTTGATGCGCCAGCCTTTGGACCAACCGGTTGTTTCATCCCCTTTGATTTCCAGGGTTTTCTTGGCGGCATCGGTCAATTTTGGCGTTTCCTCCACAGTCAAATGATTGCCTGGAAAGAGGCCATACAAATGGCTTTGATGGCGGTGTTTGGGATCTTGATCCGGCCAATCGTGGTACCATTCTTGAAGGTTTCCGAGTTTGCCAACTTGATAAGGATATAGATTAGCTAGTGCTTCTTTCACCTGCGACACAAAAGCAGGGTCGTTTTGAAGGACGTTTTGTGCTGCGATAATATCCAAAAACAATTCCCGAATCATGGCTAAATCTGCTGTTCCGCCATAAAGTGTGGAGCCGATGTAACCAGTAGGTGTAATGAATTTGTTTTCGGGCGAAGTGGACGGGGATGTCATGAGTTTCCCGTTTTGGTCTTTGACCATGAATGCCAAACAGAATTCGGCAGCCCCTTTCATCAACGGGTAGCCCTTTTCCTGCAAGAATTTTTTGTCTTGCGTAAACTGGTAATGCTCCCAAAGGTGAGTAGATGCCCAGGTAGCCCCCATCGGCCAGTTGGCCCAACTCGGTTCCCCGTTTCCAAAATCCCCCACGGGATTCGTCATCGCCCAGATGTCGGAGTTGTGGTGTGTCACCCAACCTGGCGCGTTGTAAAAAGTCTGTGCACTGATTCGACCTGTTTTTTCGAGGTTTTCGAGGAAACCTAAAAAGGACTGATGCATTTCGGAGAGGTTGGTATTTTCGGCCAACCAATAATTCTCTTCCGCATTGATGTTCATCGTGTAATTACTGCTCCAAGGTGGTTGGATGTGCGGATTCCACAGTCCTTGCAGGTTGGCTGGCACTTTGGGTGTTCGAGAGCTGCTGATCAGCAAGTAACGGCCGTATTGGAAATACAGGGCTTCTAAATAGGGATCCGATTCTCCTGTTGCGTAGCGGCGTAAACGTTCGTCGGTAGGTAATTCAGGAGCTGGCTTCCCTCCTAGCGATAATGAAACGCGCTGGAAAAAAGGTTGATAATCCGCCAAATGACGGGCAAACAAGGATTTGAATGGGATTAAACTAGCGTCTTGTAATTGTTTTTGAGCGAGCGAGTCATCGTTGCGTCCTTCTTTGGACGGACTTTTATCGAAGCCGTTGAAGCTGGTCGCGATAGATACTAATATGACCGCTTCGGTTCCTTCGGTCAAAACGATGGAAGTGTCGGTACGACTAACTTTCCCGTCGGTGGATTGCAAGAGTACATCCGTGGAAAAACGAGTTCCTTTATCGGCCTGAAATACGATGGGATTATCTTTTTTTCGTACGTAATTCGGATCGGCACGAACGGGCGCGGTGCCATTCATGTGCAGGTGATTCGTGGTGCTGCGTACCTGAAACTTCAATTTCGAATTCATTCGAATCGCAAAGGAAAGACCCCCTTTTTGTTCGCTGCTTATATGAATGGCGAAGATTTTGTCGGGGTGTGAAACGAAGTAGGCGCGTTTGATAAGGTTGCCATCTGCGCGATATTGAACTTTAGCTGTCGCTTGATTGAGGTCGAGCTCACGGTAGTATTGGCTGATGTTTTTATCGGGAAAATCGAGGTAAAGCGTTCCGAGCGGGGCGTAGGATTCCGAGAATTTACCTTGGATTTTTTTCACGAGTGAATCTGCGGCGCGGTAATTTTCGGCCTTGAGGGCTTCGCGAACACCGGGCAGGTGTTTGTAGGCCTCCGGATTCATGCGGGGATTCATGGGTTCACCCGACCACAGCGTGAGGTCGTTCAGGAAAATTTGCTCCGTTTTCGTTCCGCCGAAGACGGTGGCTCCTTGCGTACCATTACCAAGTACGAGGGTTTCCTCGAAATAGGTCGCAGGTTTGTCGTACCACAGTTTGAGGTTTTTCTGTGCGAAAGTTGGGATACTTAAAAGAATCAGGAAACAGATTTTTTTCATCAGTTTTTTCTTTTGATTTAGCAATATGATTAATTCTGTTAGGCTTTTTACTTATTAAGCCAGAATACGTTTCATTTTTTCAAGGCCATTTTTGGCGACAGTTAATGGGTCTTGTTTGTACAATTCCTTATTAAATAATTCGAGTGAAATGACTTCGGGTTTCAGGGTATTCAGGATTTTTGCAATGGGTGCGTCTCCATCACCGGCATAAATACGATCGGCATCAGTAATTTGACCGGGCGTGATGGAAGTGACATAATCGTTCACGTGAAATACTTCGACGGTATCGGGGCCTACGACATGTAAGGCATCGACAGACGAGCCACCTTTGTAGATGTGAAAGACATCTAATAGTAAGCGTGCATCAGGGTGGCCCGCTTCCGCGGCAACGAATAATACTTCGGAGACTTTGCTTAGGTTTTTGGAATGTCCCCACATTTCCAAGATGGGTCTAATTCCCATTTGTGCGCCTAGTTCAAGGACAGTTCGGTAGCGTTCAGCGGCCTTACGAAGATCCAATCCGGCTTGTTGGGTCGCTCCCATCGGGGGTGCTGCGGTCCGCGGACAACCTAATTGGGCGAGCATATCCATCTCGCGTTTCATTTGTTCGAGGCCTTGTTGACGAATATTTTCATCGTCGACGATCCATTGAGCGAAACCGATGGCATTCTGAATTTTCATGCCGAGGTCATCGGCGCGTTGACGTGCTTCTTTTAGGGTACCGCCTGATTTGAGGTAGGCTTCGAGCGTGGGCATCCAGATTTCGCAGGAGCGAAAACCGGCGGCGGCGGCGACTTCGATTTCTTTGATATAGCCCAACTTTTGGCCCATGATGGTACTCATGTTCAGGGAAAGTTCGGGCTTGTATTTCGCTGCAGGACTTGCTTTTAGGGCTGCGGGGAATTGGGAAATACCAACAGCCAAACCGCTTGCTTTCAGCAAGGAGCGTCTCGATAAATTATTCATAGAGGTTTAAAGTAAATTCAAACCAATTTACAGATTATTCTCTAATGCTGTCGAATAACTTTAAGGATATTGATTTGGGCGGGATTAAATTGATCCTTGAGCCGAATAAAATAGGTCCCAGCGGGAAGAGACCTCAGATTCAATTCAAAATTACTTAAGAAGTTGATTGGATACATTTCTACTTGACTTCCATCCAATTGCAAAAGGGAAAGTTCTCCCTTGAAAGGTTTATCCCAAGATAATCGGATACTATTTTGGGTTGGATTTGGGTAGGCTTGAACCCCTAGACTGAGGGGCTCGGTGGAGAGTGCTAACTCGGTTTGAAATTTTACATAGGCTGTTTTTGAAATTCCATCCGCTGTCAGGTAATAAACCTTATATTCATAGATGGTATTCGCATTTAGATCTGTATCCGTAAATTGTGTGTTTTGATTTTCAGAAACTGCCACAAATTTCCCTTGGGCTGATTTTTTTTCGACGATATACCCACTAGCTCCTTGCACGGGGGCCCAAGAAATAGAAATGGAATTATAGGTTGATTGGACTTTAGGATTTAATCCTACCAAAGAATCCGCTAGGGTTACTGAGAGTGTATTTGAGATATCCGATTCTGACGAGTCGGTGAGGGCAAATACGCGATAATCATGTAAGGCTCCTACAATAGGTTTCGTATCTGAATAAGAAACCTGATTGGCCGGCACTGTCGCTAGCGCTTGAAAATCCACATTAGCTTTCATCTTTCTTTCGATGCGAAAGGATTTGGCTACGGGAGACGAGGACCAATTGATAACAACTTTATTATAAGCCTGAGACTGTAATTTAACAACTAAGGCCGGTAAAGCTTGTTGGATCGCTACTTGGTCAAAGCTTAAAAGAATTTGGCCTTTCAAATCGAAAATGGGCTCCAATGGGAGATTGGCTGAGCTGGGAAGATGCCTCGTGCCGCCCGACAAAAATGAGATACTTGATTTTTTACTTGAGCTGGCGGTGCTTAAAATAAGTTGGTTCCCTTGCGCAAGGATATCTGTGGGTGATTCTCCATTTTGATTTACCTTAAAATAAGATAGAAGGGTAGCTTTCTGAATATTTGCTAGATTAAGATTAGATGCGGTATCAAAAGTTAGAATAAGCTTATTGGGGTCTTTGACAGACTGTATGGCTTTTGTAAGGTTTGGGAAAGTTATCTTGGGTACACTTATATTTTCATACAGATGCGATAGAAGAACTCTACTGATGTAATTGGAAAAATTTAAAACCCCTGCATCTGAAAAATTATTTCCATCAAAACCCGCTATTCCATAGGTTGGGATAATTATTGCGTTGCTAATTTTTCGTTGGGCTTCTCTGATTTGTGCAGCCAAAATACTATCCTTTTGCAAGGGAGACTGACCAATAAATATTTGAGTTAGTTTGGGGAGCAGTTTCCGGATTTGGCTAAGATGTTGCTCCATTTTCTTGGTCCAATCTATTAAATCGTTTGATTTATCAACTTCCCCACTTTGAAGAAAATAAGCCCTGACGTTTTCGTTCAAATAGGCTTGATTTACGCGATAGGATAATTTGCCAAAATTTGATGTAAGATCTGAATCGCTTTTACTCAAATCGCTGGTGGATGAAAAGGTATCCGCCGCATTGATAACGGCCAAAGGGTACGTTAGCTTATCGAACAGATTATTGGCAAGTGCATATGCAAATTTGCCAATATTATTTGATTGAAGGGTATTGGCCACGGACCAAAGCGTATCAGCACGATTGTACGTTGATGCGCCAACATGGGAACCTATTGAACCAAAAGTCCGAATGAAAGGGTCAGATTTGCCCTCGTTATACCCATTAGAAACCTGGTTATTCCCATTAATCACGATGACATCTCCGGCGACTAACTCTTTTCGAGAGGCAATTAATGTCGAGTCATTCGATGAATTGACCAGGTAAACGCGAAGGCTGTAATTTAATTTCTCGGCAGATAAGGGGGCTGTTAATGAAAAGGATGCGGAATTATTCTGATAGCTAAGTTTAGAACTGGCATAAAAAACTTTGGATTGTCCGCGAAGCACTAGGATGGAAATTTTACTGAAATTGCCTGAGTTCTCGGAGCCACTGATCTTCATTTGACCTAAATTTGATTTCTGGTCTCTTGGGAATAATTGATAATCTTGTGGAATTTGCGAAAATATGACTTTTGAGGTTAATGCCTTTGATGATGGAGGGCCTTCGATACTAATATTTTGAAAGGCAAATGCACGCATCCCCTGTGAATTTTTGATGAATGGCCCGGCAAACGGACCAAGTTCAGAGGTGGCATGAATCGACGGAATGTAGGAAACCCGGTTTTCGGCAGGAGGTTCAAATAGCTGAATAATGACGTTATTCCCGACGGCTTTTACATGTTGGATGATCCATTCATAGTTTGCATTGAATTTTACAGCCGAAAAACCTAGGTTTTCGGCCATGGTTCGTTTAATCAACTGACCATTTTTATTGGCGACTGACGTATCGGATTGAACAATAACAGGTTGATCAAACTCCAACACGACATTCAGTTTATCTGAAGTGGAAAAGTACGCTCTTTGGATATTGGGGCTAAACTGATTCTTTTGTTCTGGAGCTCCATATTGCGTTGAGGCAACGATTCGAAACAATTCAGCGGCAGACTGAAAGTATCCATCTGGCGAGTAATGCACTCCATCATAGCCTTGAGTTCCAATGGTTGCAAAGCCTTTAATTAATGGGCTAGCTGTTAATTGCCTTTGTGATTCACGAACAAGTCCTTGGTTGCCTTGATTGCCTTCTAATACATTAATCTGGGGAATATAAAATTGCTGGAGACCTGGGTATTCTTTTTTAAGAGCTTCCATGTGTTTAATCATGGATTCTTTCCAAATCAGTGCCCCGGCGTTATCATTGGCATCATGCTCACCTTGTCGGTAAATGAATGCCTTCACATTCTCCAAAAGACCTGCCTTTTTCACACGATAGTATAGTCTACCGCTTGACGTTGTCAGGTCGGCGGGATTATTCGTTCGATTCAAATTATATTGCATGGATGATCCCCCAGACCCTCCGTTGATAATGCAAATGGGGATTTTATACTTTTCAATCATCAAACGTTGAAACTCTGATGCCCAAAGTCCCACTTTCGGTCGGTTATTAGCAATATCCCAAAGTGTGTCTGCTGGATTATAGGTGGCGTAATTTATGTAATCAGGCGTATAACCAAAGCTACGCGCAAACTCCCCTTTGTAGATTCGGTTATTTTCAGATCCATTGTAAGAATTCGATTGCCCGCTAAATAAAAAGACATCTCCAGCTACGACGTTTTTCCGCGTCACCATTAAAACGGAATCAGGTGATTTGACCGCATAAACCAAAAAATCATATTCCGCTAACTCGGCTTTGATAGGGATTTCTATACTGAATCGTCCATTTCCTACTTTGGGATAGGTAATCGGTGCTCTTTTGTAGGCATAAGGTTTGCCATTTCGGAGTACTTGAACAGACATGTAATTCCAATCCTTAAATTCAATGATTCCGTTAATGGGGACATTGGCCTCATTCGACTCATTTCTAGCATAAAGCTGATAATCTTGTGGGAGCTTATCGAAAACGACAGCATAGAAGCGTTGGGATGCTGCCTTATTCGTGGTAAATAAATAGATTACCAGAATGATAACAAATCGTAGATATCGAAAATTCAATGTGTAATCTTTCATTTATTGAATTTGAATACAATTAAATTTTCTTAATCAAATTGCGTTTAAAGAGAAATACCCTCCATTTGTGCGCTAATACCTTTAAGACACCCATAGGCCCCCGATTAGAGAAAAGGAAGAAGAAGTCAGTGAGAAAACGGACAAAACTTGGGTAATATATGTGAGCGTTAATTGAATAAAGGTGTTTGTAGGTCCGAACCAAAGGAGTAGGGTATCCATTGAAAGACGAACGTTCTACTTGACCCGTGCGCATGTTTTTTAACGTAGCTCTCACCAACAATTCCCCTGAAATGGTGTTCGAGGACATAGGAGAGTAATAGATACAATCTTTGAAAAAATAATGCGTCACCTGTGAGAGGCGCGTTGAATTTGGATTTATCACGGGACAACCTCCATGAATGATGTTAGAGGACCATATTAAGGCATCCCCCTTTTCGGCCAAGAAAACTTTCTTTTCATAGGGGGAGTTTTTCATCAACTCCTCCATGAATAGCTCATATTCATGGTAATTGTCATAACTATTATCGATCAACTCCTCTTTAAAATGATTGAAGTTATACTCTGGCATTTTCTGGGAAGAAGGGTAATAGAAAAGGGGACCATTCTCGTCGGTCACATCTTCCAAAGCAACCCATACGCCGGCCATAAATCTTGAAGGCAAAGAACTAAAATGAATCGTATCCGAATGAGCCATTTGCTGAGATCCTTTCAAGAAATTCAGCGTCTGAAAAGGCACCACCTCGCGGTCATATAGAAATTCGAGGGTGGACAAAATTTGGGGTTTAACTGAAATGTTTTTCGTTGGTTCCGAGTACTCCCACAAATCTTGGCAACGATTCGAATCCCGATGATTTTTAAAATTAAACCCTTCATTAAATCCCTTCGTTTTCATTTCCTCAATGACGAGATTAATCTCCTCATCAGAAAATACTTTCTTCAGGACAATATACCCGTCGGAATGATAAGTACGGGCCATCTCCTCAAACTCAGGAGATAATTTTTTTTCAGCTAAAATTTTTTCAAAAAAGGGTGATTCAACCCAAGGTAAGTTCATTTTCATAAAGCCACTTTGATACGTATTCCCATCTGCTTTGACGGTAAACTTAATCAAAATGATTTAGATTTTGGGAAGACGAAAGGGTGCTGAAAACCAGCCCGTTCATGCAATAAATCGAGAAATTCCGTTAACTAAATTAATGGGTTCTAGAATCCCTATTTGTGCAAAAAAGATTTTTTTTTCTAAAAAAAAACAATCTTTTCCTTTCGAGACCTTTTTTTTAATTGTATCGATTGGAAAGGGTGAAATTGCTGAGGAAGAAGAAAACAAAAAAGCCCTTCTTGTAAACAAGAAAGGCTTTTAAAATCAATCATGGTGGTAGATCCCGGACTCGAACCGGGGACACACGGATTTTCAGTCCGATGCTCTACCAACTGAGCTAATCCACCATAGGTGATTCCCCTAATTGGGACTGCAAAAATAGGAAAGTTTTTATTTAATCCCAATTTGAGTTTAAAAATAATTCTTTCAGGTTATTGAGCGGTGAATAAATTGCTCCTTTAAACATAATTATTTTACTTGCACGATATGTTTGCAATCATCATCACTTTCTTCGGTTTAGTTAGTCCCTCGCCTGCCCCTGACACGACGTTTCATACGGATGTAAACCTTGCCGTATATGCCTCCGATGCCGGGCAAACTCCATTTTGGCAGCGAAGCCTACGTTATGGTCAAGTACCCCTAAATAACCCAGGTGCCGTTGCTATAATTAGACATGCTAAAACGGATAACTATCAAAATAAATTGGGCTGGAAATACGAAGTTGAAGCCACTGCCTGGGGAGGAAAAAGCAATGATGTATTACTGACACAGGCTTATGTAGCGGGTCGATTTAAAAAATGGGAATTGTGGGCCGGTCGGCGAAAAGAGATTATTGGCTTAGGCGATTCGAGTTTAACGAGTGGATTTTATGCTTGGTCGGGCAATGCAACTCCCATGCCCAAGGTTCAATTTGGAACGCGGGATTACATCAACCTATTGAAAGGTTGGGTGGGCCTCCACATGACCTACTCACATGGCTGGTTTGATAATCAAGGAAATACACTAAATGCCTATCTTCATCAAAAAACCTTGTATGGCCGAATTGGGAAACCCAATAGTTTCATCAACCTATTTGGAGGGATCAATCACAATGTATCATGGGGTGGGGAAAACCGAATTAAAAACGGGGGAGATTATGACTACTATCCATCGGATCTTGCCGCATACTTTTACGTGGTAACCGCACTGAAAGATCGATCCATTGTAAAAATCAACTATGATTTGTCATATGATGATGCCTTCAATCAATTTGGCAATCACCTAGGCTCCATCGATTTGGCACTTAAATTACAACCAAAATGGGGACAGGTTTTACTATATAAACAAACCCCTTACGAAACGGGGCGGGTTGCGTCGCTAACCACATTTGATGATGGGATTACGGGTATTTCTTTCCGACTGAAACAAAAAAGCTTCATCGATCATATTGTTTTGGAAAATATCTACACGGCTAATCAAGGGACTTATATATCTTGGTTGGGAACCTTGCTGAACATTCCCGATCCACATAAAAGTGAAATTGAAAGTTACTTTAACAATGGTGGAAGAGGTAGCTTTAATTACCAAGGTAAGGGAATCGGAACACCCATGATCATCATAGATTCGGAAAGCCAGCAAGGGGGTGGTCGGTCATTCAATTACAATGCCGTGAATAGTTGGTACCTAGGAATTGGAGGCCACGCTTCCAATTCGCTCTTGTATCAATTTCGTTTGTCTTACGGGACGCATGCGCAAATAAATGGGCCTGGACTGAAGCAGCTTTCTAGTTCAATCGATATCCAGAAATTGCTTACGAATAAATTGATTCTACAGGGTTCATTGGCGATCGACCAAGGTGACCGACTTCCAGGGAATGTCGGCGCGCGTATCGGAGCAAAATACATTATTCAATAATTACTTCAATACAGCCGGAATTCGTAATTTTATCTTCGCCTTGAAACTGGGGCAAAATCATTTCAAACATATATGATATTACGCACCGAAAATCTGGTTAAAAAATACGGCCAAAGACTTGTCAATGACCATATTTCCTATCAAGTCGCTCAAGGCGAAATCGTAGGTCTTCTGGGCCCGAATGGTGCAGGAAAAACAACCTCCTTTTATATCGCGACCGGGTTGGTTAAACCCAATTCTGGAAAAGTCTATTTGGATGAAGTGGATGTCACTGATTTGCCGATGTACAAGCGAGCACGCTTGGGCGTAGGTTATTTAGCACAGGAAGCCTCGGTTTTTCGTACGTTGACGGTCGAAGAAAATATCCTAGCCGTGTTAGAGATGACCAATTTAACCAAGGCGGAACAAAAGGAGAAAACGGAAAGCCTTTTGGAAGAATTTTCCTTAACCCATGTTCGGAAGAATTTAGGACAAGTTTTATCCGGTGGGGAACGAAGACGAACTGAGATTGCACGCGCACTCGCTGTAGATCCTAAGTTTATCCTTTTAGATGAACCATTCGCCGGTGTGGACCCTATTGCTGTGGAGGAAATTCAAAGCATTGTGGCTAAATTAAAATATCGCAATATTGGTATTTTGATTACCGACCATAATGTGGATGAGACCCTTTCCATTACAGATCGGGCTTATTTGCTTTTTGAAGGTAAAATTTTGAAGGCGGGAACGCCTCAAGAATTGGCAGATGACGAGCAGGTTCGCCGTCTTTATTTAGGCAAGAACTTTGAGTTGAAAAAGAAATAAGGATGAGAAAAGAGACATTAGCCATTCATTCCACACACTTAACGGATGAGACGGCCGCATCCATTGCGCCACCCGTTTTTTTATCGACGACATTCGAGCGTTCAGCGGATGGCAGCTACCCCAAAGGGCATATGTATTCGCGAAATTCCAATCCGAATCGAGATGTGTTGGAACAAGGTCTAGCAAAATTAGAAGGGGGTGAAATTGCTTTTGTTTTTGGCTCGGGATTAGCGGCGGTTTCGGCGGTTTTCCAATGCTTAAAATCCGGAGATCATGTACTCATGCCCGAAGTAGGTTATTATGCGAGTTATAAATTAGCCGAGGAAATCATGGGACCTTGGGGGTTACAGGTTTCACAAGTAGACATGACGGACCACGCAGCAATCGAGGCGGCGATTCGTCCGGAAACCAAACTAATTTGGGTGGAAACTCCGGCAAATCCCTTATTAACATTAACCGACATTGAGGCGGTATGTAAAATCGCACATCCGCGCGGAATAAAGGTGGGCGTCGACAACACCCTAACAAGTCCTATTCTCCAAAATCCAATTTCTTTTGGCGCAGATATTGTCATGCATGCAACTACCAAATACATTGGAGGACATTCCGATATCTTGGGAGGAGCTGTCGTTTTCAAAGAAGCATCCGCCTGGTCGGAACGTGTGAAACGTGTTCAAATCTTGATGGGGGCTACACAAAATCCCATGGATTGCTATTTATTGGCCCGTGGTCTGAAAACATTAGCGCTTCGAATGCGAGAGCATAGCAAAAATGCTTTGGAAATTGCGACGCGCTTAGAAAATCATCCTGTCATCGAAAAAGTACATTACCCAGGACTTCCATCTAATCCACACTATAGATTAGCTATCAAACAAATGCCGCAAGGCCAAAGTGGAATGATCTCCATTCAAATCAAAGGAGATGAAGCCAAAGCGCGGGCTGTTGCAAATCAGCTACGCTTATTCCAACAAGCCACTAGTTTAGGCGGGGTAGAAAGTTTAGTGGAACATCGCCGCTCGATTGAGGGACCAGGAAGTACAACGCCCGGAAACTTATTGAGATTATCCATCGGTTTGGAGCATGTCGAGGATTTGTGGGAGGATTTAAATCAGGCGCTTCTTTCATGAAAAGATTTTTTGACCTTGTAGTCGTCATCATTTCTGCTTTGATTTTCGCCATTCCCATGCTAGTGGTGGCGGTGGCAGTTGGCCTGACCTCCAAGGGCCCTATCCTCTACTGGTCGAAACGCGTAGGGAAAAATAATCGTTTGTTTAACATGCCGAAATTCCGGACAATGCGGGTTGATACGCCGGTTTTGCCAACCCATTTGTTGGGAAATCCAGATGCCTATTTAACATCCATCGGTTCATTTTTGCGAAAAAGCAGTTTGGATGAATTACCCCAATTGTGGTGTATTTTAATCGGAAATATGTCGGTCGTAGGACCCAGACCTGCCTTATCCAATCAACAAGATTTGATTGATGCACGGACCGAGAAAGGGATACATTTAATCAAACCTGGCTTAACCGGTTGGGCCCAAGTAAATGGTCGGGATG
>JACCDV010134277.1_pt1 | contig 16977 bp, 17 predicted proteins | sample 7446131 | NCBI WGS metagenome assembly JACCDV01 (sample SAMN15323448, study PRJNA562643) | freshwater metagenome | isolation source: river surface water | place: USA:Blue River Watershed | collected 2017-08-17 | reverse complement strand
TGCGACAGTTTCAACTCCTTCAACCGGGCCGACAGGCTCACCGCCGGCGGGTCGCCCGCGCGACCCCCCGAATGATTTTCCAGGCCGACGTGGATTTTGCCGTCGAGGAAGGTACCGGCCGTCAGCACCACCGCCCGTCCACGGAAACGAATGCCCACTTGCGTGACCGCACCCACCACCCGGTCACCCTCCACCATCAAGTCATCGACCGCCTGCTGGAACAGGGTCAGGTTGGGCTGGTTCTCCAGCATCCGCCTAATCGCGGCTTTGTACAGAATGCGATCGGCCTGGGCTCGGGTGGCGCGCACCGCCGGCCCCTTGCTGCTGTTGAGGATGCGGAACTGGATGCCGCCCTCGTCGGTAGCCAGCGCCATGGCACCACCCAAAGCATCCACTTCTTTGACCAGGTGACCCTTGCCAATGCCCCCGATCGACGGGTTGCAACTCATCTGCCCCAACGTTTCAATGTTGTGGCTCAGCAGCAAAGTCTGGCAGCCCATGCGCGCGGCGGCCAAGGCCGCCTCGGTACCAGCATGGCCGCCGCCAACTACGATCACATCAAATTCTTGGGGGTACAACATCGAAAAGCTCCAGGGCCGGCCTTCGGGCCACCCAACATGCCAAGGCTGTTTCACGTGAAACAACGCCGCCGGCTTCATGCCAGCGCGAGACCCGTTATTGTCCCACCAAGCCCGCTGGCCTGCACTCTGGGCACGCTCGCACCCCACACAAGAACCCCGAGGCACGAACTGGTCATCTCCACCGCGCGGCCTCGCGCCTGCCCGGCAATGCCAGAATCGGGGGCATGAACACACCCCTACCCTTGCTCGTGTTTGCCGGCAGCGCCCGCGCTGGCTCCTGGAATCGCAAACTCGCCGTCAACGCGGCACGCATGGCCACCGACGAGGGGGCACAAGTCACCTTGCTGGAACTGGGCGACTTTGACGTGCCCTTGTACAACGGTGACCTGGAGGCCCGCGGCACTCCGCGCGATGTGGTTCGCCTGAAGGAAATTTTCCACGCCCATGCCGCCTGGGTGGTCTGTTCGCCCGAATACAACGGCAGCTACACCGCCCTGCTCAAAAACACCATCGACTGGGTTTCCAGCCCCATCAAGGGAGACCCAGACTGGTCGAGCGGCACCAAACCTTTTCAGGGCAAGGTGGTGGGACTGCTGTCGGCATCACCTGGCGCGCTGGGCGGGTTGCGCAGTCTGTCGCACCTGGCGCCATTGCTGCGACAGTTGCAGTGCTGGGTGGCGCCGCAACAGTTCGCCCTGGCCAAAGCCAGCGAAGCGTTTGATGCACAAGGCCAGCTGATACAGGAAGCCCAGCTGCAAGCGGTGCGCAACGTGGTGCAACAGGTGGTGTGGGCGGCGCAACGCTTGCGGGCATGATGCAATGTCGCCCGGACTGCGGCGCCTGCTGCACCGCGCCGTCCATCAGCAGCCCCATTCCTGGCATGCCTTTCGGCAAACCCGCAGGCGTTCGGTGTGTGCAGCTGACAGAACAACAATCGTGCCGCATTTTCGGGCAGCCCGAGCGCCCTGCCGTGTGCCAGGGGCTCCTGCCCTCAGTCGAGATGTGCGGCAACAACCCGGCCCAGGCCATGCAATGGCTGGCCCGGCTGGAACACCTCACCGCCCCTTGAGACTCACCTGGCCATTCAAGCCGCGGTGAGAGAAGGCACTCAACCCATCACTGCTTGACAGCTTCGGCCTGGATCACCAGGCGCACGTTCTTGGGGAAGCCCCAGTCCACGCCGTAGTTCATGCCAAATGCGGTGCGATCGATGGTGGTCTCAAAGTCACCGCCGCAGACTTCTCGCTTGAGCATCGGGTTGTCGTAGCAGTTGAACTGACTGGCCTTCAGGGTCACGGGCTGCGTTTTGCCCAACAGCGTCAGCTGACCTTGCACTTCAGACACCTTGTCGCCATTGAACACCAGCTTGTCAGAGACGAAGCGCGCCTTGGGAAACTTGGCGGCATCGAACAGGTCGGCGCTTTGCAGGTGCTTGTCGAAAGCGGCGGTGCCCGTGTTGATGGACGCGATGTCGATGCTGATGTCCACCTTGCCGGTCTTGGCGGCGCGGTCAAACTGGATGGTGCCCTCTTTCTTGTCGAAACGGCCGCGGTTGGTGGAGGTGCCGAAGTGACCGATCTCGAACGTCACAAAGGTATGGGTCGGGTCGATGGCGTAATCGGCCGCGTGGGCGGCGCCGAGGGTGAGGGTGGCCAGTGCGGCCGCAGCCAGGGTCTTGCGCATGATGAAAACACTCCGTGTGTTGAGGTTGGGAACAGGAAAGAAACTCAAAGCTTGCCAACGCCGGTCAGTGCGATCTTGAAACGCACTTGCACCTCGTCCGCCACCATCGAGGTGTCGGCCCATTCGTTTTCGCCGATCTTGAAAGTCAGGCGCTTGATGGGAAAACTGCCGGTCGCGGTGGTCACGCCCGCCGGGCCACTGGGCTGTGCCAGGGTGACGGGTACCACCACGTCGCTGCTGGCGCCTTTGATGGTGAGCTTGCCCGCCACCTCGAACTTGCCCGCGCCAACGGCCTTGACCGCGCTGGACTGAAAGGTGGCTTGCGGGAAGCGCGCGGTATTGAACCAAATCGGCTTGGGCAATTCGGCGTCTGTCTCGCGCACACCCAGCGTGGCGCTGGCCACGTCAACCGTGAAAGCGATCTGGCTGGTGGCTGGCTTGGCAGGGTCGAACGCCACTTTCGCATCGAACGTGCGGAACCGCCCTTCCACAGGCACGCCCATCTGGCGACTGACGAAGACAATCTCGCTCTGTGCTGGCACGACTTTTTGCTGGGCTGCCACTGAGGTGCTGAACAGAGCACCCGCCAGCGCGGTCAGCGCCCAAACATGGATGGATTTCATAGAGAGCATTCCTGAAAAGTGAAACGAAGGGTTCAACCGCGCGCCAAGCTCATGCGCGTCAGCAGTCCGTCGCGGTCAACCAGGGCGTGCTTGAGTGCACCACCCACGTGCAGCACCACCAGCCCCGCCATGCCGTAAGCGGCCCAGCCGTGCCAAGGCTTGATGGCCTCCGCCAATTCAGGGCTGACTGGCACAAAATCAGGCAGGGGCAGCACGCCAAACAACACGATGGAGAATCCTGCCGCCGAGCTGTACGCCCAGCCCAACAGCGGAACAGCAAAGAACAACAGGTAGAGCGCGTGGTGGGTGGCCTGGTGCGCCCAATGCTGCCAAGCCGGCATGGCCTGCGCCACCGATTGCGGCAACGGCGGCGGTTGCCGCCACAAACGCCACAGCAAGCGCAGCAACGATGCGCTCAACACCAACATGCCAGCCCACTTGTGCCAGTTGTACAACTTCAAGCGCTGTGGCGAAAAAGGCAGACTGACCATGTACAGCCCCACCACGAACATACCCACCAGCGCCAGCGCCAGCACCCAGTGCAGCGCAACGGCAACCGGATGGTAGCGCCCAACGCCAGAGGACAAAGTATCGGAAGACATGCCCGCAGTGTAGAAAACGCGGTGGGCCAAAAAGTGCGGATGGCTTGACGATGCCATTCAAATATCTTGAACTCAAAAACCACCAAGGAGCAAAATGATTGTGTTCAGATCTCGAAGTTCCCGACCTTCAGCGGTGATTCCGTGCGCCCTACAATGATTCCATGTCGCCTGACCGACTGAATCTCTTGCTGGCCCAGTACCCAGCGCTTGAGCCGCTGCGCGATGACCTGGCGACGCTGCCATGCCACCCGGTGCCCGCCAACACCGTGTTGTTTCGCGAGCAGTCGGCGTGCCAGGGCTTCCCCTTGGTGCTGGACGGGGAGGTGCGGGTGGCGCGCACCGGGCCCAACGGGCGGGTACTGGAGCTGTACCGGGTACTGCCCGGCGAGATGTGCCTCGTGTCCTCGGCCAGCCTGTTTTCCGGTCAGCCTTTGACCGCACAGGGACAAGCGACAGCACCAACCGAAGTGGTGCTGCTGCCCCCGGCGGTGTTCCGCCAGGCTTTGGCCCAAGAGCCATTCCGGGATTTTGTGCTCGGGCTGTTTGCGGCCCGCATGACGGACCTGAGCTCACTGGTGGAATCGATCGCCTTCCAGCGGCTGGACAGCCGGCTGGCCGGCACGCTGCTGGGCCACGGCACCGAAGTGCACACCACCCACCAAGCCCTGGCCGACGAATTGGGCACGGTGCGCGAAATCGTCACCCGCCTGCTGCACCGGTTCGAACGTGAAGGCCTGGTCGCGTTGTCTCGGGAATGCATCACCATTCGTGACAGCGCAGGTCTGCGCGCCATTGCCTCTGTGTGACTTGAGTCACAGAAAGTGCGCTCATTGCGGTGTCCAATGCAGATACCGTGCCTTGCGCACTTGTTTTCAGGATGGATGATGACCAAGAACGTTGGCGGTATTGACCGCGTATTGCGGATCGTGTTGGGTCTGGTGTTGATTGCTCTCGCGGCCACGGGCACCGTCGGCCTGTGGGGATACATCGGCGTGGCACCGCTGTTGACGGGCCTGATGGGCTGGTGCCCGCCTTACGCCATCTTTGGCTGGAACACCTGCGCCACCAAACAGTGAACGCCCGTCAGATGCCGTCTCGGTAAAGCGTGGGCTCGCCGGGCGGGCGGGTTTTGAAGCGCCGATGCAGCCAGTGGTACTGGCCGGGCATGGTGCGTATCCAGCTTTCGAGTTGCTGGTTCATCCGCTGGGCATCGGCCACGTCGTAGCCCGACGGAAAGTCGGTCCAGGCGGGCAGCACCTCGACCTGATAGCCCCCGGGCACGAGGCGGGTGACCACCGGGACCACGGGTACCCGCGCCGATTGCGCCATGCGTGCCAGTGTGGGCACCGTGGCCGCCGTGACGCCAAAGAACGGCACGAACACCGAGTGGTCGGCGCCCAGATCCATGTCGGGCAGCAGGTACACCGCAGCCCCTGAACGCAGCGCCTTGAGCAGGGGTCGCATACCCTCGTGCCGGGCGACCAGGTGGGCACTGGCGTGGCGTTGCCGCCCTACCTCCACCCAGGCGTCCATGCCGTCGTGTGCCTGGGGCATGTACAACGTCCACCAAGGGCGCTCGCTGTCCAGCGTCAGGCGGCTCCAGGCCGCATCCAGCCCAAAGAAATGCGGGGCGAAACACAACACGCCACCGCTGGGCAGCTGTTCCAACCCGTGCAGCGTCACCCTCGAACGGGTGGTGTCCGGTGCGCCATGCCACAGCCAGACGCGGTCCACAAAGGTCTGCCCAAAGTGTTTGAAGGTGTCCCAAGTCCAGCGCCGGCGGGTGGCCACGGGCAGGTCCGGAAAACACAGCGCCAGATTCTGTTCCACGATGCGCCGCCGCCGTGACGCGCCCAGGTAGAGCGCCGCACCCAACACCCAGCCGGCCGCCCGGAAGACCGGCAGCGGCAGCAACGCCCATCGGCGCAGCCAGGGGCGCACGGCGGGCGTGGGTGGGGTGAAATGGTCGGTCATGTGCGGTGGGGGCCGGATGCCGGATTATGCAAGAGGGCTTGACGGCGCCCCTGAACATCGGCGTGGTCACACGCCTATCATGACCACCCATGAACACCCCATCCCTTTTCGATCCTGTCCAAGTCGGCGCCTGGTCGCTGCCCAACCGCAGCGTGATGGCCCCGCTGACCCGCAACCGGGCGCCAGGCCAAGTGCCCACGCCCTTGATGGCCACCTACTACGCGCAACGCGCCCACCCGGAGCATGGCGCCGGGCTGATCATCACCGAGGCCACGCCCATCTGCCCTGAAGGCCATGGTTACGCCGACACACCCGGCCTGCACAACGACGAGCAGGAACGCGCCTGGAAAGCCGTGACCGACGCGGTGCACGCCGTGGGTGGCCACATCGTGGTGCAGCTGTGGCACGTGGGCCGGGTGTCGCACACCAGCCTGCAGCCGGGCGGCCAGGCACCGGTGGCACCCTCGGCGGTGCGGGCCAACGCCAAGACCTACATCTTCACCGAGGACAACGGCCAGAAGGTGGGCACTTTCGTGGAGACGTCCGAGCCGCGCGCTTTGCGGCTGGATGAAATCCCTGGACTGATCGACACTTACCGGCAGGCGGCACGGCGCGCCATCAACGCGGGTTTTGATGGCGTCGAGATCCACGGCGCCAATGGTTACCTGCTGGATCAGTTCCTGCGCAGAGGCAGCAACCACCGGACCGATGCCTACGGAGGCACGATCGAAAACCGGGCCCGTTTGCTGCTCGAAGTGACGCAGGCGGTGGTGGACGAGATCGGCGGCGACCGCGTGGGCGTGCGCCTGTCGCCCGTGACGGCCGCCAACGACGCGCAGGACGATGCTCCGCAACCGTTGTTCGAGCACGTGGTGAGAGGACTGGCGCCGATGGGCCTGGCCTACCTGCACGTCGTGGAAGGGCAAACCGGCGGACCACGCGACCACCAGCAAGGCCCGCATCCGTTCGACTACAAGGCCTTGCTGCAGGCCTACCGAAATACAGGCGGCCAAGGCGCCTGGATGGTGAACAATGGCTACGATGCCGAACTGGCCCAAACCGCGTTGAGCAATGGTGCGGATCTGGTGGCATTTGGCAAGGGCTTCATTGCCAACCCGGACCTGACGCGTCGGCTGCGCCTGGGCGGCCCGTTCAACCCACCGGACCGCAGCACCTTCTACGGCGGTGGACGCGACAACGAAAAAGGCTACACCGACTACCCGGCGTTGGCTTAAAGCACGGCGGCGGTGGCGATGCCGGCCACCGACAGCCCGTCAAACCGGGCTGTCAATCCGGATCCAGGTGGTCTTGGTTTCGGTGTACTTGTCGAAAGCGTGCAGTGACTTGTCGCGCCCCACCCCGCTTTGCTTGAAACCACCAAACGGAACGGTGATGTCGTCCTCGTCGTACTGGTTGACGTGCACTGTACCGGCGCGCAAGGCCCGAGCCACACCGTGGGCCTTGTTGATGTCACGCGTCCACACCGCTGCCTGCAGGCCGTAGATGCTGCTGTTGGCCTGTCGCACCACATCGGCCGCGTCGGTGAACGACAGCACGCTCAGCACCGGGCCGAAGATTTCCTCGCGGGCAATCGTCATGGTGTTGGTCACGCCGTCGAAGATGGTGGGCTGCACGTAGCAGCCACCGGCCACGGGCTGCACGGCCTCGCCACCCGCCAGCAGCTTGGCACCTTCGGCCTTGCCGGATTCGATGTAGCGCAGCACCGTGTTGAGCTGGGTGGTGTCCACCAGCGCACCCATCACCGTGTTCTTGTCCAGCGGGTTGGCGGGCTGGTAAGCAGGCACCTTGGCCAGGGCCTTTTCCAGGAAGGCGTCCTTGATGGACGCCTCCACAAACAGGCGCGACGGCGCGTTGCAGCTTTCGCCCTGGTTGAAGAAGATGCTGCCGATAGCGGCTTCCACCGCGCGGTCCAGGTTGGGGCAATCGGCAAACACGATGTTGGGCGACTTGCCGCCCAGCTCCGTCCAGGCCCGCTTGAGGTTGCTCTGCCCCGCCATCACGTGGATCTGCTTGCCCACGCGGGTGCTGCCGGTGAAGGCGATGCAGTCCACGTCCATGTGCAGCGCCAGGGGGCTGCCCGCCTCGGGGCCGTAGCCGGGCACCACGTTGAACACGCCGGGCGGAATGCCCGCCTCCAAGGCCAGTTCGGCCAGCCGCAGCGCGGTGAGAGGGGACTTTTCAGACGGCTTCAGCACCACCGAGTTGCCCGCCGCCAGCGCGGGCGCGATCTTCCAGGCCGCCATGATCATGGGGTAGTTCCACGGCACGATGACGCCCACAACGCCCACCGGCTCGCGGGTGATGAGCGCCAGCGCCGTGTCGGCAGTGGGGGCAATTTCGTCGTACACCTTGTCCACCGCCTCGCCGTACCAGCGGATGCAGTTGGCGGCGCTGTTCACGTCCACGCCTTTCGCGTACTTGACCGGCTTGCCCATGTCCAGGGTTTCGGTCAGGGCCAGCTCGTCGCCGTGCGCCTGGATGAGTTCCGCAAACTTGATCAGGATGCGCTTGCGGTGCGCGGGGGCCTTGCCGGCCCAGCGGCGGTCCTCGAAGGCGGCGCGGGCGGCTTCCGCAGCGGCGTCGATGTCAGCTTCGGCGCCGCGCGCCACCTGGGTCAGCACGCGGCCATCGACCGGGGAGATGCAGTCGAACACGGCACCACTGCGCGCGGCCACGCGCTGGCCGTTGATGACGGCGCGGCCGTCGAAGTTGGGGGTGGTGGGATGCGTCATGGGTCACTCCTCAATTGGACCCATGTTAACCCCAGTTCCCTGGGAATGATGCAGCCAATTTTGAGAGGCGGCTGGGGGCCGGCGGCCCTGACAGAGACGGCTACTTTGTGTGGTTTGGTATTTGCTGTTCGGAAGGGGGTTGGCGGTGGGCAGGTGGCGAACCGTTGATGACCCTGACCGATTCAATCTGTAGAAACGGTTTGCAAAGACAGACATCATCGACTCACCAAAGGTGACTGTCTGCGGTCAGTCACCTAGCAGTCATTTGCACCCCGTGTGACAGGGATACATCTCGGGGTCGTGCCCGGTGGGGATGGTTTTGGAATGGACGTCGGCATATCCACGGATGGTGTTGTGTCAGCAGAAGGCAATCATGGGGATGACAGGAGCGGCAAACGCTCAATCGAAGGCCTGATAAGAGGTGCCTAAGGCAGAAGAAATATCCGGAAGAATCCAAGACCGAATTGCTCAAAGACTAATGATGTGGTTTCGTAGAAAATCAACGCACCCCGAACCTGCAAGGACGCGTTGCCGTGCATCTGATCCGCTTGCTATTTGCCCTGCTGGCCACATGTGTGGTGTTGTCTACTCCCGCGACAGCCGACACCGCCACGACCGAAGCTGGCATTCCGTTAGAGGTGGGTCAACGTACAGTACACACTTTTCGCGTACCTCTAGGGATGTTCACCCCCGCCGAGAGGGCTGAGGCTGCGCGCCGGCGCATAGAGACGGCGTTCCAGCAGGGAGGAGAGGGCTGGACGTCCATACGACCCACTGAACAAGGGTTACAGGTTGAACTCGACGGGCACGCCCTGTTTTTGGTTCTTCCAGGCGATGCCTTGAGTCAAGCCGGCGAAACAACCGAAGACCTTGCAAATCATGCCTCTCGCACACTGCAAAAGGCTTGGGCGGAGTCCCGAGAGCAGCAGGACCCCCGGGCTCTGTTGAGCGCTGCGCTGAAGGGGGTGCTGAGCACCTCCGTGCTGTTGGTGGTACTGGCGGTAATGGCAAAGTTGTCGTCCAAGGTGCGTTACTTGACGGTCGAACGACTGCGACCGTGGTTGAAACGTACCGCCGATACCGCCTTGAGTGAACGTACCATCTCTCTAGTGCCTGCCTTGCTGGACCGCTTCCTGTTGTTCGTCAGTTGGCTGCTGGCTTTGGGGGTGTTTTTTATTTATCTCACGTACACCCTGGGTCTTTTCGTCGTTACGCGGCCGGCCAGTGAAACCCTGGCCCAATCCATAGGCCAGCTCAGCGGCAACGCCCTAGCAGCGGTAGCAGACGCCCTTCCCGGCTTGTTCATCGCCTTCATCATCTTTCTGGTGGCCTGGGTGGCCACGCGGATTTCGGCCGAGTTCTTCGAGAGCGTGGCGCGGCGCCCGGACGAGCGTTCACCCCTGAACACGCACACCGCACCAGCCACCCGCCGCATTGTCAACGCCACCCTTTGGCTGTTCGCGGTGGCCATGGCCTACCCCTACCTGCCCGGCTCGCACACTGAGGCGTTCAAGGGCCTGTCTGTGATTGTCGGGTTGATGGTGTCGATTGGCGCCTCGGGAGTGGTGGGGCAGATTGCCAGTGGGGTGATGATCGTCTACACCTACGCCCTGAAAAAGGGCGAGTACGTGCGCATTCTGGACTGCGAGGGCACCGTCACCGAACTCGGCCTGTTCGTGACCCGGCTGCGCACCGGCATGGGCGAAGAAATTGCGCTGCCCAACGCGCTGGTGCTGGGCAACGTGACGCGCAATTTTTCGCGGGTGCATGGCGGGCGGGGCTACGTGCTGGACACCACCGTGACCATCGGCTACGACACGCCGTGGCGGCAGGTGCACGCCATCCTCATCGAAGCCACCCAGGGCATCCCCGAGATATTCAAGGACCCTGCGCCCTACGTGATGCAGACCGCGCTGTCGGATTTTTACGTGGCCTACAAACTGGTGGTGTATGTGCAGGCCGATGCGCCGGCCGCCCGGGCCCGCGTGGCCAGCGACCTGCACGCGGCCATCCAGGACGCCTTCAACCGGCACGAGGTGCAGATCATGTCGCCGCACTACCTGGGCGACCCGCCGACCCCGAAAACGGTGCCCCAGGCTCAATGGTTTGCAGCACCGGCACGAAAACCGTGAAGGTGGAGGCCACTTCCAACACGGTCAAAAGGAGGCGCCACCCCTTCATTTGATAAAATTAATCAGCAATACTGTCCGTGTAGCCTGACTCAGGCCCCAAAGAAAGGAAGGTGAGCATGCGGGCATGGACTCTGTGTTGGCAGACCCTGATCGCCTGCACTGCCCTGATCACATTCCCTGGTGCTGCACAGGCAATGGCCATCGACTGTTCCAAGGCAAATGGCAGCATAGAGAACTTGATCTGCAGCGATGCTGGACTTGGGGCACTGGACCAGGAAATGGCACGCGTTTATGCGGCGGCCCTGCGCAAGGCCGAACATGAACATCCGCCTGTGCTCAAGGCCGAGCAGCGCGGTTGGATCAAAGGGCGCAACGACTGCTGGAAAAGCAATGACCGGCGCCAGTGCGTGGAGGATCTCTACCGATTGCGCCGCGTCGAACTGGAAGCGCGCTACCGGTTGGTTCCCGTAGCCGCCAGTGCGCGGTACTCCTGCGACGGCGACCCGCGTAACGAGGTTCTCGTCGATTTCTTCGAGACCGATCCGCCCAGCCTGATCGCCGAGCGCGGCGACAGCGTCTCGCTGATGCTGCAGCAACCGGCTGCTGGTGGCACGCGCTACCTGGGGCGCAACGAATCCTTCTGGGAACACCAGGGCCAAGCCACCGTGGTCTGGGGGTATGGCGCCCCGACCATGCGCTGCCAGAAGTCACCGGATGGGGAGCGGGCTCAGGCCACGGCCCTGACCGGCACGACCTGGAAGCTTGTCTCCATCCAGTCCATGGACGATGCACAAGGCACCACCCGCATCGCTCACCCCGAAACATTCACCCTGAGCTTTGCCGCCGACGGACGCGCGAACTTTCGGCTCGACTGCAACCGCGGCTCGGCCACGTGGAAGGGAAAACCGTCGGCCGAGTCCTCCTCCGGATCCCTCGAATTCGGCCCACTGACCACCACCCGGGCGATGTGCCCACCCGGCTCGCTCGACCAGAAGGTGATCCGCGCTCTGCCCTATGTGCGGTCGTATCTGCTCAAGGACGGCAAGCTCTACCTGTCGCTCATGGCCGATGGCGGAATCTACGAATGGCGGCCACACCAACCCTGATCCTCGCCACCCGGTCAACGCCGACTGTCCGTTGCGGCTCATCTTCCCAATCTGGAGAACACCCATGACACGCCCCTTTCGCATTGGAGCGCTCACCACCACGCTGTCCGCCCTCTTCATCACGGCCGGATGGCTGGCCACACTGCCCGCCCAAGCCGGCAGTTTTGCCACCGACGTGCCGGCTTTGGGCTACTCGCCCCAGAACATGGACCGCACGGTCGATCCGCGCCAGGACTTTTACCGCTATGCCGCAGGCAACTGGCTCAAGAAAACCGAGATCGCGCCCAGCGATCCCGACGTGGGCGGCTTCACGCTGCTAGCGCACAACCTGGACCAGCAACTGTTGACCCTGATCAAGGGTGCCGCTGCCTCGGACAATGCACCCAAGGGTTCCCCTCGCCAGCAAGTCGGCGACTTTTACAAGGCGGCCATGGACGATGCCGGCCGCTATGCAGTCGGCTTGAAGCCCCTGCAGGCCGACCTGCAACTGTTGGCAGCAGCGGGCGGCACGCCGGCCGACTATGGCCGCCTGGCCGGGAGGCTGCACGACGGGTTCGGCGGCTCCCCGCTGATCATGGTCGGAGCCATGCCCGATGCCAAGGACAGCAACACCACCGTCATGGTGCTGGGACCGGGCGCGCAGCTGCTCGAACAGGACGAGTACGCCAAACCCGAGCACCAGAAACTGCGCGATCTGTACCGCCAATACATCGTGGCAATGCTGAACGGGGTCGGTGACCCGGTCGATACCGCCCGGGCGAACGCGGCCAAAGTATTGGCCATGGAGACCCGTATAGCTGGTTCGGTGATGACGCCGCTACAGGCACGGGATCCCGCCAACACCTACAACATCATGACGCTGGACCAGGCACAGGCGCTGATCCCGGCGCTCGACCTGCGCGCATTTCTGGCCACCCTGGGGGTCGCCGCGCCCGAGCGGGTACAGGTCATCGATATCAACGCCATGAAGGCGCTGCAGCGAATGTTGTCGGAGTGGCCGGTGGACGATGTGAAGCAATTGCTGCGCTGGTTCCTGGTGGCCAGCCGCGCATCAGAGCTTGGCCGCCCCTACCGCTTGCAGGAGGAAGCGTTCACCACGCTGCGCAAGGGACTGAAGCAGCCGCCGGAACTGGAACGCGTGATCACGCAGCAGATCGGCGCCCAGTTGTACCACCCGCTGTCGCAGTTGTACGTAGAGGCCCACTTTCCCGACTCCACCCGGCGCGACATCACCGAGATGGTCGGGCACATCAAGGACGAGTTCGCCACACGCCTGCGCAGCAACCGCTGGCTGGACGAGGCGACTCGCAGTGCCGCGCTGGAGAAACTGAGCAAGATCGACATCCAGGTGGGCTACCCCAAGCAGTGGATCGATTTCAGCGCGCTCGACATCCGCCCGGACGACCATTTCGGCAACGTGCAGCGCGCCAGCCGATTCGCGTTTCAACGAGAGATGGCACAGGTCGGCAAGCCGGTGCTGAGCAATCGCTTTGCGGTCGCGACCAAGACCACGCCGATTTCGGTCAATTCCGCCTACAACTTCACCACCAACACCATCGACATCACGGCGGCCATCCTGCAACCGCCGTTTTACAAGCCAGGGGCCGATGTGGCCGCCAACTACTGCGCCATCGGCGGGGTGATCGGCCATGAAATCACCCACGGCTTCGACAGCCTGGGGCGGCAATTCGACCCGCGCGGCAACCTGCGCAACTGGTGGACGCCGGCGGCCGACAGCCAGTTCAAACAGCGCACCGACGTGCTGGTCGACCAGTACAGCCACTACGAAATCCTGCCCGGCCTGATGCACAACGGCGCCATGACCGTGACCGAGAACACCGCCGATCTGGGCGGCATCACCCTCGCCCACGCCGCCCTGAAGCGCTATCTGGCCAAGAACCCGACGCCGGACGTCGATGGGCTGACCGCCGACCAGCGCTGCTTCGTGGCCTGGACACAGATGTGGGCCTACAAGGGCCGGTCAGAGCGGCTGCGCTTCCTGGTCTCGGTCGATGTGCACGCCATCGCTTCGGTGCGCGCGGTGGCGCCGCTGCTGCACCTGGATGCTTTCCACAAGGCCTTCGGTACGCGGCCGGGCGACCCGATGTGGCGCGACCCCAAGCAGCGCATCGTGATCTGGTGATGCAGAGTTGAAGGCGCCCCTCATGGCATCCCTGAACGCGAGCACAACCGCAGTCAATGCGCGGTTTAAGCATCTGGAAGATCCCGGCGTCGATTTCCCCTATTTCAACGGCGCACCCACGGCCATCTCGAACCGGCAATGGCTGTTCGTCGTGGCGATGGTCGTTGTGGCCTTCCTGGTGCTGGTCTGGCCCCTACCCTGGCCGAACGGCCCTTTCTGGCCATTCGTCTCCGCAATCCTGTTGCCCGCTATTCCGCTGGTGGCACTGGCCAATGTGGCTCCAGGCCACTGGAAGGCGATCTTTGGCAAGGTCGGCGGCCGTGAGGTGAGGCTGATGTTGGGGTTTGCTTTGCTCAACATCGTCATCAGCTTGTGCGTTGGGTCCCTTGTGCACGCTTGGACTGAGGTCACGCCCAACCCCGCGACGGTGCAACTGGGCCAACTCGACACAACGGAGCGCATTGCTTTTTTTGCCAAGACCCTTCCCCAACTGCTGGGCGAGGAAGTGATCACGCTTCTGCCGTTTCTGGCCTTGCTGCAGTGGTTGACGACACGCTGGGGCATGGGTCGCAAGGGCGCGATCATCGGTGCGTGGCTGGTCTCGTCCCTCGTCTTCGGCCTCGTCCACCTGCCCACCTACGACTGGAACTGGATTCAGTGTATCTTTGTCATTGGCACGGCGCGGCTGGTGCTGACATTGCCGTGGATCATGACCAAGAACATCTGGGTCTCCACGGGGGCTCACATCTTCAACGACTGGTTGCTGTTCAGCATGAGCCTGTTGGGGGCGGCTATCGCGGTTGCGGCCTAAAGCGAGCCTGCCAGGCAAGAACCATCTGGAGTACGCAGTGACTTCTGTGACTAGAGCTGCTCGCTGTTTCGTCCCGACTGGCTTAACAAGCTTAGACCGCTCAGGGCCAGTGCGAGCCCGCCAAGGTAGATCGAGCCTGACGCAGCGGTGAGTGCACCGGGTGCCGACAGGGCTACAGTCCCCGCAGCCAGACTCGCGATACCCATGTAAAGCGGAACATGGCCGTAGGCCCAGAGCCGCAGGCGCCGTCCGCCCGCCGCGTCGGAGATGTATCGCTCGCCCTGGACCTTGACGCGGTGGAAATACAGCAGCCACAAAACGAAGCTCAGCGCCGCACCGACCAGCGCTGCCACCGCCGAGGACAGGTGCAGGTGCTCGCCGTGGTCCAGTGCGTGTACTACCGCGGCCATGCCTTCACCCAACAGGATGATAGTGAACAGGCCAAAGCGCTCGGGCAAGTGCTCAGGGTGTGGCGGCACCGCCGCGGTGTGCCGCGCCACCAGCCAGGGCGAGGCCAAGTCGAGTCCCAGGGCCAACCCCCACGCCGACCAGCGCAGCGGCTCGGACACCGCTCCCGCCAGCCACAGCAGCGCCTGCACCGCGTAAAGCGAGGCATACACGCGAATCAGACCTGCGGCGCCGAGCCAGCGACGCTCACCTGCATAGGCCAGCGCCAGCAAGACCTTGAAGGCCGCGACGCCGCCACCGAAAGCCCAGGCGCGATCACCGAGCGGGTCGGACACGCCGTAGCCGATCAGCGCGACCGCCACGATCTGGAAGAAGCCCAGGCCACGCCGACCGTTGCTGTCGTCGTCGAAGCGCGTTGCGTGAAAGGTGTGGCCCAGCCAGCACCACCACATCGCCAGGAAGGCCAGCGCGAACACCAGCGCCCCGGCCAGGTTGTAGTGGTGGGCGTAGGCACCCGAGAGTTGCGCCACCGCCACCACGAACACGAGATCGAAGAACAGCTCGAACCAAGTGGCTTTGCGGCCCTCAGCATGCCGGGGCAAGTCGTCACTGCTGGTAGTCATGGGCAGCCCCTCTGCCACGGCGCAGCAGCCCGAAGGCGAAGCGCCGGCCCATGCCCTGGCGGAACGCGAGGTGGATCCAGGTCATGGCGAACGGCTCTAGGTAGCGCGCCGCCATGAGCGGGCCCATGTCCACCGCTTCGAAGCCGATCAGCGTGGCCAACGCCATCACGCGCTGCCGCGCGTCGGCGTCGTCGCCGCACACCGGCATCATGGGCAGGCCGCCGGCGTAAGTCGCGTCGGCCATGTTCTCGGCGCCGGTGCTGTTGAAGGCCTTGACCACGCGGGCGCCACGGGCCTGCTGCGCCAGCACCTCGGCGCCCGAGGTGGTGGTGCCCAGCGTCAGCCCGGCCAGGCCCGGTGCCAGCGGGTTGGTGGCGTCCACCAGCACCTTGCCCTGCCAGTCGGCCACGCTCTGCGCAATGCCGGCGGTGGCCCCGTGCGGCACGGCGAGGATGACCAGATCGGCCCCGGCGATCGCCTCGGCCGTGCCGGTCAAGCGCGCCCGCTCGCCCAGCGCCGCCACGGCAGCGGCGTATTTCTGCGGCTCCGGCAGGCCGAAGACCACGGTTTCGCCACGCCGTGTCAGGGCTTGGCCCAGCGCCATGCCGACGTTGCCGGCGCCGATGATCGCAATGCTCATGTCTTGCTCCTTGATGTGAGGTTCAGGTCGTGCGGCGCTGCGGGTAGATCCAGCGCGCCAGTCGCCGTGTGACCAGCGGCATCAGCCACCAGGTCATCAGCACCACTTCGATGGCGATGGTCACCAGCAGCCGCAGCGGGTACGGCGTGTCGAACGGCAGCCGCGCGAACACCGCATTGACCGCGCTGCCGATCACCAGCACCAGGGTGAACACCATGGCCACCATAACGAGCGCCATGCGCGGGCGCGAGGGCTGGGGCACCACCGTGCCGGGTGGCGGCGAAAACCAGAACTCCAATCCGGTCATGGCCTCCCAGGCCGCGTCGCCCTCGACCCAGTCGCCCAGCCGAGCCAGGTGCTCACGCCGCAGGTCGCTACGCTCGAAGGCCTGCAGGTTCGCCAGCGAGTCGAAGCGCACCGCGCTGACGTACTCGCGCGGGCCGCCCGGTGCCGGCCGTTGTGTGGTCACGCCCAAGTAACCCGGCAGCTGGCGCGCATCGGCCTGCAGCGCCTGCAGCCAGGCCTCGTAGGCAGCCTCGGCGCCCGGCTTGACCCGACGCCGGATGATCACCGTCACCGGCTCGGCAGCGGTGGCATCGGGTCCGTTCATGTCAGCGGCCCAGCGCCTCGACCACCAGTCGCGCAGTCTCCTCGCCCGAGAAGTTCTGCTGCCCGGTGATCAGGTTGCCGTCGCGCACCGCGAAGCCACGCCACAGGCCGGCCTGCACATAGTTGGCGCCGACCTCCTTGAGACGGTCCTCGATGCGCCAAGGCATCACATGTTTGTCGCGCGGCAGCAGACCGTAGCTCCAGACCGCGTTGTCGGCAAAGTCTTCTTCGCAGTTGGCGAAACCAGTCACGGTCTTGCCCTTGGCAATCAGCTCGCCGTCCGGGCCCT
>JACCDV010467651.1_pt1 | contig 16989 bp, 19 predicted proteins | sample 7446131 | NCBI WGS metagenome assembly JACCDV01 (sample SAMN15323448, study PRJNA562643) | freshwater metagenome | isolation source: river surface water | place: USA:Blue River Watershed | collected 2017-08-17 | reverse complement strand
GGCTGGTTGATCCGCTACATGCACTCAACGGGCGCTTCTGCGTTCTTTGTGGTGGTGTATTTGCACATGTACCGCGGCCTGATTTATGGTTCATACCGCAAGCCTCGCGAACTGGTGTGGGTGTTTGGTTGCGCCATCTTTTTGGCGTTGATGGCCGAAGCTTTCATGGGTTACTTATTGCCTTGGGGACAGATGTCCTACTGGGGCGCTCAAGTGATCGTGAACTTGTTTGCTGCTGTGCCTTTCATTGGTCCTGATTTGGCTTTGCTGATTCGTGGTGACTATGTGGTGGGTGACGCGACTCTGAATCGTTTCTTCAGCTTCCACGTGATCGCTGTGCCACTGGTCCTGTTGGGCTTGGTGGTGGCGCACATCATTGCATTGCATGAAGTGGGTTCTAACAACCCAGACGGCGTTGAAATCAAAGGCCCGAATGCACCGAAAGATGCCAACGGTCACCCACTCGACGGTGTGCCATTCCATCCTTACTACACCGTGCACGACATTTTGGGCGTGAGCGGTTTCTTGTTGGTGTTCAGCGCTGTGATCTTCTTCGCGCCTGAATTCGGTGGCTACTTCCTCGAGTACAACAACTTCATCCCTGCGGATCCTTTGAAGACACCACTGCACATCGCGCCAGTGTGGTACTTCACACCCTTCTACTCGATGTTGCGTGCGATCACCAGTGAAATGATGTACGCCCTGATTGCCTGCGTTTTGGCTGGTGCTTACTTTGGCGCTGTGAAAACCAACTTACCCAAGGTCATCAAAGCTGGTGTAGTGGGTGCAGGTGTGTTTGTGTCCTTGCTCATGCTCTCCATCGACGCCAAATTCTGGGGCGTGGTGGTGATGGGTGGCGCAGTGGTGATCTTGTTCTTTTTGCCATGGTTGGATAACTGTGCCGTGAAGTCGATTCGCTACCGTCCTGACTGGCACAAATACATGTACGGCGTGTTCGTGGTGAACTTCGTTGTGCTGGCTTACCTAGGCGTGCAGCCACCATCGCCAATTGGAGAACGCGTGTCGCAAGTGGGTACCTTGTTCTACTTTGGTTTCTTTTTGTTGATGCCAATTTGGAGCCGTATCGGCGAAACCAAGCCAGTGCCTGACCGCGTGACTTTCACGCCTCACTGAGATTCACGGAGAACATAACCATGAAAAAAATCATTCTCAGCTTGGCATTGGCCCTCGGCGTGGTTGCAGGTGCGCAAGCATCTGGCGACGGTATGGCTTGGGACAAGGCGCCTAACAAAATCAACGATATGGGAGCCTTGCAAAACGGCGCCAAGATCTTTGTCAATCACTGCTTGAACTGCCACTCGGCTGCTTTCATGCGTTACAACCGTTTGAAAGATATCGGTTTGACTGAGCAGCAGATCAAAGACAATTTGTTGTTCACGACTGAAAAAGTCGGTGACACCATGAAGGCCAATATTGACCCTAAACAGGCCAAAGAGTGGTTTGGTGCAACGCCCCCTGACTTGACTGTGATTGCCCGTTCACGTGCTGGTCACAATGGCACTGGTGCAGACTACCTCTATACCTACATGCGCACGTTCTATCGTGATGAAACCAAGCCAACCGGCTGGAATAACTTGGTGTTTCCGAACGTGGGCATGCCTCATGTGTTGTGGGAACTGCAAGGCGAACGCCGCGCGCTGTTTGAGTCGCATGACGGCCAGCAAGTCTTCAAAGGCTGGGAGCAAATCAAGCCAGGCAAGATGTCTGACCAAGAGTACGACCAAGCCATGGCTGACCTCGTGGGTTACTTGACATGGATGGCTGAGCCAGCACAAACGACACGTACACGCTTGGGTGTGTTTGTGTTGTTGTTCTTGGCTGGCTTCATGTTCATCGCATGGCGCTTGAATGCTTCCTACTGGAAAGACATCAAGTAATTTGCGTCAATTCGGCAGCAGGCCTTGTGCCTGTTGTCACCTCACGGAGTGACAGGTTTGCCTGCCACTCTTTTTGATTTTTAGGAGACACCCATCATGATGGTGCTTTATTCGGGAACTACATGTCCCTACTCACATCGCTGCCGTTTTGTCCTGTTTGAAAAAGGCATGGATTTTGAAATCCGCGATGTCGATCTTTACAACAAGCCCGAAGACATCAGTGTGATGAATCCATACGGTCAAGTGCCCATCTTGGTTGAGCGCGATTTGATCTTGTATGAGTCCAACATCATCAACGAGTACATCGACGAACGTTTCCCGCATCCACAGTTGATGCCGGGCGACCCTGTTGAGCGTCCGCGTGTGCGTTTGTTCTTGTTGAACTTCGAAAAAGAGTTGTTCACACACGTGTCCACTTTGGAGTCTCGCGCTGCCAAAGCCAACGATAAAGCGTTGGAAAAAGCCCGTGCGCACATCCGTGACCGTTTGACACAGTTGGCGCCTGTATTCTTGAAAAACAAGTACATGTTGGGTGAGAACTTCTCCATGCTCGACGTGGCCATTGCCCCACTGTTGTGGCGCTTGGATCACTACGGCATCGACTTGTCGAAGAATGCTGCGCCTTTGCTCAAATACGCTGAGCGTATTTTTTCTCGCCCCGCCTACATCGAAGCGTTGACACCTTCTGAAAAGGTCATGCGCAAGTAAGTCGTATGTTGAACGCTCCTGACGCAACATCCACCCGCCCGTATCTGCTGCGTGCTTTGCACGAGTGGTGTACCGACTGTGGTTTCACGCCTTATGTGGCTGTCATGGTGGATGAGACTGTACAAGTGCCCATGGAGTACGTCAAAAACGGTGAGATTGTGTTGAACGTGGGCTATGACGCTACAGCAGGCATGACGCTGGGTAATGAGTACATTGAATTCAAAGCCCGTTTCGGTGGTGTGCCGCGTGACATCATCATTCCAGTCAATCGTGTGATGGCAATTTATGCGCGCGAAAATGGGCAAGGCATGTCTTTCCCAATGAGTGCCGCCTCAGGCGAGGTGGCGCCCGTGCAAAAGAAATTAACGCCGGTTCGACCCGTCTTGAGCGCTGTAGAAACATCGCATACGGATGCCAACTCTGATGACGAACCTCCCACGCCCACTGCGCCAACTTCGCGGCCAGCACTCACGCGCATCAAATAAGACGAATAAGTTAGGTTAGAATATTGCCTGCGCCGCTTTAGCTCAGTTGGTAGAGCACCCGCCTTGTAAGCGGTAGGTCGTCAGTTCGAATCCGACAAGCGGCACCAAACTAAAACCCGTTACGCCTTTGGCGTAGCGGGTTTTTCTTTAAAGCCTTCAATTCATTTCAGCGGGATCCGCTGACTTTGACGCGTATGGTGTTCACGTTCCAACCCTTGGTGCGCAAATGGGCGCACAAGGCGGGTAAGGTTTGACGTAATTTGGCAGCCACAGCGCTGTTAGGCACCAACAAGCACCAAGCATCGTTTTCCACACCACCTGATTGCACCAAAGGCCTGAGTGACGCAGGTAATAGCGGGGCAATAGCTTGGAGCCGGTTTTGGGTGTCGCGTGCGATGGCAGAGTACTGCGCTAAGCTAGGGGCTGAGTCAACCACTTGTTGCAGGGTTTGCGATCTGCCGCGCACCGATACTTTGGCTTTGGGCGGTGTGCTGTAGCCCAACGCGCGGTAGGCTGCGAGCGTGTCAGGATGGGGCGTGGAGCGATTGGCCATGCAGCAATTATGGGCCTACAGACGGTTAAAATTCTTGGCTTCTATTACGCCTTTCAAAAGGATTTTGCGACCCTTGTTTTCAAGTGACAACAAGACGCTCGCAGTGCTCGCATGGCTCTATCTTTCCTGACACATATTTTTGGTAGTCGCAATGAGCGTCTACTTAAGCAATACCGCAAAATCGTCGCGCAAATTAATGCGCTAGAGCCTGCACTGGAAAAGTTCAGTGATGAGGCTTTGCGCGCCAAAACAGACGAATTCAAGTCGCGCGTGGCCCATGGCGAAACTTTAGATGCATTGCTTCCCGAGGCCTATGCGGTGGTTCGCGAGGCGTCCAAGCGCGTGATGAAGATGCGCCATTTTGATGTGCAGCTGCTGGGTGGTATTGCGTTGCACCAAGGCAAGATTTCCGAAATGCGTACCGGTGAAGGTAAAACACTTACCGCCACATTGCCCGTGTACCTGAATGCTCTCACAGGCAATGGCGTGCATGTGGTGACGGTGAACGATTACTTGGCCAGCCGCGATGCCCAATGGATGGCTCGCTTGTACAACTGGCTCGGTTTGTCTGTGGGTATCAACTTGCCCAATATGCCCCGCGCTGAAAAGCAGGCCGCCTACCGCGCCGACATCACCTACGGTACGAACAACGAATACGGCTTTGACTATTTGCGCGACAACATGGTGTATGAAGCGGCTGACCGTGTGCAACGCAAACTCAACTACGCCATCGTGGATGAGGTGGACTCCATCTTGATCGACGAGGCACGCACACCACTCATCATCAGTGGCCAAGCCGAAGATCACACGGAGCTCTATGTGGCCATTAACCGCGTGGTGCCCATGCTCAAGCGCCAAATTGGTGAGGCTGACCCGCGTACGGGGGAGGGCATCATCGAAGCAGGTGACTTCACAGTAGATGAGAAATCACATCAAGTGTTCATGACCGAGCAAGGTCATGAGAATGCAGAGCGTTTGCTCAGCGCCAATGGCTTATTGCCAGAAGGTGCATCGCTGTATGACCCCGCCAACATCAGCCTGATGCACCACGTTTACGCAGCTTTGCGTGCCAATCACCTGTATCACCGCGACCAGCACTATGTGGTGCAAAACGGTGAAATTACCATCGTGGATGAATTCACAGGCCGATTGATGTCGGGGCGCCGTTGGAGCGATGGCTTGCACCAAGCTGTTGAAGCCAAAGAGGGTGTGGAGATTCAAGCGGAAAACCAAACGCTGGCGTCTATCACCTTCCAAAACTATTTCCGCTTGTACAACAAGCTCGGTGGTATGACGGGTACGGCCGATACCGAAGCCTACGAGTTTCAAGAAATTTACGGTTTGGAAACGGTGGTGATTCCACCCAATCGCATCAGCAAGCGTGAAGATCAGCTGGACCGTGTTTACAAAACAACCGCAGAAAAATACAAGGCTGCGATTGACGATATTCGCGAGTGTTACGAACGTGGGCAGCCTGTGTTGGTCGGCACGACGTCGATTGAGAACTCAGAGTTGATCTCTGACATGTTGGACAAGGCCAACTTGCCGCACCAAGTGCTCAACGCCAAACAGCACGCCAGCGAAGCAACCATCATTGCGCAAGCAGGTCGTGCCAAGATGATCACCATTGCCACCAACATGGCCGGTCGCGGTACCGATATCGTGTTGGGTGGCAATATCGAAAAAGCCATTGAAGCGGTACAAGCGGATGAATCATTGTCTGAAAGCGCCAAGCAAGAGCGCATGGATGCCTTGCGCGTTCAATGGACCAAAGACCACGACTATGTGAAATCACTGGGCGGTTTGCGCATCATTGCGACCGAGCGCCACGAGTCGCGCCGTATTGACAATCAACTGCGTGGTCGCTCAGGTCGTCAAGGTGATCCTGGTTCATCCCGTTTTTACTTGAGCTTGGATGATGCGCTCATGCGCATTTTTGCGGGTGAACGCGTTAAGTCCATCATGGACCGTTTGAACATGCCCGAAGGCGAAGCCATCGAAGCTGGCATCGTCACCCGTAGTATTGAAAGCGCGCAGCGTAAGGTCGAAGCGCGTAACTTCGACATCCGCAAACAATTGTTGGAATACGACGATGTGTCGAATGACCAACGCCGTGTGATTTATCAGCAGCGCAATGACATTTTGGATGCCACCGATTTGACTGCGCAAATTGCCAGCTTGCGCGAAGGTAGTTTTGCCGACTTGGTGCGTCAATACGTGCCCGAAGAGTCTGTGGAAGAGCAGTGGGATATCGCGGGTCTAGAACGCGTATTGCTGCAAGAGTGGCTGATCGAGTTGCCTTTGCAAGATATGGTGCAAAAAGCCTCTGCCATCACTGATGAAGAAATCTTAGAGACGGTAATTAGCGCCGCACATACAGCCTTCCAAGCGAAACTGGACCGAGTGGGTGTGGAGCAATTCACACCTTTCATGCGCGTGGTACTACTGCAAAACATCGACAGTCATTGGCGCGAACATTTGGCAGCTTTGGATTACTTGCGTCAAGGCATTCACTTGCGTGGCTATGCGCAAAAGCAGCCCAAGCAAGAGTACAAGCGTGAAGCGTTTGAATTGTTTGGGCAGTTGCTGGACTTGGTCAAGAACGAAGTTACACGCGTGCTGATGACGGTCAAGATTGAATCGAACGAACAAATCGAGCAAGCGGCTCATGAGTTGGAAGGCCGCGCAGAGAACTTGCATAACGTCACCTACACCGCGCCTGATGAATCAGGGCAAGCGGTGACTACAGCAGATGAAGCCACTTTCGCCGCACAAATTCCCTCAGTGGGTCGCAACGAACCTTGCCCATGTGGCAGTGGTAAGAAATACAAGCATTGCCACGGAAAGTTGGCTTAATTTTTATGGCAGTTCATCTCAATCCTCCCAATCCCGCAGACTTGCACGCGGTTGCTGGCGTGCGCATTGGTGTTACCCAAGCAGCTATTCGCAAAGCAGACCGTAAAGATTTAACCGTGGTGTTGATCGACGAAGGTGCTTCTGTCGGTGGTGTTTTTACCCAAAACCGTTTTTGTGCGGCACCTGTACAGGTGTGTCGCGAGCATTTGGATTCAGGTCAAGGCATTCGTGCCATGGTGATCAATACCGGCAATGCCAATGCCGGCACAGGTGAAGAGGGTCTCAAGCGTGCCCGTGAAACCTGCGTGGCTTTGGCCGAGGCACTCCACATTTCACCCAGCCAAGTGTTGCCATTTTCGACAGGTGTGATCATGGAGCCACTGCCTCATGATCGGATCATTGCAGGCTTGCCAGCGGCTATTGCGGCTGCAGGTAAAGCAGGCAGCGCTCAGCAATGGGCCGATGCTGCCGAAGGCATCATGACCACCGATACCGTTCCCAAAGCAGCTAGCACACAAGTGAAGATCGGCGATGTAACGATCAGTGTGACAGGCATTAGCAAAGGCGCGGGCATGATTCGTCCCAATATGGCCACCATGTTGGGCTATGTGGCCACCGATGCCTGCGTAGCGCCTGTGTTGATGAAAGAACTGTCATTGGCTTTGGCTGAAGGTTCGTTCAACCGAATCACCGTAGACGGTGACACATCGACCAATGATTCGTTTGTGGTGATTGCTACCAACAAAGCTGGTCATGCGCCCATCACCAGTTTGCAAAGTGCAGAAGGTCAAGCCTTGCTGCAAGCCATGTTGCAGGTGGCTCGCCAATTGGCGCAAGCCATTGTGCGTGATGGCGAAGGTGCGACCAAGTTCATCACCGTGCGCGTGGAAGGTGGCAACACCAGCGCAGAGTGTCGACAAGTGGCGTACGCCATTGCGCATTCGCCTTTGGTGAAAACAGCGTTCTTCGCCAGTGACCCCAACCTAGGCCGCATCTTGGCGGCGGTGGGTTATGCCGGGATCACTGACCTTGACCAAACCGGCATTGACTTGTATTTGGACGATGTGCATGTAGCCATTCAAGGTGGGCGCCACCCCGAGTACCGCGAAGAAGACGGTCAGCGCGTGATGAAACAATCTGAAATCACGGTTCGTGTGGTCTTGGGTCGTGGTACGGCCAGCGACACGGTGTGGACCTGTGACCTGAGTCACGACTACGTCAGCATCAACGCTGACTACCGCAGCTGATGATGGACGCACTCCATCCTCTTGAACGCTTGGTGCAGCGCGCCGAGGCTTTGATGGCGCGCATTGAACAGGTGTTGCCACAGCCCATGGTGGAACCCGATTGGTCTGCCAGTGTGGCGTTTCGCTACCGCAAGCGCAACAACGGTCGCGGTGGTTTAGAGCCTGTGCGCCATGTGGCCAAGCTTGGCTTGGCTGACCTGCAAGAGATTGACGGGCAGAAAGAAAAAATCCAACGCAATACCGAGCAGTTCGTGAAGGGCTTGCCAGCCAACAACGTGTTACTCACGGGCGCGCGCGGCACGGGAAAATCATCACTCATCAAAGCGTGCTTGAACGAATATGGCCCACAAGGCTTGCGTTTGATTGAAGTTGACAAAGATGACCTCACTGATTTGCCTGACATCATTGAGCTTGTCTCAGCGCGTCCTGAAAAGTTCATGATCTTTTGTGATGACTTGAGCTTTGAAGATGGCGAGCCCGGCTATAAAGCATTGAAGTCCATCTTGGACGGCTCCATTGCGGCGGCCACACCCAATGTGTTGATTTATGCCACCAGCAACCGTCGCCATTTGTTGCCCGAGTACATGAAAGAAAACCTCACGTACACACACACCGAAGACGGTGAAGTGCATCCAGGCGAGGGGGTCGAAGAGAAGATTTCTTTATCCGAGCGCTTTGGTTTGTGGGTGAGTTTTTACCCGTTTAGTCAAGAGGAATATTTGATCATTGCTGCGCAGTGGTTGAACGCATTTGGCATCAAGCCCGCCGAGATTGAAGCGGCCAAGCCTGAAGCTTTGGTGTGGGCTTTAGAGCGCGGATCGCGCAGCGGTCGTGTCGCGTACCAATTTGCTCGCGACTACGCGGGCAAGCACGCAGCTTGACTCTATGACCCGAATGGAACTGCGCGTGGTCGATGCTGACCAGCCGCGTTCAGCGGATCGTCGTTTGTTGCAGGTGGCTGTGGGTGTGTTGGTGCGCGCGGATGGTGCGTTTTTGCTCACCAGTCGCCCAGAAGGTAAAGCCTACGCCGGTTATTGGGAGTTTCCGGGTGGCAAGCTCGAAGCAGGCGAAACGGTTGAGCAAGCGCTACGCCGCGAATTGCAGGAAGAAATTGGCATCACCATTCAAGACTGCACGCTGTGGAAAGCGGAGCGCATCGACTATCCCCATGCGCTGGTGCAGTTGAACTTTTGCAAGGTCACGCAATGGACCGGTGAGTTGCAAATGTTGGAGTCTCAGTCATTTGCGTGGCAACAATTACCGGTGGAGGTAAAGCCCGTGTTGCCTGGCACCTTGCCTGTCTTACATTGGTTTGCGCAAGAGCGTGGCTTTGTGGGAAAGACACACAGCGACTGAGCTGTACAAGTGGCTTAGCTCAATGCAAAGGGGTGTTTTCGAAATCCGCGTCGTCTTGCGGTGTTTCATCAGGTAGTCGGTGTTCTTCGTTGGCCCAAGCACCTAAGTCAATATGACGGCAGCGCTCGCTACAAAAAGGACGGTACGTGTTGGCAGTCTCGTAACGGCTAGGGCCGCCGCACTGAGGGCATACAACGATCCGAACCTCACCGTCGTTCATAGCTTAAACGCAAAGAGCCATTTCAAAAGGCACGTCGTCTGTGCTGTGCTGTAGACGACCATCGCCATCTTGGCGCATCATGCGCACCCAAATCATCAGGCGGTTGCCACTGATTTCTGGAATGAAACCCAAGGCTGGGTCAATTGCCACGCGCATGAGTTGGAACTTGCCTTGTGCCAGGGATTGCTGGAACTGACCACCCATCGCCATCATTTTTTGCGTGGTACCTGTGTCGCGCATGAGCGAAAGCAAAAGGTTGACCGACTCCTTGAGAGGAATAAACACTTCAAACCAACGCAAGATGTCCGCACGGCGCACATCTGGACTTTGCTGTTGCCATGCATGATATGCAGGCAAATCAAAACAACAAGTGCCGCCAGGAATGGCGACACGGTTACGCAATGCGGTGAGCCATTCGTTGTCGGTGATGTTTTGCCCAATTTTGCCCATAGGCCCATTGAGGCCGCTGAAGCAATGGTCGATGTTGTCGAGCAATCGTTGCAACGCAGTTTCAGAAACCGATGGGTTGCCACGCAAGGCATTGAACTGCTGTTTGTGACGCTCTAGGTCTTTAAGTACATCAGACTTGAGGTCCGTACGTCCACCCGCTTCGACCAGTTCAAACAAGGTGGTGAGCGCAAAGTGGTTGTCTACAGGATGGTTGCGTTGAGTCAGTTCTTCGAAACGCTGAAACATGTGTTCCAACCGCAGATAAGTGCGTACACGTTCGTTGAAGGGATGTTCGTACAGAATCACGCGAAAAAACGTCTGATGAGTGGACTTTGGTAATTGTGCAAATCATACCTGTTCATCAGATGTTTTCTTTTGAATTACGTTGACTCAATCGGGAGATTTAGAACGCATGCACGTAACTCTTCCAGCGCGATGCCTTCGTTCTCAATTACCCAATCCGCAGCAGCCAATTTTTGGGCTCGAGAAGCTTGCGCTGTGACGATGGCCTGAACGGTTTCACGGTCCCAGCCATTGCGTGCTATCACGCGTCGGATTTGTGTTTCTTCCAAGCAATCCACCACCAAAACGCGGTCGACTTGTGCGCGCCACCGAGCGCCTGACTCGACTAACAAGGGCACGTCAAATACCAAAGTGTGGCAGCCATTGGCGATGGCTTCTTGCATTTGACGTTGTGTTTCTTGGGCTACCAAGGGGTGAATGATGGCTTCGAGGGCTTGTTTTGCCTGTGGGTGGTTGAAAACATGCGTACGCATGCGCTGGCGATCTAGGGCGCCATGGGCTGTGATGAAGTCAGCACCGAATGCTTGCCTGATGGCTGGCATGGCCGCCCCTTGAGGCAATGTGAGGCTGCGAGCAATGGCGTCTGCATCAATCACAACGGCACCTCGATCTTGCAGCATTTGCCCCACGGTGCTCTTTCCGCTGCCGATACCGCCTGTGAGGCCGATGCGAAGTGGGGGGCTTGATGTCATGGATTTCAGTCTTTGCAAAAAATTACCAGCCCATCCAAAGCACGATGTCATCCCTGCCGATGAGGGCAACTGCGAAGCCCGATGTGGCCAGAAAAGGGCCAAAAGGCAGGTAGCCATCGTCACGCAATCGATGGCTGAATTTCAGAGTAAGGCCCACAGCAGCGCCACTGAGGCTAGCCGCCATCACCACAGGCAGCAGTAGCATCGGGCCGAGCCAAGCACCTATGCCTGCTAATAGTTTGAAGTCTCCAGCCCCCATGCCTTGCTTGCCTGTGATGCGTTCAAACATTGTCGCAACGCTCCACAATGAAAGATAGCCCAGCACGGCTCCCCACACCGATTGGGTGGGAGGTAAAGCCAGCCAGCCTAGAGCGCTCGCGACAAGGCCGCCCCAGATCAATGGTTGTGTCAGGTCATCTGGTAGCAGGGTGGTTTGCCAATCGATGACGGATAAGGCCAACAACACACTGGCAAAGCCTGCCCAGCAAAAGCCTGTTGCGTTGAAGCCCCAGTGGGCAGTGCAAATCAGCCAAAGCAAGCCGACGGTGAGTTCGACCAATGGGTATTGCAAGCTGATGCGGTGGTGACAAAAAGCACACTGTCCTTTGAGTCCCAAATAGCTCAAGATTGGAATGTTGTGCCAAGTTTTGAGTGGCGTTTGGCAGTGCGGGCAGTGTGAAGCTGGCCAGCTTAGGTCGTAACGTGGGGCGTTTCTGTTGTTCGCGTGTTCAGCCATCACCATGCGGGGTAAGCGATGGATCAGTACATTGACAAAACTGCCCAATACCAAGCCCAGAACAAGGGTCATGACGATATGCCATGTCATACCACTTGCCCCAGTTGAAAAATTGGAAGATACAAAGCCATTACCAAGCCACCGATCAATACACCCAACACCACCATGATGATAGGTTCTAAGAGTGTAGACAGTCGGGCGACCGTGTGGTCAACCTCTTGTTCATAGTGCGCGGCCGTTTTTTCAAGCATGTGTTCGAGTGCACCCGACTCTTCACCAATCGCGCACATTTGCACCACCATATCAGGAAATAAACCATCGGTACTGTCCAACGCTTGCGACAAAGCGCGACCTTGGATCAGTTGGTATCGCACGTGTTGTGTTGCTGTCTGAAACCACGAATGGCCTGTGATGTCTTGCACAGCCTCTAGCGCATCGGTCAACGGAACGCCCGCGGAAAACAGAGTGGCTAAGGTGCGTGTCCAGCGCGCCGTGCAGGCGTGGCGAGTCAAAGATCCGGCAATGGGCATGCGCAATAACCAGCCGTGAAGGTGGTACCGCCAATGCCAACGTTTGCGCAGTTGCAGCTTGAGCCACCACACGCTGACCAGGCAAAGACCGAGCAGCAACAGTCCGTAGCGTTCGACGGCCTCGCTCAGTGCAATGACCCATCGGGTGAGCCACGGCAATTCGGCACCAAACGAGGCAAAGATGTTTTCAAATGCAGGCACAACGAACAGCAAAATTAAAACCGTCACACTCACGGCAATGCCCAGCACGGCCGATGGATAGACCAAGGCTTTGCGAATAGACATGCGCAAAGCCTCAGACTTTTCCAAATGGTTGGACAGACGCTCTAGCATCATGTCGAGCTTGCCAGCCAATTCGCCAACGGCCACCAAGTTGCAATACAGCGAGTCAAATGAATCATGTTGTCGGAGTGCTTGGCTGAACGCCGTACCGCCTTCAATCTGAGAACGTAAGTCACGAACCATTGATTGAAGGGCTGCTTTTTTCTCGCCTCGTTCAAGAAGATGGATCGCCTGTAACAAGGGGACACCCGCGTGCAGTAAGGTGGTGAGTTTGCGGGTCAGTTGTGTCACGTCGCGTGTAGAAATCAAAGGTTGCGTCTTGAGTTTCAGCCACGATGGCAGCTCGTATTGGCGCTGTATGCGTGTCGCACGTATCCGTTGTTGTTTGAGCTGATCACGCACAGCATCGGGCGAATGGGCGTTCATGCGGCCTGTGAGGACTCTTCCGTCGCGAGCAATACCGCGCCATGTGTAACGCGGGTCAGCCATGGTGGGTGAGCGCCATGACTTCTTCAATGGAGGTGATGCCTTGCAGCACTTTTAACCAGCCCGCTTGCCGCAAGGTGCGTACGCCATCTTGAACGGCTTGTGCTGCCAGGGTTTGTGCATCACTGTCTCGCATGATCAAGGTTTGCATGGACTCGCTCACGGGCATGACTTGGTAGAGACCAATGCGCCCTTTGTAGCCCTTGTCGCAGGCGTTGCAGCCAACGGCTTTAAAAGGGGTGGCTTGCGAACGCGTGTGCATTGAAATAGCGTCTTGATCAGCTTGACTGAGGTTGTGAAACAGGAAATCCACTTCGTTGAGGTCCATGGCCTGTTTGCAGTGGTCACACAGCCGACGAACCAACCGTTGCGCGGTGACCAGTGTCACGCTGGCTGCTACGTTGAAAGCCGCTATCCCCATGTGGCGCAACCTTGCCAAAGTGCCAGGTGCATCGTTGGTATGTAAAGTGGATAGAACCAAATGTCCAGTTTGTGCAGCTTGAATGGCAATTTCGGCGGTTTCCATATCGCGGATCTCGCCCACCATGATCACGTCTGGATCCTGCCGAAGCAGGGCGCGTAAAGTGGTCGCAAAGCTTAAGCCCGCACGTTCGTTGATATTGACTTGGTTGGCGCCTGGTAAATGAATTTCAGAAGGATCCTCTACCGTTGAGATATTGACCTCGGTACGGTTGAGCAACTCAAGGCAGCTGTAGAGCGACAGAGTCTTCCCAGAGCCAGTGGGGCCTGTCATCAAGATCAAGCCGTGTGGCTGACCTAAGGCTTGAACCAACTTGGCACGGTCGTCGGGTTCATAGCCAAGTGCAGCTAGACCCGGACGTTCGCGGCTGAAATTCAAAATGCGCACCACAATCTTTTCGCCGTGAAGGGTAGGCAGTGAGCTCACACGCAAATCGATGAGCTGGTGAAGGTATGGGTATTGAATACGCCCATCTTGTGGAAGGCGTTTTTCTGCAATATCCATTCGTGCCAATACTTTGATGCGCGAGATCACCGCATCACGCAGTGTGGGTGCAGGCGTAGCTGCAATGCGTAGTAGTCCATCGATACGAAAGCGTGCGCGAAAAAAATCTTCGCCACTTTCAAAGTGCACATCAGAAGCTCCCAGTGACAGGGCTTGGTGCAACAAATCATCCAGTGTTTTGATCGCTGAGTCGTGCTGTGTGTGCATGTGATTCCCCATCTGTCGAGGTGCAAATTCTTGGGGACGACCCAATGCTTGGGTGAGAGTGATCATCACAAAAAAGAAAGCGTTTCGTCCTGTGAGTGACACATCTCAAATACGCCAATTGGCGTATTTATTGTTCAAATAATTTAAGTAAACTGTTTCGATCAGCATTGCTGGTAACTAAATCAACAACAGGAACAAGACCGTGAACAAGACCGAACTGATTGAACACATCGCAACTAAATCTGACATTTCCAAGGCAGCTGCGACACGTGCGCTCGCTTCTATCATTGAGGCAGTCAAAAAGACCCTCAAAAAAGGCGATACCGTGACTTTGGTGGGCTTTGGTACTTTTAGCGTGAGCAAACGCGCTGCTCGCACAGGTCGCAACCCACGCACAGGTGCTGCTTTGAAGATCAAAGCAGCCAAGGTGCCACGCTTCAAGCCAGGTAAAGGCTTGAAAGATGCTTTGAATTAATATCAAATTCAGAGTAAATATTAAAAAGCCCGCTTTAAGCGGGCTTTTTAATTCTTACGAATATGTTTAGAATATGTTCATCCATATTAACCATATTGTTTAGGAATATCTCACATGGCACGTACTACTGTTGCAAATCAACTCGCCGCTATTCGTAAGCAACGCGAATTGTTAGATAAAAAAGAACAAGCTTTGAAATTGAAGTCGCACGACAAAGTGTTGACGAAAATTGTGGCCCTTGCCAAAGAGGCTGGTTTGACCGTTGCAGACATTACCAAAGCCTTGAATTCAGGCAAGACGGCGAAAGCGGGTAAGGCACCTAAAGCTGGCAAAAAAGGCGTCTTGGCTGGAAAGAAAGTTGCGCCTAAATACCGCAACCCGGCCAATCCTGAACAAACTTGGACAGGTCGTGGCGTGTCCCCAACTTGGGTGCAAGCACTTAAAGCTGCAGGCACGCTGGATTCAGCTTTGATCATTCAGTCCCCTGCTGTTTAATTTAATTGATTGCCAGAAAAATCATGCGACGTATTCAATACTTGGTTTTTGCCTTGGCATGGATTGGCTTTGCCGCGGTGGCAAAGCCAATTGGTCCCTACCCCACAATTCATGTCAGCGAGTTGCCAGACCCCTTGCGTTCGGTGTGGAAAGAGCTCAAGCCTGAAATGACGCCTATGAGCGCTTGCGCTACGGCATTTGACAGTCATTCAGATGGCGAAAAAATGGCATTTCGTTGCTCCATTCACATCAAGATGGCAGCAGAGGGGGAGCGCAGAGCGATGCGTTATTGTGAAGAAAAGCGCGCTGAAAAGGGTATCAAAATGCCCTGTAAACTGGTTCAAGAATAAGTAATGACACGCAATTTAGCGCGTTAAGTTGAGTTTTTGCATAATTTGCTGCGTCGTTTGAATAATAGGCGCAGCTGCAAGTGTCAGCTTCTCAGTATCCAATGATTGATGCGCCCACTGGTCTGCTCGATCAAGAATTAAATAAAAATCGGTCATGTTGCCAATTTCAAAGGCGTCATCCTTGGCTTTCATGATTTCCAATAGTGTGACGTAGCCCAAAAAGTACAAGGCAAACATCAAAGAAATTGATGCATTTCGTGACAGTTCATGATCGTCAACAATTTCGGCAAACATTTCGCGAATCGTATCGATCGTGACAATTTCATTGGGGTCGAATTTAAATTCGGCCTTGAAGCAATCGCAAGCAATATCCCATTGCTGAATGCTATCGGTGTAGGGTTTGTCTAAATCGTGCATTCGATTGGCTTCATTGTATTAATTGCGACGGTCGAGCAATTGTGCGGCCAACGCGTGCATCGCTTCACGATATGCACTGGGAGGCAAGGTATCTAAGGCGGCAATGGCACGTTCAGCCTCTGCGCTCGCTGCAGCTCGGGTGGCTTCAAGTGCGCCTGTGTTGCGGACAATGTCCACGATTTCATTCAGCGCATCCATTTCGCCATTTTCAATAGCACTTTGGATGGTTTGGCGCTGTGTCGGTGTCCCACGTTGCATGGCAATGATGAGCGGTAATGTATTTTTACCTTCACGCAAATCGTCGCCAAGGTTTTTACCCAGTTCTTTGGCGTCGCCGTCATAGTCGAGGACATCGTCAATCACTTGAAAGGCTGTGCCCAAGGCCTGGCCGTAGTCGGCGCAGGCAGCCTCTACCTGGGGGGGGCATTTCGCCAAGATGGCCGCCAAGCGGGTGCTGGCTTCAAAGAGCTTGGCAGTTTTGGAGCGAATGACGCGCAAATAACCAGCTTCATCCAATGAAGCGTCGTGCATGTTCATCAGTTGTAGCACTTCGCCTTCTGCAATCACATTGGTGGCCTCGGCCAGAACCTCCATGACGCGCATTTCGCGTGCATCAACCATCATTTGAAAGGCGCGGGAATACAAAAAGTCGCCCACCAACACACTGGCAGGATTGCCAAACGATTCATTGGCGGTGGGACGACCACGGCGCAGGGTGGACTCGTCCACCACATCGTCGTGCAGCAAGGTGGCGGTATGGATGAATTCCACCACGGCGGCCAAGTTGTGGCGCTGAGTGTCGGTATAGCCCAAGGCGCCGGCCATGAGCAAGAGAAGTGCGGGGCGAATGCGCTTACCGCCTGCGGAGATGATGTACTGCGAAACTGTGCCCACCAACGGCACGCCCGAGTCCAAGCGTTGCGCGATGACGCGGTCAACTTCCGCCATATCGGCAGCAATGAGGGATAGGGGGTTGGCAGTTGTGGTGGACAAAGTGTGAGTAGGAAAGATAGAACGAAATGTGCTGAAACGCTGTTGGATTATAGGGATGGGCGGGCCGCGGCCTTTCACTGCTATAATGCTTGGCTCTGCGGAAATCCGTCCGTAGATATCCACATAGATTCTTATCTAGAGGTCTCACATGTACGCGGTCATAAAAACCGGTGGCAAACAGTATCGTGTTGCTGCTGGCGAAAAAATTAAAGTAGAACAGATTGCTGCGGACGTAGGCCAAGAGATCGTGATCGATCAAGTGTTG
>JACCDV011087515.1_pt1 | contig 16999 bp, 10 predicted proteins | sample 7446131 | NCBI WGS metagenome assembly JACCDV01 (sample SAMN15323448, study PRJNA562643) | freshwater metagenome | isolation source: river surface water | place: USA:Blue River Watershed | collected 2017-08-17 | reverse complement strand
CCAGCTCGCAAATTCTAAGGAATGAAGGATTTCGTTCTGATTGGTAAGTTCTTTGCCGTCGGCTCCCAAACCGTTGCGGTTGATTTCTAGGGACTGACAAGCTTTTTGCAAGGCTTCTTGAAAACTGCGACCTATGCCCATGACCTCACCTACTGACTTCATTTGAAGCCCAAGTTGGCGATTGGTACCTGGGAATTTATTGAAATTCCAACGTGGTATTTTGACAATGACGTAGTCTAGGGTTGGTTCGAAAAGCGCAGAGGTTGTTTTGGTGATTTGATTGCTCAGCTCGTTGAGATGGTAGCCAATGGCGAGTTTGGAAGCAATTTTGGCAATTGGATAACCCGTAGCTTTGGAAGCCAATGCCGAAGAGCGAGAAACGCGCGGATTGATTTCGATAGCGATGATGTCTTCGTTGGCATCGGGAGAAACCGCAAACTGCACGTTGCAACCGCCCGCAAAATTACCGATAGAGCGCATCATGTTGATGGCCATATCGCGCATTTTTTGGAAGGTGGTATCTGAAAGGGTCATGGCGGGCGCCACGGTGATGGAGTCTCCAGTGTGAATGCCCATTGGGTCGAAGTTTTCTATGGAGCAGATGATCACGACGTTGTCGTTGGCATCGCGCAAGAGCTCGAGTTCGTATTCTTTCCAGCCCAAGAGTGCTTTGTCAATCATGACCTCGTGGATCGGAGACAACTGTAAGCCGCGCTCTAAGAGGTTGTCGAATTCTTTGGGTTCGTGTAAGATACTAGCTCCTGAACCACCTAAAGTGTAGGAGGGGCGGATACAAAGTGGGAAGCCGAATTCTTGGGCGATTTCCTTGCCTTCTAGGAAAGATTTGGCTGTTTTTTGCGGTGCCATTGGCACCCCAATTTGGAGCATGAGTTCGCGAAATGCCTCGCGGTTTTCAGTAATTTCAATAGCGTTGATATCTACACCAATGATGCGTACGCCGTGCTTCTCCCAAATGCCCATTTCGTCGCATTGAATGCAAAGATTAAGTGCAGTTTGCCCGCCCATGGTTGGCAAAACGGCATCTATTTGATGGTTTTCGAGGATTTTGACTATGCTTTCTGGCTCTAAAGGCTGAAGATAGATGTTGTCGGCAACGACCTTATCGGTCATGATGGTGGCCGGATTGGAATTGATAAGTGTCACTTCAATTCCTTCTTCGCGCAGCGAACGTGCTGCTTGAGATCCAGAGTAGTCAAATTCGCAGGCTTGACCAATTACAATAGGACCACTACCAATAATGAGGACGGATTTGATCGAATGATCTTTAGGCATAGGGGCTTCAATTTACTAGTTTCTTTGAGCGAAACCTTCGCTGCAAATTGAGCACAAATTTAAGTTAAATTCAGTCGACAGCGGCATGTTAAGCCGATTGTTTTTTAACAAAATTAAAGTCGAATGTTAATTAAATGAAAATCAAGCGCAGTGGCGTGAAATAAATTGTAAGGCCAAGCTATTGAAGGTCTCGGCTTGCTCGTAGTTGACCACGTGGCCGCATTCTGGCACAACGCGAAGTTCGGAAGCCATGTCTTGGTTAACAATAATGCGTACAGGATTCAAAAACATGTGATCTTGTTCGCCCATAACATACAACGTAGGTATGGTTTCGGGGGCTGAATTGATGCGGGTGAGATAAGCGGTCAAGCGTGCGGTGAGCTTGAACCAGCGCTGAAATTCTTTGTCGACAACCTTTTTAGCTTCATTGACAAATAAATGGCGCGATGCTTTATGATTGGCGCGCGGCATCATGATTCTGGCCATCAGACGATACAAAGACATTTGTGGCAACACGCTGTAAAGTATGCGACCAGCGCGCAAGATGGCACGCGAACGCACATTGAGTTTGGTGACAGCACCAGCGAAAATCATGCTTTTGACTAAATCTGGGCGCTGCGTTCGCAAGGCTTTAATAACGATAGAACCCAAGGACACACCTACAAAATGTGCCTGACGAATGCCTTTTTGATCGAGAAGTTCAATGACATCTTTGGCGATTAACTCAAAGGAATATTTCTTGGTTTCAGCTGTAGTTTTTTGACTTTTGCCGTGCCCGCGTAGATCGAGCACCAAGACATTGTGTTTTTCACAGAAATCTTTGAGCTGCTTGTGCCAAATGGATGAGCTCCCTCCTGCCCCATGGACAAACACCACCCATTCGGTGGCGTCTCGGTGTAAAAAGGATTTGGAGTAGAGCATGGGCAAAAATAAAAAAAACACCCGTTTTTCAACGGGTGTTTTCATATAAACTTTTGAAGACTCGGATTATTTATCCTTTACTTCTTCGAAATCTACGTCGGTAACTTCGTCGTGAGGAGCACCTGTGCTTTGATCTGCATCAGCAGCACCAGCGTTTGCACCGTCTGCGTTAGCCGCATTGTACATGTCTTGCGATGCAGCACTAAATACTTCATTGAGCTTGTCCATAGCAGGCTGAAGATTGGCCATGTTTTTGGCTTCAAATTCAGTTTTCAATGCGGCAAGTGCGTCTTCGATTGGTTGTTTTTTGTCGGCAGGAATTTTATCGCCATATTCTTTCAACTGACGCTCTGTCTGGAAGATGAGTGAGTCAGCTTTATTGATGAGTTCAGCTTCTTCTCTGCGCTTGTTGTCTGCATCGGCGTTAGCTTCTGCCTCAGCTTTCATGCGTTGGATTTCTTCGTCAGACAAACCGCTAGACGCTTCAATTTTGATCGATTGTAGCTTGCCTGTTCCCTTATCTTTGGCCGAGATATTCATGATTCCGTTCGCATCGATGTCGAAAGTAACTTCGATTTGTGGAACACCACGCTGTGCTGGTGGAATATCGGTGAGTTGGAAACGACCTAATGTTTTGTTGTCATTGGCCATTGCGCGCTCTCCTTGCAATACGTGAATTTCAACTGAAGGCTGGTTGTCGGCAGCTGTGGAGAAAACCTCTGATTTTTTGGTTGGAATAGTTGTGTTCGCATCGATGAGTTTGGTGAAAACACCACCCATAGTTTCGATTCCTAATGAAAGTGGAATGACGTCAAGTAATAAGACATCTTTCACTTCTCCTGTAAGTACACCACCTTGGATAGCCGCACCAACAGCGACAACCTCATCTGGATTCACTCCTTTTGAAGGCGCTTTTCCGAAGAAACGCTCTACGGCCTCTTGAATGATTGGAATGCGGGTAGAACCACCAACGAGGATCACTTCATCGATATCTGATGGCTGCAATCCAGCGTTAGCAAGTGCTGAACGGCAAGGTGCAATTGTGCGCTCTACAATGCTTGAGATGAGTTGCTCAAATTTAGCGCGTTGCATGGTGCGAACAAGGTGCTTTGGAATGCCGTTTACTGGCATGATGTATGGCAAGTTGATTTCGGTAGAAGTAGTTGAAGACAACTCAATTTTAGCTTTTTCAGCTGCTTCTTTCAAACGCTGAAGTGCCATTGGGTCCTGACGAAGATCTAGACCTTCTTCTGCCTTGAACTCTTCAGCCAACCAAGAGATGATTGCTTCATCGACGTCGTCGCCACCAAGGTGGGTGTCACCGTCTGTTGACAATACTTCGAATACGCCGTCGCCGAGCTCGAGCACAGATACGTCGTGGGTACCTCCACCGAAGTCGAATACAACGATTTTTTGGTCGACTCCTTTTTTATCTAAACCGTAAGCAAGTGCAGCTGCAGTTGGTTCGTTGATTATGCGTTTGATGGTCAATCCTGCGATTTCGCCAGCTTCTTTTGTAGCCTGACGCTGCGCATCGTTGAAATAAGCCGGAACAGTTACAACTGCTTCAGTTACTTCCTGACCAAGGTAATCTTCGGCTGTTTTCTTCATTTTTTGAAGAATCATGGCAGAAATTTCTTGAGGAGAGTACAGTCTGTCGTCAATTTTGACGCGTGGTGTATTGTTGTCGCCTTTGACCACTTGATACGGCATGCGCGAAACTTCTTTGGCGGATTCATCGAAGCTAGAGCCCATGAAACGCTTGATTGAAGAAATCGTTTTTGTTGGATTGGTGATGGCTTGTCTTTTTGCTGGGTCACCAACTTTGCGTTCGCCACCCTCAACAAATGCAACAACTGAAGGTGTGGTGCGTTTTCCTTCTGCATTGGCAATGACCACTGGCTCATTACCCTCCATGACCGAAACACAAGAGTTTGTTGTTCCGAGGTCGATTCCGATTATTTTTCCCATTTTGATTTAAATTTTGATAGTCTGCTTGAGTCAATGATTGTGCCATCCGAAAAACAGCTGTGATTTATGACATTTTGATCGGTAATTCCTGCAATCCAATGTCTTTTTGTCAGTTTTGCTGACATTGGTAACTTAAGTTACGTTGCAATGCAGTAAAGAAAGTAACTTTGATGTATGATAGTTGGAAAAGGAACAAAAATGTACAGCATTGCCAAGATCAAATGTCCGCAGTGCCAAGAAGGTCAATTCTTAGTCTCACACCCATACGACCTAAAAAATATTGGAGATGTCAAAACAGAATGCGATGTATGTCATTTAAAATACGAGCGCGAGCCCGGATTTTACTATGGCGCTATGTACGTTTCATACGCTTTAGGAGTGGCACTTTTTGTAACGGTATGGGCATCTTGTAACTTGTGGTTTCCGTGGCTGAGCGCCTGGAGCCAAATTGGTTTAGTGGTCTTTTTTACGCTTGTGCTATCACCCTATTTATTTGCACTCTCCAAAATCATTTGGGCCAATTTTTTTATCTCCTACAACGCAGATGCTAAAATCAGAAAATAAGCTCGAGATGCTTCAGGCCCATTTGGGTTATTTGCTAGAAGGTTCACTTCTTGAAGAAATGGCACAGGTGGCTAAAATTAGAGAAACAGCTACAGATGAAATTATCGTAAGCGTAGGTGACCAACTTCAAATGATACCTATCGTTATTGAAGGATCGATCAAGATTTCAAGAGAAAACGAAAGTGGCGACGAATTACTCCTTTATTACATGGAAGGTGGCGATACTTGCGCGATGTCCTTGCAATGCTGCACCCGTAAAATCGACTCTCAGATCAAAGCAACCTCTATGGAGCCTTCCCTTTTGCTGATGTTTCCTTCCGAATACATGGAGCGCTGGCTCGATCAATACAAAACATGGCGTCAATTTATTTTAGATAGCTACCATACCCGCATGCTTGAACTCATGGAGTCAATCGATGCGATAGCGTTTATGAATTTAGATCAGCGCTTGCTCAAGTATTTGTCAGATCAAGCAAAAATATTAGGGAGCGTTGAAATCAACCACACCCATCAGCAAGTTGCCGACGATCTGCACTCCTCGAGGGTGGTTATATCCAGGCTGCTCAAGCAACTTGAAACGAAGGGTGAAATTAAACTCTTGCGGAATAAAATAATCCTTAAAAATTTCTAAACACTTTTGATAATAATTTGTTAACTTGTGGTCATTAACCACTAAAACAAGCTATTATGAAAAAATCATTACATCTATTATGCAGTTTACTGCTATTAGGTGTTGGTCTGAAAGGGCATGCGCAAGGGCTCACTTGCGCAACGGCATCACCTGTTACACCAGGTACTTTTACGGCTAGCACCTTAATTGGAACACCCTCCACACCGGGTCTTAACGGCAACGGTGTTGCGCTAACGGCAGGCTGGTATGCCTACACTCCAACTTCAAATGGTATTTTGAATATCAATTCATGTGGAGGTGGCGCCGATACTAGACTCTGGGTTTGGTCTGGTACGTGCACAGCACTTACAGCTGTAGCCAACAACGACGACTTTGCGGGTTGCATTTCTACAGGCACTACCGCATATGCGTCAAAAATTGAAAACATCATTTTAATGGCCGGAACCACTTATTACTTTGAGTGGGACAACCAATGGGAAGCAACAGGCTTTACATGGAGCTTTACTTTTGCCGCCTTGCCAAATAACAATGATGCCGGCATTACTTATGTTACCAATCGCAACACCCGTATTTCAATTTCTCAAGCGAGTTATGGCATTCCATTGGGTGCAACCGTTAAAAACTTCAGCGGCGCAACACTTACCAATGTGGTTTTGACTACTGAAATCTACGAATTGCCAAATACCACAACTCCAATACAGACCTATGCAAGCACACCTGTTACAATGGGAATTGGCTCCGAACAAGTACTTACATCTGGAACATGGGCTCCTGTTTTAACCTCCTCCAAATCTTATCTCATCAAGTACATTAAATCACAGACACAACAAGATGGAGTAATTAGCAATGACCAAAGCACCCAAAACCTCATTCTAGACTACAACTACACAGCACGAGACAACAATGTATATCAAGTTGCCTACAACTGGTCTTCAACATTAGAATACTCTCAAGGCGTTGTGCACACTGTTTATGGTGCCGACAACCTTACTGGTGCTGTATATTATGTACAAAGCACCTCAACAACACAAGTTTACAACGTACAAGTTTTCCAAGTTACAAACGGAGTTGTGGCTACAACACCACTCTACACTTCAGCGAACATTACAGCCAACGGTGCCGGACTAAGACTCCACAACTTCCCAACTCCAATTCCAGTAACTGCAGGCGAGTACCTTATTGCGATCAAAAAAACAGGGACAACTTCTTTCCCTATTGGTGGAGACCTCAGCATCTTTACTGCCGGTAAAAACTTAGTAAGAACTGGCGCTGCAGGCGCATGGACACCCGTAGAAGCGTACGGTGTAAACCCAGCATTTATGATACGTCCAAAATTCGGATCAGATCCTAGCGATGAAATCGCTTTCTTAAATAACCGCAACCCAGGTGGCGAAAATACGAAAATCCATACGCGTCAATCATTAACAGGAAATGACCTTCAATTTTGGGCACGTGCAATCAACACCGGTACGGCAACAACTACAGGTGTAACCATGACCGTAACTGTAAAAGACCCATCTAATGCAGTTATTTATACAGCTACAAGTGCTCCGCAGGACCTCAATGCCGGACAAATAGATACCTTTACTGTAGCAAACTTTGCGGTAACAGCATTGGGCGCATATACCATAGATTATGTGTTCAATAACGCAGGTGACCAAATTCCACAGAACAACAGCAAAACAACAACATTCACGAGAACAACTGGTGAAATGTCGCGTACCGTTGGCGTTACAGGTTCCTTAGGTTTGAACGCAACTACAGTTGCTAACAACATCGTTTTTGGTAATAACTATACTATCACACAAAACGATTTCCTAGACTCCGTCATGTTTGTGCTCAATCCGGGCACGCCAACAGGTTATGTAGCAAGCGTGAATATTTATGGCACCACACTGAATACCACAACTGGTACTATGGTTCCAAACCTTACACCTATTGCAACAACTGTTACATACACAACTACGGCTGCAGACAACCTAAATGGCGTTACAGTTAAAGTTCCGATTTCAGGCGGAACCTTAAACTTAAGCCCAGGCACCTACTTCTTTGGTGTTTATCAAGCTTCCTCTGCCAATGGCAATATTCGCTTGGCTACCTCAACTGATTACTTTAGTGCAGGTATGACCTATTACCGTTGGGATCAAGCTAACACAGGTAACTGGCAGTCACCAGCTTCCATTAACTACTCTTTTGTTGTGAACCCGATTTTCAAGTCTTGTGTTGCCTACAACCAAACTGTAACTACAACCGCTGCTTCTTGTGGAGCTAACGATGGTGGAGCAAGTATTGCAACCACGGGTGGTACTGGAACCGTCAACTTTTTGTGGTCAAATGGCGCTACTACTAATTCTATTTCAGGTGTTGGCGCTGGTCAATACCCTTGCATACTCACAGACATCAATGGTTGCCCTGCAACTGTAAGCGTTATTGTACCTAGTCTTTCTAACTTAACTGTTGCTGCTACGGCTCAAAACGTAACCTGCGGTGGGCAAGCTACAGGTTCAGTTGCACTAACTGCAAGCCAAGGTATTGAACCATATACTTACAGCTGGGCCAACAACCAAGGCACATCAGCTGCGCTTAACAACATCCCTGCTGGCACTTATGAGTGTACGGTAACAGATGCAACTGGCTGTATTGTGATTATCACCAATACACTTTTGGAGTTATCCAACCTTGCTGCAGTTGCAAATGGCACAGATGTATTGTGTAACAGTGCTCAAACAGGTAACTTAGAAATTAGTGCTGCAAATGGTGTGGCGCCATACACCTACCAATGGTTGGGTACAGCTAATACCAGCACATATGTAACGTCAGTTGGTCCGGGTACCTACACTTGTGTGGTAACCGATGGCTTAGGTTGTACTGATACAGTTGTAACTGTGCTTGCAGTGAGCAATCTTTCTGCAACGGCTAGTTCTTCAAATCCGCTTTGTTCTGGCACCAACACAGGAAGCGTCACGGTTACAGCAACTGGCGGAACCGCACCTTATTCTTATGACTGGGCTGGTGCAATTACCTCAGGAACAGTATTGTCTGGTCTTGGAGAAGGTAGTTACTCAGTAGTAGTTACCGATGCATTTGGTTGTACTGCAACTGCTGCAGCAGCGGTCAATGAGCCAACAGCTTGGTCTGTGAGCGCGTCAGTAACACCAGCTGTATTCGGAACAGATGGTGCAATTGACTTAACAGTTAGCGGGGCAACTGGCCCTTACACTTACAGCTGGGACAACAACGCCACAACTCAAGACCTTAACAATATCGATGGTGGAACTTACGTCATAACAATCACCGATTCTTTGGGTTGTACGTATGCAGATTCTATCGTTGTGAACTCTATTGTTGGACTAGATATTTCCGACCTCAATGCTGCTCAAGTTTATCCTAACCCAAGCACAGGTACTTTCTTTATTTCAAGCCCTGTACTCAATTCAGTTGTTCTTTACAATTCTTTCGGACAAAAAGTAAACATTGAATTGACAACAATTGGAGAAGGAAAATACCAAGTTTTGACACAACAGCTTGCCAATGGTTCTTATATTTTAGAACTCCAAAGCAATGATGCTATCGTGCGCAAAGCACTACAAATTGTGCGCTAATTACATGCACGTTAATAGTCAAGAAGAGCCCGGCGATGCCGGGCTTTTTTTTTGTAAATTCGCTCTATGAGAATAATCAATTTATTTTGCTTCTTGTGCTGCTTTTTGTTTGTCAATGGACAAATTTTGATCAACGAAGGCTGTAATAAAAACGCAGCAGCAGTTCAGGATGAAAACGGAGATGCCCCCGACTGGATAGAACTTTACAACAACGGGGCAAGTACCGTTAATCTTCAGAATTGGAAATTAGCCGATCAATTAAATGGCATCAATGCTTGGGTTTTTCCAAGCGTGAATTTATTGCCTCAATCGTTTTTGCGCGTTTTTTGTAGTGGCAAAGACCGCTATGCGAGTGTCCCATTTATTGCTACAAATAATACCACGAATTTCAATCCAACTGCAGGCTGGAATACCCACCCATTCTCCCAAAATTTCATCTGGGATGGCAGCTCCAATGTCATCGTGAATGTATGTTCTTACAACAACACAGGCTACACCGAAAACTCCGTGTTTTATCAAAGCGCCACTCCTTTTGTTTCTTCCGTTGGAAGTTTTGTAGACGGCTCACCTGCGGCTTGCAGCAATAACATCGGGCAAACCTACAGCCAAAGACCAAATATAAAACTCAACAATGCCGTAATTGGCAATGGCACCATTACAAATGGCAACACTGAATACCCTGCACCCTATGGCAATTGGTATTGGGGGGCGCGGCATCAATTTTTGATTTTAGCAAGTGAATTGCAAGCGGCAGGCTTAAGCGCTGGACCAATAACCTCGCTCTCTTTTCAGGTAGCCAGCACCAACGGAGAATTTTACGACTACATCGATATTGCCCTCAACCATACCCCACTTTCCTCGTTGGACGCTAATTTTATACCACTTCAAGGACAGCAGTTTCATACGGATTTTAAATTAAGTGGCACCGGTGAGCATGTCTACCTCTTCAACCCAAGTAATCAGCTTCAGGACCAATTAGAAATCACGAGCCCACAGGTAGATGTATCGATTGGTCGCTTTCCAAACGGAAGTTCAAACCTCACTTGGATGGACCCAAGCCCGGGTGCTAGCAACAATGGTAGCCAACTTTTTTCAGATACCCTTGCGCGCCCTCAAATTAGTTTGGCTAGCGGGATTTACAACGGCATGCAAAGTGTTCAAATCACGACAACCGTTCCGAACAACATTGGAAAACTTGTATACACTCTAGACGGTGAAGACCCCACAATTAACGCGCCGAGCTATACCGGGCCAATCAACATCAGTTCAAACAAAGTTGTAAGAGCAAAAGTATTTCCAATTGGCAATCCAGCGCTACTCCCTAGCGAACAAGCAGTTGAAACCTACCTTTTTAATGTTTCGCACACCACTCCTATTTTGTTGGTCAATACACCCAATCAAAACCTTTACGGAGCAAGTGGCATCTTTGACAACTGGTGGTCCGATTGGGTCAAACCTGCCTATGCTATAATCTTAGATACAGGACTAACCCATCCGATCATACACCAAAGTAAAACCGGCATGCGCATGGATGGCGGTGCTGGAGGAAGCCGCTCACATCCTCAACATTCATTCAGACTCAGTTTTACCCATGGCACCTTCGGCGATAAACCGGTTGAATTCCCGCTTATTCCAGACAGACCCAACCGTTCTTTGTACAGCGATATCTACCTCAGAAATGGCTCCAATCAATTCTTGACCTTACCTTATAAAGACGCCAGTCAGGTGCGCATGATGAGCGAAGGCTCAGACAATTACTATTCAAGTTACCGACCTGTAAGTGTTTACATCAATGGCTCTTATTTCGGTTTGTACGAACTGCGCGAAAAATTCAATCAAGAGTATTTTGAACAACACGATGGCGCTACTCGCGATTCCATCGAGCTCCTTTCCTTGAGTTATTGGTACAACCTGATTTTACGCGCTGTGGAAGGAGATGTCGATCATTTCTGGACGGACTACGCAAGCTTCAATGCGCTAGACCCTTCTTCATCAAGTTATTGGCAAGACGCCGATCAATATTTCGACCTCAAACAATACACCGATTATATTATTGCAGAATCTTGGATGGGCAACGTAGATTGGCCCGGGAACAACATCAAAATTTACCGTTCAGACGCCAGTCAGAAACGTTGGCGTTTTGCGCTCATTGACCTCGAACTTTCTATGCAGCCCAATGGCTGGACCAACTGCACCGACAACCACATCGCTTACATGATGGGGCAATCAGAAGACAATCCGTACATCAATATTTGGAAACAAAGCATCGAGAATTTAGCTTACCGCAATTATTTTATCAATCGCTTTGCAGACCAAATGAATACGAGCTATCGCGATGAACAGCTAATTGCAACAGAACAAGCATTCTACGAATCGATGCTACCCGAAATGCCGCTGCAGTTTGCCCGTTGGGGTGACCCCAATAATATTGCTGGGCAAATGGCCACCTTTGAAGAAAATCACGAAACTTTTCAGCAACAACTTTTATGTCGTTCTATTTTTGTGTTCAATCAATTGCGTCTGCAATTTGATCTCAACAAAAAAGTACAGGTTAACTTAGCAGTTGAACCACCATTAGCTGGTGAGATTCACCTCAATACCATTCAACCTACAATCTACCCTTGGTCGGGCACTTATTTTGATGGTGTGCCTATTGAAATGCAACCTATTGCCAAGCCTGGCTACCTATTTTCTCATTGGTTGCCAGCCAGCAATATTACAGATAGCCTTTCTGATAGTTTGAATGTTAATGTGACCCAGAATTCCCAAACATTTACAGCTGTTTTCAAGGTTGTACCCCTGCCTCCCGATGGCCCTGACATCAATTTCAGTATCGCTCCGAACCCATCAAACGGTACTTTTGTCTTGACGCATAACAACAAAACACAAGCCCAAGGATGTTCCTTTGAAATCTATGATTTGAGTGGAAGAAAAGTCGTTGCGGGCGAAGTAAATAATAGTGAATTAGAAACATCAATAACACTGCCCGAGGTGAGAGCCGCTGTTTATATCTTGCGAATTGTCAAGAACAATGAAGTTTTGACAAACTTTAAGTTGATTAAGTACTAAGAAAGTATTTACCTCACCACCAACTTCTTCACCCATTGTTGTTCGCCTTGCGTAATATGCGCAAAGTAAACTCCTGGGGGTTGGTTTCTCAGGTCGAAATTATTGTTGTCAGAAGGGTTTGATAGTTCGGAACTCATGGTTAATTTGCCCTGTTCATCAAGTATAGTTATGGTGATTTTTTCATCTGACATACTAGAGATTTCGAATAGGCCATCAGAGGGGTTGGGGAAGATGCCAATTTCTGTTGGTGAAACCAAGACTTCATGAATACCTACATATTGGCCATCGGGATGATAACCATCTGGGTCAGTGCGGTAGGTGAAGAAATGAACCCCATTGGCATTATAGCCCTCTCCTGTAAACAATAAATCACCGTTTTCGCAAATCGCTAGATGTAAATCGGTGTCTTCAAATTCAGTATCATAATAGAAATATTTATAATAAATGGGCATCCCATTAGCATAACAGCGGGCAATGAAGTTGATTTCAGACACAAGCGTATCGTGATAAATATTAGTAAATCTCTGCATAATTCCTGTAACAAGAAGCTGATTATGCACGGTATCCCATACCAAATCTGTAACAAACCAACGCATCTTTAGCGATGTATTGGATCGTACCTCTCGCATATTCTTGATTTGAAGATTGGTATCTAAACAGGTCAAAAAATTCTTAACCACATAGTTGTTTGAACCTGGTGTTTGTTCCGCAACACCATTAGTGGCAATTACATATTCATTTTGATTTGCAACAACTTTGACAATAGCCTCATAATGATAATTAATTGACAAGTCAGAACTATAATTAGGATAGTTTTCGTAAAGTTCTCTAGAATAAAAAATATCATCGGTCCCCCATACCCAGAGTGCCGGACAGAAACTATATGAAATTGCCATATTTGGCACAGGTTCTGTTAACATTCTAGATTGATCACCGAAAGTCACAATGGCATCGTAATATTTAAAACTTGCTATAGCCCTAGCCCAACTTACAGGTAAATTATTAAAAGTGGGGGCATAAGGTAAATTTTTGGAGTATACGTAATTGCCGTCATTGTCTATCAAATCTACAACTGGCATAGGCGGATCTTGCGTGCCACTATTGTTACGGTTATTATAGGAATTTAAAGTTGGTGATACTTTAGTAAACTGTGTTATTTCCTCAAACCTACCCTCTGGTAGCATTTGCTCTGTTGAGGAGCCATCTATATTAATTACAACTGTGTTTGTAGCACAACCAAGTTGACCAAAACCAAGACCAAAATAACCACTATATGCTGCAATAAATTGATCTCCTGGTAAATCAATCATACTGTGTATCCGTGAAAATTGGTTATACTGTGTTGTCCAATCCCAAGAAATAGTATCATTCCATTTGTCAATACTCACTACCCCAGCACGCCAATTTCCTACAAACTGACCACCGCCAATAATATATTGATCACCTTTCTCAAAAATATAATAAGGCCGATATCCACGATATAAATTTTCTGGTAGCGAAGTGAAATTCCCGATTGTTGGCGTCGAATAATAATACCTTACTCCTCTTAAATCGTTTGTTGTTTGAGCAAAGAGGTTTGTTAGGAAAAATAGCTGTAGAATCGAGAGGAGTAGGAGCTTTTTCATAGGTGGCTTTTCTTAGATTACGAAAAGGATGGATAAAAGGGGGGCGTTAAACACTTCTTCCATTCTGGAAATCAATTTGATTTAATATCCAACAAATAGTTGTTTTATAATACAACATTATGTGTCTTTGAAGTATTCAATCAAGAGGAAATAAATTATCAAATATTATCGTAATTTATAGGTCGTCATTGGCTCAATTCGAATTAGTTAAGCGCTTTTAAGAAGGATGTCAAGGCAATGTCAAAAAAATATAGTCAAGTAATAAGTTACTCTTTTGCATTGGTTGAGTGCGTAAAAACTCATGAAAGCTTGCGCGAGATCTCGGTGATATGAAAGCTGAATTTTTCTGGAAAAATCATCAGAAAAAGATAAGTTATAGGTCAAAAAACCTGAAACAGTGCTGCGCAAGCCTCATAGGCAAGCAACTTACCCTGACTCAAGTCTTGTTTGAGCTGCTGATATCTTGCTCTTTTCTCCGGATCTGCTAAAAATTGCTGTTGAAGGCTATCGCTTAGTAATTGTTCAAATAGCAATAACTCTTGGTCTTTGCGCTTGTTTTGGAGGGCTCCATTGAGCTGCATATGAACAAAAAAGGATTCAATTTGAGACCAAAGTTCAGCAAGGCCGGTTCCATTGATTCCGGATGTACACAACACGCGAGGCTGCCAGTTGTCTGGACGCTGGCTAAACACATGAAGTGCTCCAGCATATTCTGAACGCGCGGCCTTTGCTGCCGCTTCATTTTGACCATCTGCTTTATTAATCACAATGGTGTCTGCGAGTTCCATGATGCCACGCTTGATACCTTGAAGTTCGTCGCCGGCACCAGCTAACATCAAGAGCAAGAAGAAATCAACCATGCCATGTACGAGCGTTTCGGACTGCCCAACCCCTACTGTTTCGACAAGGATGATGTCGTAGCCTGCAGCTTCGCAAAGTGCAATGGCCTCTCGGGTATGCTTGGCCACACCACCGAGGGTGCGTCCGGCAGCGCTGGGCCTAATAAAAACGTTGAGCTCCTGAGAGAGGCGTTCCATTCGGGTTTTGTCGCCGAGGATACTGCCACCCGTTCGCGAAGATGATGGGTCAATGGCCAAAACCGCCACTTTATGGCCTTTCGCAACTAACTGCAAACCTAAATTTTCAATAAACGTGCTTTTACCGACACCTGGAACGCCTGTAATACCGATGCGCTTGGCTATCTGAGCCGGTTGAGGCAAGGCGCGCAACAATTGTTGAGCGCTGAGTTGATCAGCATGCTTGCTGCTCTCAATAAGCGTGATTGCTTGGCCAAGGGCTGCACGCGAACCTTTTTGAAGGCCTTCTAGTAAGGAGGTTTCATTGCGCTCGGCACGTTGAGACTTGCGGGCCGCAAGCCAGCTATTTATATGTGTTTGATCAGGCTTCAAGGAGTTGTTGGAGGGCTAACAGCGCTTGTTGAATATTGTGCTGCAATTGCGGCAAACTGGCCTCAAGCATGTAGCATGGCGCGGTAATGATGCGGTTTGGGGTATCAACGCAAATTTCTTGAATACTGCACTCTTGCGTTTGCATTCCTCTTGCTTGCAAACCTTCTTGAAAGCCTGAAATTTGATACGGAGACGCCACTTGGGTACTTCCTATCGTGAGGATTGGAGCAGGATCCATGCCCTCAAATGCAAGCGCCAAAAGCACAGGACTTACACACAAGGCAACGATGGGCTTGCCTACGTTGTACATATTGACCAACAATAGTTTGACGTCGGGGCGAATGTGCCCGTTTGGTCCATCAAAAGCCCAAGTAGAAAAGTTCTTGGCGCTGCCAAAACCGCCCGGGATGACGAGTGCGTCGATATCGGCCGGAACCACGGTGCGAATTTCTTGAATTTGACCTCGGGCAATGCGCGCAGCTTCTTCGAGCATATTGCGTGGCGAGGATTGTTCTGCTCCGTTAAGGTGATTGACAACATGATGCTGAGGTGCATCTATGCCGATACAAACTGCCTCGTAACCTAATCTTTCTATTTCGAGTAGTGTCAAGACAGCTTCTTGAATTTCTGCGCCGTCATAAACGCCAGCTCCGGATAACAAAACACCGATTTTCATGCCTTTTTTTGAACTAATTTACGGTACAATTCTTCGTATTGTGGTAAGATTTCCAACAAACTAAATTTTTGGGAAGTGCGCAAAGCACCTGCTTTCATTTGAGCTAAATTGTTGGGATGCAAAATATCGAGTACGTATGCAGCCATTTGATCGGTTTGCCCGACATCTGAAAGAAAACCCGAAACGCCATGTTCATTGACCTCAGGTATTCCACCTGTATTTGAAGATACCACAGGTACGCCCACTGCCATAGCTTCGAGTGCGGCAAGGCCAAAACTTTCGGTTTCAGATGGCAACAAGAATACATCGACAATTTCCAAAACATGTACGGTGTCGCGGACCTTTCCAAGGAAGATGACATCGTTGCACAAATGAAGTTCGCGGCACAAGCGCTCGCAGGCATAGCGGTCTGGGCCATCGCCTACCAACATGAGCTTACAATCTTTTTGAGCACGTACTTGGGCAAAGATGCGAATGACGTCTTCAGTGCGCTTTACAGGTCTGAAGTTGGAGATATGGCAGAGAATCGGTTGTTCATCCTTGGCATATTTACTCCGGATATAGGCTCTTTCTGCACCATGCGGTGGGCTCGGCGGCACAAAGTTGGGAATCACTTGGATATCGTTTGTCACCTTAAAATGTGCTAAGGTGTCTTGTTTGAGGCTTTCAGAAACGGCCGTAACGGCATCGGAATGATTGATGCAAAAGGTAATTACTGGCTCAAATGAAGGGTCTTTTCCGACGAGCGTGATGTCGGTACCGTGGAGAGTGGTGACAAAAGGAATGTAGATGCCCTCCGCTTTGAGAATTTGCTGCGCCATAAATGCGGCTGAAGCATGCGGAATGGCGTAATGCACATGTAAAATATCGAGCTTTTCGTATTTGACTACATCGACCATTTTACTGGCCAGTTGCGTTTCATAGGGTTGAAAATCAAAAAGCGGATAGTCTGTTATAGAAACTTCGTGGTAGAAGATGTTTTCACGAAAAGAACCCAGGCGTACCGGCTGAGAATAGGTAATAAAATGCACTTCATGGCCTTTTGCAGCCAAAGCCTTGCCTAATTCTGTGGCCACGACGCCACTTCCACCAAAAGTGGGGTAAAGGACTATGCCTATTTTCATTCTTGGGAATCTAGTGGTATAAAAAATGTGAGTCGGTAAATGATGGGTAAGATGCGTACAACCTGACCAAATTCATTTTTAATTTTAAAGGAATAACTACTTCTGAATGGACTG
>JACCDV010144140.1_pt1 | contig 17002 bp, 16 predicted proteins | sample 7446131 | NCBI WGS metagenome assembly JACCDV01 (sample SAMN15323448, study PRJNA562643) | freshwater metagenome | isolation source: river surface water | place: USA:Blue River Watershed | collected 2017-08-17 | reverse complement strand
GTCAAGTTGTAAAACTACTTCTCCCCCCTCTACGAAAAACTGAACTTCACCTACGTCCACAACCACTTACATCCTTTTCTCTAAGCGCTCGCTCAATCTAACCGAAAACCGCAGGCACCTTCGCCGATATCTTGACTGTGGCATAATCGATGAGCACCACCTCTCTGTTGTTTTAGACCCTGGCAAGTCGGGACTCATTGAGAGCCTGCGTGAATTGTATGTGTACGTTGATGATGAGCTGTTCATTGTTGGTGATGGCTGCGATTTTCCTCTCTTCGGCGATGAGGTAGAGGGGCAGGGTGAGGGTGGGCTTCATTTGCTTGAACAGGTAGGTGTTGTTGCATAGGTTTTCCCTGGAGAGGAGGAATCTGATCTGTGATGGGAGGAGTGGTACCTGGTCGAGGAGGGCGATGTAATTAGAACTTAACTCGTATTTTGGCTCCATTCAACACTCAACGATACAAAATAACCAATTAAATTAAAATATTATTTAATACAAATACTAACAAACCAACCCCAGTGCACCCCAACAAACCCACACATGCAATCACAACCCCAGTTCCCTCATTTTTATTCCACTCAGTTTATAATAAATATATTGATGAACAATTTGGCCAGTCTCAAGAGCGAACTTCTGCAATAGTACACAGAGGAACTCCCTCCCTTCTCCAAATCAAAACATTTTTACGAACACCACAACCTCCCCACCAGAACCCACTTAAAATCAAGCGAGGGCAGAACCAAACCCATGGGCACCAAACTTAACTTTGAACTCCCCACTGAGAAATCCTCCTTCTCTAAACTTCAAAACCTGCCTTCTAAGATAATAGGTCGAAATTTATTCAGCAACCCTGAAATATAGAAAATCCCAGGACCCGGCTCTTACTAGTCTCCACTGAAAAGATACGCCAGCTCATGCTATATTAAAAAGGAAGAGAATCATCTCCTAATGAAGGTTGAACGAAGATTGAGGAGAAGGCAAATAATCAATTAGTGTCGAGGACCTGGCCTTTACCATCCTGAAAGATCGTTTAATTATACGTCGAGAAGCCTATCCCAAAAGCAAGGCAAGATCTTTTCAGGAAATTTCACGAGAACTATCGTGCCTTAGAAGAAAACATCCAATATCTATTTAGCCTCAACATTGAGCGAGTAAAATTTTATATCCAAAAAACTACCTGCCCCTAATAGCTACGATATCCAAAAGCTGGCCTTTAAAACTTCTAACTTCTTCAACCCCACGTCCCATAAGATATCAATGACTCAAAGATCCAACATAGCAAAGGAAGATTCGCGTAAGTTTTTTGATATTTAGTATAGTCCCTGGACCAGGCTTTTATTAATGGAGTAAAATATATGAGAAGAAGAAGTTTAATTAAAAGAAGAAGCCTTCCATTCAATATAAATTTATCTACGGACATCCCAGCTGATTATAGTAATAAACATCATTATACTCATAGTATTTTGTAAGCTTTTATGCATAGAGAGGGCTTTTATTCATTATACAGAGATTATTATGTCCATTGCCTAGAGTTGAAAGCCGAAGTTGTTATGTTTGTATTGGGATTGAGGGTTGCAGTCTTGAGGGTGTATTAATCAATTTGCTTGTAGATCGCACTATTTCTCTTAATAAGTTAGGAAATTATTTGATGATTGGTTTTGCTTTTACAACCTCCCCTTAAGTAATTGCTGATCTATTCAGTCTCATCTGCTTTGTCACTTACTTCAAATCTTCTAATATTCTTTGTCTCCCTCACTAACTCGGCTATACTTTAGCTCCTCATATACGCCAAAAGCCTCTCTTTGATCTTCTATAAATTGGCTTCATGGCTGGCTTAAACCTGCCACTTTTAATGATTAATATTTCTATTTTTGCATGCAGTGAGTGGATAGTTGTTATTCTACCTTTCACAAAGCGTCCTTCTTTTTACCTTAATCTATTTCTATGTGCAAGTTGATTGGTTATGATGCTTGCTTTGAGCATAGCTTGCCTTTAAGGCTCGACTATTTAGTGTCAATTATAGTTTAGCCTACAGCTCACTTGTATTCAAAATGAAGGCTTATTATTTGACGCTGAATTATGCATTTACAACAATGCTTTTGGATGTGCATTGCTTTCTTTAATCTTACTCAACTTCCTTATTCTATTATCCTAGGTCTTCAATTATCATCTATCTATCGTTTTCCCGACTCAACTATTTTACCGTTTCATATATAAAGCATTTTATTGCAGACGCTGTCCTACCCAATACTACCAAATTATCATTATTTGTTGTGACAAACAAAGTGTTTATGCTAGAGTTTACTATTGGAAATTAATACTGTACTTTGTGCTTCGATTACAGTACAACAAGTGTTGATATCTGCTGAATCAATCCATCAACTTGGTATAAAGTATATTGCTATACGTACTTTTTAATGGGATAAAAGATACAATAATAGTCATCCATTTGTGCAACTTACATAATATGTCTCAAGTCAGTCAACTATTGTGCGTTATTTACTTTAAATGCAATCTTGGTTTGTCCCCAATTTGAATAGTACTTAGAACTAAACATCTTCAATACCTAAACCTGCTACTCATTGATCCACCCTTGCTTGTAGTTAGCATGCTATTAGCTTGATTGATTACCTTTAAATACTCTCTTAGAATGGACATGTAAGGCTTATACTGAAACAATGAGCAACACTTTTGAGGATGATGTGAACTTAGGATTAAAGAAGGCATTAATTTTATATGCAACTTCTCTGTACCTTTCACTATTGAACTCTTGATAACTTATGCAAAGACTGTTAATGCTTTTTTGGCATACTTCTTTTACAAAGACTTGATTGCTTACCTTGCATTTTATCAAGGCTTCTCTTTGCAGAATTTATTTGAGCTTAGATTCTATTTTATGCTCAATCTAATCCCTATCTACTCTATTTTCCTTGGACATGTTGAAGATCTCAATACGATTGCTGTTGGCTCTCCCATTTCTGAATTTCTACACTTTCTAAAAGATTTCACTCTCCTCTTTATCGCCTTCCTTGTTCTTCTTAGTATAAGAGCGTATTTTGAATGATTTATTGGGGAGGCTGGCAGTGAGGTTATTATTTTACTTTTCCCTCTCCTTGATTTTGAAGATGGGGCGCTTGCTGACTCTGACTATATTGAGATCTGATATGTTGATGTCGGAGTTGGTTTAATCATAGAGCATGCGTTTGATGTTGATGCCAGAAAGGATGTAGGAGGATATGGCTTTGGATTTAGATGTGCTTCTATTGCCAATTATCATCACTTTGCTTATTGCCTTTATTATTTTAATATGAAAACTATAACGTTATATATACTAAATCTAAACATTAGACACATCACTACTTGTACCTCGAACTATTCTACATTTACGACTCATTCTCCTGGACTGCGTTTCGGTTGATAAACAGCTTAGCGCACATCTTTAGGTCATTGTTCCACATTTACTTGAGCTTCTCGTCGAACTCTTTTGAATTCTTGGACACCATACTTGCCAATTCTCTATCTCCGTTCCATAGTTTAGTCTGGCTCATCATGCTTGTAAACAAATCAAAGACATCAAGAACGAATTTCATTATGGTATTAAGTTGAGGTATGATTTCAGTCAAAAGGGTAGTCGTTAAGTCAACAGGAACATGTTAGTGATAAGGCACTTTGGCTATCTTTTTGTCGAGTTTCCCAAATAAATCAATGACAAAGAGACGGAGTTCACTATGTTCATTCATCAGCTTCTGCCCTATCTCCCTGAGCTCCTTCTTATCGTCAATATTAGCAAACTAAGTTTGCAGTGTTTATTCAGGAATGTCTTTGAGCTTTTATTGGACAAACTACTTTATTTTTTAAACTAAAGCACTCAATTCAAGATTATCACACAGTTGTGCCTTGTTAACAGATTGAAGTTAAGAAAGTTGCTTACTAAAATTGGAAACCATAGCTTGCATTTACTTAGAACGTTCCTCAATCATCTGATCCTTACTCTAGATTATCTTGTCTTTGCTCTGGATTGCCAAATCCTTTTCGAAGATTAGGCCATTCTTTGTTTCGATCTACTTTTTATATGAGTTGGCGATCCTACTCACTTATTTATGCATAAAGATATATTTTTGCATTTCAGATTACTGCCTACTCTTATAATCGCTAAAATCCTTAGTAACTCTTTCATACTGTGTCCGAATGTTGACAAAATCATTTTCTTTGTCTCTTATGTTCCTCTCAGCTTGCTAGTACCTCTGTTTGAACCCATGCATATTCTTTATTTATGAATATACACGTTATCTCTAGGCCAGCACAGTTTGCAAAGGAACGCTTTAATTATAGCCCTCCTTCTTGAGGATAACCAAGCTATAAATCCAGGAAGCGAAATTGGTTGCTGTCTCAAGAGTCCTGGCAGTCTATGACTCACTAGTTTTGGCATGGTAGTCTTTTAGAATTTTTAGCATTATATCAAAGTAAGAGTAATTATTCCTCATTCTCCTATACTACTCAAGGCTTTAGCTTTGCTTTATTATGGCAAGAGAGGAAATATTGCCACAAAAGTCAAGAATGGGTTTTACTTGAGATTCCATTTATAGGAGATAAACTGAGCCTTTTTCTTGAGGCTTTAATTCACTATGTTTTTGAACAAACTCTGAAGTTACTGCATTAATTTTCTTATATATTTAGAAACCCTTCTTGCAATTTATCTCCATTTATTTCTTTATCTTCCTAATATCGTCGCTCATATTATAATCAAGAGGGAAGCTGTCGTTTACTTTATCCCATTTGTTGTCTGCAAAGTTTTTGATCATTATCTTTAACTATGATATCTTTTTATCATTCTCCTCCTAGCTCTTAGTCTTATTGGCCAAATTTTTCAAAGCAGTCTCAAGGGGATCAATAAGCTTGGATCTAACTGCAGCTCCGAAGTTTATACTCACGTTGAGGTGCTCAAATGCCTTTAGTTTTTAAAACTGGTTGCTTATTGCTTAATAGACTGATCTCACCTCAAACAAATTATTCTTAACGTTGCCCAGTATATCATATTTTGACTTATCGAACTTACGCAAAGGATAAGGCATTAGATCTTCCATAAATTTCTAATAAACTGTGAGTCGTTCCCCTAGGTTTAAAATCTTATCACACAACTCATTTTCCTTTGTATCTTTGAAGGCATTCTTGACCATGCTAAAAAACTAATTAGCCTCTTTAATCTTGGTAATGCTGTCAACTATTTCCTTCTTATGGTGATGTGCGTGTAACTTCTTCACATTGTTTTCTAAGACGTTCTTCCAGACAGCCATTGGAGTCCTATCAAAGCCATAGTTGAATAGTTACAACATTTCAACCTGCGTTTTTTCCTTTTGCTTCTTTATTTGGTGAATAATACGATTGTGGGCCTTGAAATGATTTTTGACAGTTGGGTCCTCACTATTCTTTTCTTCAATCATGTATTTGTCTAAGCTCTCCTGTGACTCCATTGCTTTTTCTAAGTTTTCCATCATATGGGAGTAGTGTTTGAGGTCCTTATCCGACTTATCTCCTTTGTGGTGATGCATTATAATAAATATGTAGCAATTAAATGATCGTTTTCTATAGCTTAATCAATTATAAAATAATTAAGTAAAAAGCAATACAATGGTAAAGGTATTACCCCTACTCCCTAAACTCGTACAAACAGCCAAATCAGCGTTCAACTGCATCGCTTCCAAGTATTAATGCCCTTATCCTAAGATTCTTTTCTTTATTTTCATCCAAAAAACCTAATCTCACATCAACTACAATCAATAAAAAAAGTACTTCTTCCACTATCATCTAGAAAAAATTATAAATAAAAAAGCACTGCGCTCGTACACAAGGCGAAAAATTCAAAGAACCGCTTAAAAACAGATAAATAGAGACAACAAATGGAAAAAGCTTTGGCAGCAAAGTGGACTATTCCAGGGCAAATCAAGGAAAGACAATACCTAGAAATGTTGCGCAATAAAAAATAGTAGTTATTGATGGATGTAGAATTCATTTCGTTCATAAAGAGCAAGGACTAAGATTTGATTTGCTCAATCTGCAGGTCTCTCTTTTTGCTGCCCGCAGTCACCGAGTGCGACCACCTCTTCTGCCTAGAGTGCGTCGAGAATACTATCGTCGTCTCCAACAAGTGTCCTTTGTGCAGAGCCCCCATCGCCAAATAGTAAAGCTATGGGATCAGATTGCTCAAAACAGCAGAAAAGATACTCAAAATGTATATGTTTGCCTAATATAGCAAGGAGAGGCCCTCTGACTAGTAATACAAAAATCGGCTGAGTGAGCACTAGAAGTGGAAAAGGGATAGACTAGTGGACTGGTAAGAAGTGAACGAAGGAGACAGAGTGGATATTTGGAAGGTTGATTGCCGAGAGTGGAAAAGAGGGAGGATCCAATAAATAGTCAAAGAAGAGGACACTGCGACTTCTGTGGTTGTGACCTTCATTCAATACTCCGAAGATCACAACGAGGTCATTTATCTGCCATCCCTCAGGATCGCCAAGTTCGAATTCTACTCGAGGAGGGGGGAAAACGATTAGCTTTTTCTAAGGAATTTAAATTTTAGGGAGACCATTCGGCTTGAGCCTCTCCCTCAAATATAGTTTAACTTCCTACCAGCATTCAGAAGAACACTACAAAACACACCCCATTCATTTACCCCAAGGCTGGCACCCCCCATGCTCAATGCTTTAGTTCCTATTGTCCCGCCTGCACGCCTCCCTTTCATCAGAGGATTCCAAGACTTACACAACGATAATGAGGAGCAGACATAGTCTGCAACTAATGCTTTAAATGTACTGAATCCCTCTGATAATGAATCCCCAGCAAGGAACAGCGCTAGCTCTGAGTAAGTTCGCCCTGAAGTGTCAGATGAATAAGGAGAGTATATAATTCATCAATACTTGCCTAACCTTCACCCTTAGAGGATAGGACCCAACCTTTTTTAAAATTTGCTCTCAGAAACCGAAGGTGTCGAGAGAGCTGAGCTTGGAAGGGAGGAAATAGATGAAATGGAAGAAAGGGAAGAAAGGGAAGAAAGGGAAGAAAGGGAAGAAAGGGAAGAAAGGGAAGAAAGGGAAGAAAGGGAAGAAAGGGAAGAAAGGGAAGAAAGGGATGAGTTTTAGGTGTATGAGTTCGATTTTTTAAGGGAAGAAAGAGAAGAAATGGATGAGTTTTAGGTGTTTGAGTTCGATTTTTTTTGATACTTGTATGATAGGTAACCTCTATAATTATATTATTATTGATATTTAATGAGATCATTGAGCATCGAATATGCCTCCGCACTGTTTGGCCAAATGGTCATAACAAAATTTACTACTTGAAAAGGTCTTCATGCATTTCCAGCAGATATGGGTATGGCAGTTGGTGCATTATATATGATTGCATCCTCCATTTTTCTAAATGCCACTATTACATTGAGGACATTGCTTAACTCCTAAGCTTTTTAGCTGGGATTTAATTTTGTCGCGGTTTTTCCAATCCTCACAGTTGTAATTTGGATGGTACTCCTTGCACTTGAGACACTAGCTTTTCCCGCAGATTTAGCAATCGACGACGCCAGTTGATTCCACTTCTAGCTTATCAAAGAAGTTTTAGCAATATTTACATGACATGTACTTATTATTATTCTTTTAGATATACTTACTGATCTTTATGTCACAGATTTTCTAAAACTCCTACTCGGTCATCAAGGTGCGAACGTCAAAGACACTAATTGGCTTTTTACATTAATCGTTAGGACACTGAAGGGTTTCCTCCCCAATATTGTTTCTAAATGTCCTTATATGATCTGTGATGCACAGCCAACAGAAAGTGCATTTACAGTTGATAAATCGATATGGGTTACGCATAATATCTGCACAAATAAGGCATTCTTTTTTGTCAGAGTTGGTCAGCTTCAGTATTTCATTCTTGACCCTTTCAAAGGTACCCAGATCTGCAGTTAACTGCACTTTTCGCTATTGAAAAATAATCTAATAGGTGAGCATTTAATTTTTTGTTAGACTGCTCTTTAGGGTTTCAAGTACCTCCTTGACTTTGTTCAAGTTCTTTCCTTTGTAAGATATCCTTTCAGAGTAAAACTTAAATTTCTTTATTTGCTCCTTAACCTTGGTTTAGATATCTTTAAGATCAGCATCCTCACAATAAACCTTTAGGGAGTGGTTTGCCCTTTGCATTCCAAAATAAATCTTTAAGTCGTATTCATCCTCAATATTATATAGTATTTGATTGCCTGCGTCCATTTTATCCAAAAATCTGAACTCTGATGCTTCGAGCTTTATAAGTTTTGGAGTAAACAGCTTGCTGATAACCCTTTGAGGTTCTATGAAGTCTTCCCTCTTCGAGCTCCTTGCCTTTATCATAACTTTTTGTTTATTGCGAGTCTTAAAGTAGATTTACTCAATACTCATCAAAGGATACCTCTATTTGTAGTCAGCAGTGTATTGCCTGAACTCTTCTTAAAGCGATTAGAAAGTCCTTTGCTGGCAAATCGTAATAATTTGCTAATATATCACTCGTACGTGTGTCTTTTAACAGCCCAATACTTTCCTTTGCCCATCATATCGATCCTTTAGCTTTTTAAAGACTGTAGTATCTAAGGTGGTGATTGTGGCATTCATATCGACTCTCAAACTCCTATCGAATTAGGTGATGATTTCTCCTTTCTTCTTGTCCGGACGATAGAAACCGTGAATATTAATGATAACATTTTCCATTTTAATATTTACCTATTCAAGTAGTTTTGTAATCTCTTCTTTCCACTCTTCATTGGTCTTTCTCGCTTCCGATATTTCAGGCTATCGGAACTTCTTAATGAAGTTTGGGAACTTGAATTTGTGGGTTAGCAGATTAGCTTTCTCCATTTCATACAATTCCTAAGCGATTTCATATTCGTCATAGTCACAATTATACACATTTATTCCATTCTTGTTTCTAGTTACGTGCATGCTACTTGGGGTTAGTTTAATAGCTTATCTTTTTCTCCTCTTTTATAGAGCATTCATTATTAGCTATAGTTGCGTCTGCGCGACACTCTCATACTCATCTAGATTTGGATAATTTGCATAAGATATTAAAAGGTTGTTTTTTGCACATACACCAGCAAAGTAATGTAAGAGTATTTTGGTCTGTGGAATCTTCCTCCTCTTGTCGACAAGGGACTCCTTAAACTCAAGCTTATACTCAGGCAAATTATCGTTAAGTAGAATGAGATAGTTCATAAAGGCTTTTTTATTCTACTCCTCAACAATGTATACCTTGATCCTCTTTTTTTGAACCACTTGAGGGACGTATTTCTAATAGGACCCTTTTTTATTGCCCTTTGTATCATTAAAGACATCTTCAATATAGGGCTGGCCCCACATTTTACTATCGATTTCAATCATCTGGACTATTGGATTGTTTGGTGTTATTATCTCAACGCAAAACTATTTGTTGCTGAATTATACACTATTGATTTAGAACCCATTTTTTAAGTTTATATATATGTTGCCGATGTAGTTATGCCGGAAGGGCTGATTATTTTAATGGTGTATTTTGGCTAAGTATTTATTAAGTTGTACCCTTTTTTCCTCAACTTTTTTCTCCTCTTCCTTGTTAGTCTTTTGAGCATTCTGCAGGAAGAAGGAAACTTTATTTGTTTCTTCAACAATGCTTGGGAAGAGTCCTCTTAGAAACTAAAACTGAGAATCAGTATCACATTTGTTGAAATCAAACTTGATTTGCTGGATGTACTTGGTCGGCAGATCACAAGTTAGTTCAGTGTAATAAGGATTATTTTTTTAGGTCGCCTCAATGTCGAATTTCTTCCAAATGTACTTGTTAATGTGTTTACTCATGAAAGAGTAATCGACTTTATGAGCGAGCTTGCAATAAAACCTCCCTTACTAGCTTGTGTAAAGGTCATAACAGATGATCCAATCTGACTTAATACCCAAAAGAGACAAGTTACTCGTTCCGTATATCTGAATAGGTCTTCTTTGGTTCACTATAGTGTATCCAACGTGCTCACTTCCTGAAAATTTACAGAGGTTGGCACTGAAACTTGTGATAAGACATGAGAGAATAACCTAACGATAAGTCTTACATTCCCTTAGTTTAATCTTTACAGTGTCTAGTTCATCCTCATATTATTTCTCGGAAATAGTGTAACCCTAGATTATCTTTGCTATTTACTAGACCAAATCATTGATCTGACCCAATGCTCTGAAGTTAAGGAACTTCTATTTTATCCATTTATTTAATTCACTGTTCGAGCCCTTGTATCCTTTGCCTACATAAGTTGCTTTCTTTTTGAGCTAGCTATACTTTCTGTATATGTTTTCGAGGAAAAAAAAGTCCCCATCTTAGTCACTGAATTCAGAATATTTGGCTTGTTAGCTCTTCTATCGGTCCTATTTCTTTATGAAGAAAAGGTTAGAAAAATTAATTAGCATGGACAGTATTTATATTACAGTGCTTATTACTCCTCTCTAAAAAGTCAGATTCATTTAAGGCTGAGGCATAAGCTTCATGCTTCCTCTAAATGCATCATTCCTCAAAATTTTATCAAACATTAAAGCTTCGATAATAGCACGCGAAAGGAAAGGCTAAATTGGCAGCTTTATCAACAACTCTCCTATTTTAGTAACCCTTTATGTTTTTGGATCTAATGCTCCAATCAACTTCAATAAATCTAGTGATCTTTGCAAGCCTTCAATATCAGGCCTTTCAATGTAAGGAAAAGAAATTACATCATGAATTTTAAGAGTTTTAAGCCTAAGCACAACAGTCTAAAGGGACGAGTTTTTTATCTAAGGAATTTTATTGGCCTTTCTACTCTTAAAATTTTACTCAGAGTAAAGTCTAAAGCAATGACCAGGACCAGTTCTACCCGATCTACCTGCCCTTTGTTTCGCAGAGGACTGAGTGATGTCTTGGAGCTTCATTGATGAAACCTTATACTTTTGGTCAAACACAAGCTCAATATCTTGGCCAGGGTCGATTACAACTCTAACACCGTCAATGGTGATTGCTGTCTAAGCGATTCTGGAAGAAAAAATGAATTTATGCTTTCCTGCGTCTTCAAAGGCTTTCTTTTGATCTGCGGGAGTAACTTTTCCGTGAAGGGCAAACACATCAAACACTCTTTTGTTGAGTTTCCCTTCATAGAATTTGACTAACTCAGTGATTTAGTCAACACTGGAGCAAAAGCAAAGGACATGTCCCTTAAACTCACTCTTCATACTGCTTGAGTCGAAGAGTATTTACTCATCAATGACCTTCCTTATCTTATACACCATTTGATATTTGTCGCCCTCTTTGTACTTTTCATAGTTCTTATATTTGATTGTGACAGGGAAGGTTCTTCCGCTCACTTTGAGGGTTTTAGTTCCAAAGTATGACTAAAATAGCTGTATATCCATGGAGGCTGAGGTGACGATTACTTTGAAGTCCTTGCGCTTCTTAAGAAGCTCCTTCACTAGGCCAAGGATAACATCAATACTTATTGTCCTTTCGTGGGCTTAGTCGATGACCAGGCAGGAATAATTGGAAAGCAGATTGTCCTCAGTGATTTCATCGAGGACGGGCCTATCCAACTTGAAGATGATCTTTGCCTCCTTGTTTACTCTCCTCCCCGCAGAAGCGACGTAGTCAACAAACCCTCCCACTTCCTCTCCCATCTCCTTGGCAACTCTCTCGGCCAGTGTACGAGTGGCAAGTCTTCTTGGCTGAGTCACTAAGACTGGCCTTGCTGAGTGGTTTTAAAAAAGATCATAATACTCACAAAGCATTTGTGGGAGTTGGGTTGATTTCCCTGAGCCAGTCTCCCCTTCAATAATCAGTAAGTTTTGTCTTCTCAGCATTTCGAATATTTTTCTCTTCTTGGTGACAATAGGAAGCCGACTTTACAGTTGTTTTTCAGCAATAATGAGTCTTTTGAGGCAAATTTTAAGTATTGCTTTGTCCTCCTTATGTTTTTCCAGTTTCTATGCTACTGAGTTCCTTGTGTTTACGAAGTTATCTCTATTTTCAGTGAGATCTTAGTGCTATTCTTCGATTCGTTTAAACCTATCACTTGACGTGTCTCTTTGAGCCTCAGCGATCATTTAATCGTATTTTTTCTCAATTATCTCCTAAATATCATTTACGTCTTTGTTAATAATCTTAACAACTTCTTTCCTCAATTCGGGCAAAGTTCTCTACTAGAAAATAGCCCTATCGTCTTAGTCGCTCGACATCTCCTCGTTCAACATTATATCAACACCTTAGCCCTATCTTTCTTACTGGAACACTTGGTTTTGAAATTTTTGAAAGATTTCATATTAATCAGGGTGTTCCTCCTCAAAACCTTCAATAAAATTGCTGTTAAACTAAAAGGAACGAAGTGCCCTGTCAAACAGTGTGAAGTTTATTACCTTCTATTTTTAGTTGCCCTTCAGGTAGTAAAACATCACATCACTTCCCTCCTCCAAATTAAAGATACTCTATCTATTGAGATTCACCTTAATGCTCTTTGCCTTCTCTATTGCGAAGATAGCCAACCGATGGAACTTATTGGGGACTTTCAAAAACACTCTTTCAAATATAACCTAGAAAAGCGATCTTTTTTCCCTCAATGTGCTTATTTTCTTAAAAACTTCCCTGAGAATCATTTGTGTTGGTTTTTTGCTGGTTTAGTTTTCCATATACTAAAAGTAGATCATTGGATAGGTCTTAGAAGCATATACCTGAATTTTATGGGCATCTTTGAATTATTCCTTGAATAGCTTCCTCAACTTCTTTATTTTATCATCGAGACCAAAGCTGTCTTTCTATAGTACGTAAGCATCTCTCATATACTTAGAGCATGGATTGTCGTAATTGTTTTTTTCTCTCTCGACATAATTTGGCTTATGTCCGCCTCTCTACCTCCCTCTATTATGCCCTCCTCTTCTACGCTCTTGCCAATCCCTATCTTCTTTATCTTACTCGCGTCGATAGTTTTAGTTCCTAGGGTTTCTTCCCTACCTTTACCTTTCTCTCCTTGGCTACTCATAACGCCTGTATTATTCCCTCGGCTCTTCCTTCATTTTGAAGACTTGGCTCTGTGAACTTTCTCTGTACTCTCCGTACTTCTTTTCGGTTTACTCTACCTTCTTAAGAGTTTAAGCCATATCCTTTTGCAGATTGCTAATGGACTCCTGCTCTGCCTTCGCAAACACATCGCTGTCTTTCAGCTTATACTTTTTCTTCTTCACCTCTTTGTTGGTTTAGTTTCTCTCATATCTCCCTTTGTCCCTCCTAAAGTTTTTATCTCCGTCGTCCCGCTCCATAAGATCAAAATAAAATATTGTCTCTGATTAAGATCTATATGATAATTTATTAAAATAATACAATTAATTCTCTCATAAATCAGCTTCAAGTTCCTACATTATCCGCCTGTTCCCCTCCTCAGTAAAATGCGTCAATTGGTCATATTTCTCGAATTTTGACTTCTTCTTCTCCACCAACTCCAACATGATCTCATCGTCCTTTTTCTCCACTTTTTCGAAATCCTCCACCTTGAAAGTTTCAGACATTTCGAACTTCTTGTCCTCGAACTTGGCAATGAGATCATTCACTTTCTTAATTTTGGGGTACTGAGGGTTAAGAGTATTGAGGTAATAAGTAAACTGATCGGAACGGTCTCCTAGGCAAGCAACGCAAACAGTTGGATCTTTAGCAATCACACATTCGTCATGCAGGGCGTGGCCACATCGGAAATGCGTTGACTTTTCCTTCTTGGCCAAAGGGAAGCCGCATGCACGGCAATACGAGGATGTCTTAAAGCAGTGTAATTTCTGATAGAGGTCTCTTTAAAGGGTCCTCTGCAGACTGATCTGTAGCAAGTTAGAGGCCAAATACAGAATGTTGATTGAGTGCGAAAGGTCACTCAGAATATTGATGAAGGCCTTTGTCATCTTACCGCCCATATTCAGGTTGGTGTACTTGTTTTGGAGTAATTAGACTGTGTGCTCGATGGAACAGTTGGAAGCCAAGTTCTCCATTATTTCACCATTGATGTAGAAGAATATTTCTATTTCATCTTCGGGCATCTCAATGTCCTTGTATTTCTGATAGAGCTAAATTGAGGAGTCCAGCAAAGATTCCCAAATATCTTCTGAGTGATTCTTACGACACACTTCGATTGCGTTGTCTAGGATTTCCTTGATTTTGACGTAGGGAGCATCGCTGTCTTCATCGTAGTTATTCCTAGTCCTGAGAATGCGGTCGATGCGCAGAGCTGCAATTTTGACTGACTCGGCAATGGACCCCATCCTTTCATACAGATACTCCATACAGTCATAAACTTCATACTTTTCGCAGATCTTCAAGCTTTACTCGATCGAGAAGCGACTGTTTTTCTTGAAGGCGTCGATGAGGTTGTCAGGCTTGTACTTGGCCATAAGTTCAACAAACCTCAGTATGGATTCCTCCGAGAGCTTAAGCTTCATCTGCGTGCGTTAATCATCATTGATGATTCCTTAAAGAAACTCGAGCTGTAAGAACTCATCGTCTGCTAGGGCCGCAATAAGTTGTTCCTGTATTTCAGGCACATAGTTTTGTACCAGTATTTTGGTACGGTGAGGTTCCAGACCAACCATATACTTTATATGGGATTTAATGCAGTTGGCAAGTATTACCTTTTGGTCCTTTCTCTTCTCGAGAATGAGCCTCTTGAAGGAATTTTCTAGGAACTCGAACAATAAGATTTTGGCTGACTTCTTCGACCTCATGTAGATCTCAATGCAGTTGCTGAAGTTGCCCTGGAGGAAGCTGATTTAGGCCTGCAGGTCAGTGAGGTTGAACAATCTGGATTCCTCATAAAGGGTATTGAGCTTGCCCTTTATGTACTGTGGGCACTGATAGTATACCAGTGTTAGAATCTTATTGATGTACCTCGCTGATAGGATCTCAGTTATGTCTTCTTAGGAGTATCCACTGTATATTTCTAAGGATTCACTCAACATCTTCTCCTACAGTCCATAGTCTAGCTACTTACACAACGAATAGTTGCGGATCAAATTTATCAAAATGCTAAAATACTTTTACTGAGTGAATCTAATAGTCTTGTAGATAATGATGCTGCTCAGGAATAGGCTCAATCTTTCCTACATTTATGATTTAACAGCCTTCTTAAGAAAGGCAGCAATAGTGCTCAGTAACAGCTAAAGCCTTTCATTGTCTTATCGTGCCTCAATCCAGTTTTCGATATAGGTAACAGGAAGTTTCAGGTCAGACTGGTTAATAATTTCTGAGTTCTAGATGGTGAAGTAGAAGGAGAGAGTGTTGAGGCAATCAGTGGGCCTCAATTAAAGCAATCCTACAAGGAGTCTTTCAGAGAGGAAGTGTTGGGAAAGAACCATAATCATCTTACTGTACTGCTATAGACTGTATTCCTTAAGGATCCAGTTCCTTTGAAGGCAAAGCTTTACATACCACAGGGCCCTAAACGCATATGCCATCGCGTACTATCTCTCATTCCTACGCTTGTGGTTCTCAGAGGAACCCCAGAATTTCACAAAGGGAGTCACGAACTCACTCTCATTGCCCTGCGTACAGATGTGGGCAAGACTAACCACCAAATTGTTCTGAAGCAGACATTGGATTACAATGTTCCTATCAATCCTAGCGAGGTCAAAGTAGATGGCAAGGCGATCAATCATATCAAGTTGATCATTGGCCACATAGTACTGGAGTATGAAGTTGATTTGGGTTTCAGGGATATACTTGATGCGTCCATGCTCAATGAACTTCTAGAGCACTTTGAAGAATATGCTTTCCGAGTACTTGTAGGCTGCTTCCGAGTCATCGACAATGAGGCAGCTGACAATTTTATCCTTGATGACGTCGAACAGGAAATCAAACTGGTCGGTTTCGCTGAGGAACTCAAGAGGGATGACTATCATTTTGAGGTAGTCCTCTTCATTGAGCAGATTGTTTATTATCTATGGCACCTCCTTTATCTTGCCCAGCTTCTTGTTTATGTACTAAATGCACAGCATCTGGCTGTACTCATTCAGCTCCTTCTACTGCCCACCCACGCCCAAGTCGAATCGGTTCACCTTCTTGTAGAGCGCAGTCAGGAAGATCATCGCGCATTCGTACTTTTGTTATACCTTCAGCAAATCAGCAATGAGTCTCCAGTTGCAGTATACATAGACTCCAAACTGCCTCTGGGTCATGAAATAGATTTAGTTACTGGGGTACTCATACAGGAATGTATCAGCATAGCTTAAATACTTGCCCTTGTTTAGCAAAGCCAAATCCTACTCAGTGGCTCCCTTCAAAGCTTCACTCTTCTTCCCTCCTGAAATCAGTCTCACCTATAGGTTCTCACTATAGTTCTATGATAAGATCTCGACTTGGTCTTCCCTTAGGGTTTTCTAGAAGATGTCAAAGTTCTTCGTATGGAACACAAGCACAGTATTTTCCTCAGTAACAATAAAGACCTCACTCTTCTTCATCTGCTGGCAAAAGGCAACTCTCTTGGTGAGCTAAAAAGGATAGCTTTACACCCACTAGCACTTTGTCGAACTTTGATTGTCCTCAAACTTCTCCACTTCCTTCAAAGCCACAAAGAATAGCTTATTATCGAATGAATAGTTAAGGATTAGCTTATCTCCCTTTATATCCCTGGATGGGGCATGGATGTTGGCCTATCCCCAAGATACCCAACTGCATGTAGCCTATTCTATCTTCCTATGGTAGAGCTTCTTCCAGAATACATCGGTGTCCAGCTTGGAGTAGTTGAGCCCGTAGATATAGATGGCATTGATGGCCGATATGGCGAATAGACTGAAATTCCTAAACTGGGGATCGCGTTGCAGGTAGAACCGAAAGAGAGGGTGTATTTCTGTGATATTGGTGACGGGGAAGTCAAGATCGCTGATGAAGTCGTGTGTGAGTTTGACCACTAGTACTGAGAAGAAGCTTTTTTCTATTCTGTGGATGTAGAGTTTGTTGCCCATGTTGGAGACGAGTATG
>JACCDV010938220.1_pt1 | contig 17005 bp, 3 predicted proteins | sample 7446131 | NCBI WGS metagenome assembly JACCDV01 (sample SAMN15323448, study PRJNA562643) | freshwater metagenome | isolation source: river surface water | place: USA:Blue River Watershed | collected 2017-08-17 | reverse complement strand
CCCCCGGTCACGGAAACCACCTCGAATCCCGTCACGTTGGTGAACGCATCGTCCTCTATCGAGTTCCTGTCACCAAAACCCAAGGTGTCGACCCCTTCCGCAGAGCCAATGAGGGTCGTGGTGGAGGCAAGCGCCGCATCCGTGATCCCGACAAGAAGCGAAGAGGCGGCTCCTCCCTCAAGAACGAGAGAGGGGGCACCCTGATCCAGAAGTATCGTGGAATCTCCATCACCCATGATCAACTCGAGAATGCCTGATTCTGCTGCCGCTGATCCAAGGGTCGCGCTGCTACTACCGGCGAGTGAAAGAAGATTGATGCCGGTAATGTTCGTAAAGGCGGCGTCATCAAGGGAATCCTCCTCGGTGATGGCCAGCGTGTCGGAACCAGAACCCGCACCGATGATGGTATTCGCTGCAGCCAGAGCTGCGCTTGCAATGGAGAAGAGGTTGCCCGAAGAACCGCTGCCATCGAGAACATAAGACCCGGCCGTCTGGATGAAGGTTGTCTCGCCGGTTCCACCCACCACGCTCCCAATCTCTGCGCTTGCAGCGGCCTCCTCCAGCGTGATCGCGCTCGATCCCTCAAGCAGGATCGAACCCACCGCCTTGACATTGGTGAAGGCATCGTCGGTGATCTCCCCCTCCGAGAAGGCGATCGTCGATCCCTCCCCGTTGCCCGTGAAGGTGCTTGCCCCCATCACTTCGGAATTAGCCGCATTGATAAGGAAGGTGCCCGTGGCATCCCCGGCCTCGAAATCATAAACACCGGCAAGAAGGTCGACGGTCGCATTACCCTCTCCACCATAAACGGTAGAGATTCCAGAATCAGCCGCATTGCCGCCGAGTTGCAGGTAAGTGTCGTCGCTTCCCATCAACGAAAGGATCGCTACTCCGGAGAGGTTGCCGAAGTCCGCATCCCTCAATGATCCATCCCCCACCGCGAGTGTATCCTCATCATTGTTGCCGACGATGGTGTTTTCTCCGAGCAGTGATGATTGCGAGAGAACGAACAGATTGGAGGAGGAAGCCGATCCGTTCAGGTAGTAGGAACCCGCATCCACCTGGATCGTTGAGTCGCCATCGGCCCCTCCATAGAGGGAGGAGACTCCCGCAGCCGAGGCGGGATCACCGAGGATGATGGAACTGGCACCTGTCAGGGAGACAAACTCGACACTTGTCACATTGGTGAAGGGATCCTCGTCAAAGGCTGCTTCCCCAAGAATCAGGGTGTCGATACCCTCTCCTCCCAAAATGGTGTCAGCGGGAAGGAGATTTCCGTCCGCCGTGAGATCAAAGACGTTGGTAGCACCCGCCCTACCGTCGATCACAAACGAACCCTCCGTCTGGGTGAAGGTCATGTCACCCGTGGATCCCACAATAGTGCTGAATCCTCCGAGGCCTCCGTCCAGGGTGATGGCACCACCGGAGGAGAGACCATCAAAGGAAATCGCCTCCACCCCGGAAATATTGCTGAAAAAGGAGGTGTCGCTGAAATCTCCCGCCCCGATGATGAGCGTGTCGGTTCCGGCACCGCCCACGATCGTCGTGCCTTTCCCCGAATCGCCTCCGGAAATCAAGGTCGGAGAGGCAATGTTGAAATAAACCCCCGTTGTCGCCCCGCTGGCATCCAGATAATACCCGCCCGCCGTCTGTGTGATCGTGTCCCCTCCCGCTGATCCGGTCATCAACGTGCTCAGTCCGGAAATACCCGCCGAATTTCCAAGCACAACGCTATTATACCCTCCGGCGAGCTGCATCACCTCGATACCCCTCATTCTCGAAAACGAGGAGTCCGTGAAAGATCCGGACGAGCTCATCGAGAGGGTGTCGGCACCCACTCCTCCCCGCACGGTCGAGGAAAGCAGGGCGTCCGCATTACCGAGAAGGAAGAGCGATCCGGCCGAACTTCCGGAGAGGAAAACCCGTCCCGAAACCGCAGAAGCGTCAAGGGTCAGCGGTGCCTCCATAGAGCCGGCTTGGACAGTCACATTCGTGGCTCCCGCAACAACGGTCTGAAGGCCCCTCGCGGAGGCCGTGTTCCCAAGAGTGACCGAGCTTCCGGAACCGAGCGAGAGCACCCCGATGCCGGAAACCTTACGGAAGAAAGGGTCGGCCATCGTACCCGTGTCCACACGGATCGTATCGAGACCTCCGCCGCCGACCATCGAATTAGCCGCCGCCAAGGCGGTGCTGGCAAAGGAGAAGAAATCGTTGCCGGATCCCCCGACAAGGGTCATGGCCCGTGTCTGACGCGGTTCCTGCCTGATCGAGAGACCGTCGTTGGTACCGATGATCCTCGTGATGCCCGCCCTTTCCGCTCCGGCTCCCAGCGTCACGGAAGCCTGTCCTCCTCCGGGCAGAAGGAGGGTGTCGAGGCGACTCATATTGGCAAAGAGGGAGTCCGAGAATCTGTTGGTTCCATCACCCAGAAGGCTCAGGGTGTCATTGCGGACACCGCCGGTCAGCGTGGAGGTGGCAAGCGCGGCGCCCGAGGCCCGGAAGAAATTCCCCTGCGTGGCACTTCCAGTCAGCAAAGCCCTTCCGGAGGATCCCGCTTCCAGCGTGAGCGAACCGGCATAGGCACCTCCCTGGACCGTCCCTCCTCCGACACCTGTCACCACTGAAGCGATGCCTGCCGCACGGGCTCTTCCGGCAAGCGTGACAGCGGAGTTGGCTCCAAGCGCTAGAACCTCGACGCCTCGGATCCTTGAAAACTGGTTGTCCACTGCGCGAATCCCGGCCCCGAGACGCAAAGTGTCGCTTCCCGATCCTCCGGAAATGGAACTGGCGCCGAGTTGGGCCGCATTGGCGATGTGGAAAACCGCTCCCTGGGGACCCGAAACCAAGGTGTCGGCACCCGCCCCGGCAGTAAGAAGGTTGTTCACTCCCGAAGAAATGAGCAGGTCGTTTCCGGCACCACCGGTCAACGTGTTGTTGTGTCCGATGGCCCTGAGAGTATCGCCCCTGAGTTGGGAGTTGATCCTGGCAAGATTCGCATGGGCGGCGGCAGCGAGCCCGTTTCCCGAGAGCGTCAGATCATAAAAAGATGCCGCATCCAGCGTATCGAGCACGACACTGCGCGAGCTCAACAGGGACTTCTTGGAGGTCTGTGCGGGCATGGATTTGGTAAATGCTAAGCGGCGGATTCCCCAAACGGGAGAGAACGATGGTTTTGGGCAACTTCTCTCGTCGAAGGCGTTCCCATGATCTCACCGATCAAGGGGAAAGTAATGTGACGATTCCGTAACATGACGTTCTTTTTCACAGTGATGCCTGCGTCGGCGGAGTTCCTCCTCCTGCCGATTTTTTCGATTCCTCCTCTTCGGCAGGGGCATCCCCGCCCCCATAACCGAGCACCTCCACGGAGATGACCGAAGGCGCTTCCTCCTTGGGTTGTTCGGCGGGAGGCCTTGTGGAGGCCTGGGCCGAGGCGTTGTTGGCCGCGGAGGCTGAGGAAGCCGCCGTCGCGCCGCTCACATTCGGAGCGGCCGGCGGCGGAGCGGCAGGTGGGGCTCCCGAGGTGCTGCCACCGGCGGAGATATTGTTGGCATTGAGGACCCTTGTGGCGGCGAGATTCAGATTGCCTGTCGAGCGGATGCCGGCATCACCGGCGTCAATCACCCCCGTTGGGGCAATGAGATCGACATTTCCGGGAGGAATTCCCGCCACGGTGGCGAGCACACCGATGCCGCCACCGGTGGAGAGACCGGCCAGATCGGTCACGACATCACCGCTCTGGGGATCGATGAGCACGCGGGTCGGAGGGGCGGAGGCAACCGTCTTGGCGGAGAATCCGGCCGCGATATCCCCCTGGTCCGACCAGATGGTGATGTCCCCCCCGCGCAGGGTGAAGATACGGCCGATACCGATATCGACGCTGTTGCGGGTGAAGATGTTGATACCCCCCCCCGACTCGGTGATGATGCCCGGAGGAGTGAGGCTGCTGCCCGTGCTGATGCTTGCCAGGGAGAGTCCACCACCGGGTGCGAAGAGGTTGATGTTGCCTCCGTTCTTGGTCCGGATGTCACGGGCCCACGCCTTGATGCTTCCGGATCCTGGATTCGGGAAAAGGGCGGCGATCGCATCTTCTCCGGCCTTGTAGGAGCGGTACCCCGGAGAACCTTCCTTGTTGTAATTTCGCCCCGTGTCACGCAGCACGATGTAGAAGAGCTGGAGTTGCGCCAGTGCCTTCTCCTCAGGGGTCAGATCGGTTGATCCGGGCTCGAAACTTGCGGCTGTGAGACGCTTTCCTAGGGAATTTCCCGAATAGGTCAAGGCCGCCTCCAATTCCGAGAGATAGGTTTCACCCTCCTCTCCCTTGATAATCTTCGTGGTGAACTCCGCAAGGCCGAGACCGTCCGGAGTCGTGGAGAGACCTCCGGGAAGCTTCATGCCTGCTCCCCCAATGATGTCCGCGCCCTGGAACGGAAGGCCTGGATTACGTGCATTGCCGATGCTGGTCAAACCAACCCAGATCGTGGGGTCATCCGCAAAGACGGGGGCATTCCCGAGATCAATGTCTCGCCCGGCCAGAACCTGAAGCGTTCCCGGTCCGCTGACCTGGAGATCACCGCTTGGGAACGCTGTCTTGGCCAGAGCGTCATCCCCCGCAAGCAGTGAGAAGGAGACGGCGGCTGCCCGCAGCTGGGACGTGGGGTCATATCCCCGGAAGGAACCTCCGGCGCTGACCAGCGAGATGTCGGACTGTTTAAGATTCTGAAGATAGAGACCCACGTCGGAGATGTCCCCGGAAGCGATCACCTCGGCTCGCTTCGCCGAATAAAGGGTGAGGCCGGAGATATCGCCGCCCGAAGCGATGAACCGCAGGGGAACGATGTCATTCCGGTGCAGAAGCGTCGGGTCGTGCAGGGCCTGCTTTGTCTCGATCAGTGCTCGGTTCCCTGCGTAGGAACCGGACTCCGCGAACAGTGCCGAGAGCCCGTCGGTGAAGTATGCCCCCCCTGAATCGGTGGCGTTGGCGTTGAGGCTGTCCTTGAGCGACTCGGATAGCGTGGATCTTTTCGAGAGCGGTGAAGCAACTCCGGCAACGTTTGCCGGAGAGGCATCGGAGAGGTTGACCGAGGAGGACATCCAGACCGTTCCACCGTTGTAGGATCCGACGGCGGCAAGACCGTTGATGGCACCCTCTGCGATCAGCGAGATATCTCCCAAGGGAGCCGGCGCGGTGGTCAGATTTCCCTGCAGGGAGATGTCCCCGCCTAACGAAGTGGCGGCCACATTCGGGGGAGCGAGGGAAAGTTGCGCCTCCAGCGACCCGGCCAGGAACTCCGAGGAACGAACCCAGGGGAGGTAATAGGAGGCTATCGAGGAATTGATCCCTGTCTGACCCAACTGCTGGTCATACCAAAGACGGAGCAGGGAATGGGGATAGGGGTCGAGTTCGGTGGCCCCTGATCCGGCCAGGGTGACGTTACCCGCCAGCGAAAGGGCACTGACGGAGGAGTCCGGGGCATAGGTGGAGAAGTAGGTCTTGTACCAGAGGCTGTTGTTCACGCTCTGGGGAGCCAGGAAGACATTCGCCACCGGTCCGAGCTTCAGATCAGCCCCGGCCTGCACCGCGAAGCTTCCCTTGCCCAGGAACAGCGTCGTGGGAAGCCAGGCCTCCGGGGAACTGGCCGATTGACCGTTCACCGAGGACATGGCCGGATCACGTGACGGATTGGTGATGATGCTGCCTCCGGCCTTCAGGGATCCAACACCGCGTTCCACATAATAGACGCCCGCATCGATGTTGTTGCCGGCGGAGACCGAAAGGTTGCCACCGCCCAGTTCGGCAACCCCCTCCTCCGAGGGAGCAATGACATTCCCTTCCGCATCCCTGCCAGGCATCCGGTAGGTGGTCGGGATGGAGGCACTCACGTTGGCCACATTCCTGCCCGCGCTCATGGAGATGTTTCCGCCTCCGAGCGCACCGACATCCTGGAAGAAATTGCTGTAATCGATCCACCAACTCGTGGAGAGAACCTCTCCAGCCTTGGTGTCGAAAAGGCCTGTCGCGGGATCGACAGCACCCCTGCGCAGGAGCCAGTTGGAGGGCATCTGAAGCGAGGAGTCGGCCGTCAGCCGGAGATTGCCCGATTCATCATACTGAAACTCCCCATCTTCGTTGAAGAGCGCGTTGAGACGGGTGATGTCCCGGCCTGCCCGGATCATGACATTTCCGCCGCCGGAGGCATACTGCACGGGATAGGGAGTCTCCAGGGATCCCAAACCATATTTTCCATGATCGGCAAGATCGACCGAGGGGAGATCAAACCTTCCACCGAGCGTCGGGTCGGCAAGCAGCGATCCCGCCGTGTAGACCGAGGCGAAGGGGCTGAGCAACCGGACGTCCCCTGCGGCAGAAAGTGCAATGTCACCCGTGCCGGTCCTGATCACCTGGTACTGGCCGCTGCTGGAAATGATCTGTGAGGTCAGACTGTCCCCCCTGCTGCTTGGAGGAAGAGGATTGCCCGGCAAACCAATGGCAACGGATCCCTCCGTGCCGGAAAGCGCATCGGGTAGAGCAGAGGAAAAATCGGATCCTGCCGAAATGCGGTAGGACCAGGAATCCTGCCGTACCAATCCGCTTGCCGTTCCTTCATCCGTGACTGCCTGTGCCAGCAGCGGGAGCAGCGGTGCGTAGTTGAGTCCCCTCACAAAATCAACCTCGCCGGCAGGGCCGACGCTGTCGCCGAAACCATCGGAGAGACTTCCACGGAACGTGATATTTCCTGCAGCTCTCAGGCTCAGAAGCCCCGGCTCGCGGCCAATCATCTGGTAGGTTTCCGTGAGGTCGGTGGGTCCCGTTCCTGACCAGGAAACAGGCACTCCCGTGGAATCAAGAACGGTCAGTTTCTCCCCGTAGCGGGCAAGCGAGAGGTCCCAATCGGAGTTAAGCAGCAGTCCCCCCGAGGAGTTGATGATCTCCTCGCCTGGTCGGAGACGGGTCTTGCTGGCATAATCTCCTGCAAAATTTCTTCTTTCGGGCGGAAGGGTCTTTGCGTCGAAAGTCGCGGCGTTCTGGAGAGCGAGTGCCTTGTAGTTCCCTTCATCCGGCAAAAGGGCCCAGTAATCTTGCCCGCCATCATCCAGCGGACCCGGAATAGGATCTGCCCCGGTCGCCGCAACATCCTTACGGGTATAGATATTGGGGACATCATTCTCATCCGCCATGACCACCTTGTCCCCGGGCGAGTAAACGGTTTCCTCATCCCAAGCCGATGCAATGCGTGTCCAATATGGTGAGGTTGCCGGATCGGCAATCTCAGCGGGAGTCACCTCGTTGATGACGAACTGCGCATAGAGATCGGCATCCATGGTGAGTTTGTAGGCTCCCCCGTCGTCGCCGAGGACACTCTGTCCCGGCAGCGGATGGACAACCTCGTCATATTTCCTGATCGGATCGATGGAGACAGCCCCCTCCCCTGCGACATCGATCCGGTTATTCCCCACAGCGATGATCGATTCCGCATGATCGATCGTCGAGAAGATCGGGTTAACCTGAAGGTCGGAGGCATCGGCCGTCTGCGGAGCCTTGAGTTTTAACGTGCCACCCTCCTTGCCTCCGACGCCAAGGCGCAGGGTACTGCCTGACTTAAGGTCGATAACGGACTCACCGGAGGCAAAGGGTGTTCCGGTATCGGTCCGACCTTCGGAGGCAATGACGGCCGCGGGTGACGACCCCGCCTCCAGATCGATCATACCCCCCTTCCCCGCGGCGTCGAGTTGATCCCCGCGCACATCGAGCACCGCTCCGTTTTCAAGAATCACGCTCTGTCCGGCAAAAAGTCCGATCGTTCCGCCGGTCTTCCCCGAGGCATCGATGGTTCCGGTGACCGTGATCGAACCGGAATCGGCACTCAGGCGGAACGAACGTGCAGCGGCATCCGCAATCGTTACATCACCGTTCCTGAAGCGAAGATCCTGTTTTTCGGTGAAACCGGCCTTCTTCAGGATGACCTGAAGCGGATTGAGATCACCCCCGTTGTATCCGAAGAGATCGGCAAGGAAGGTTCCCTCCCTGCCCCCCTTCCCTTGCGAGGCACGGAAAGGATTCCCCTCCATCAGCAGCGTTCCGTTGGGTGCCGTCAGGGCAACGGTTCCCGCCGAACCAGCAGCGGCCGGAGCCGAGAGGTTAAGATCGGATCCGGAGGCCAGACGGATGTCTCCCTGAGAAGAGAGGGAGATCACCCCGGCATCGGTGTATTTGATGACACCGGGGAAGCTCTTCGCAGTACCACTGACATCAAGCAGAGTGGAGAGCGTCAGGTCGCCCGAAGTCGATCCAATGGAGATCGATCCGGAGGGAGCAAGGACGGGGATGGCGGCGGTCACCGTGGATCCCGTGAAGGTCAGGGAGGCGCCAAGGCCCGGTTTCAGCACACCTGGGTCGTTTCCTTGACGCTCCAGGACCATGTCTCCCCCCGCGCTGATCCCGGTCGAGGCCCCGCCAAGGCCTGCAATCACCGGGGCCTTCATGACCATGTCGCCACCCACCGATACCCCTCCCTTGCCCCGGAGGGAAATTCCGTCCCGCGCCGTCGCGGAAACCGTCTGGAATCCCTCGATTTTGAGCTGCCCGCTTCCGAGGGAGAGCGTCTCGGCGGTGATATCCAGGATGCCTCCGATCGTTTCCGGCGTAGCGTAGGAGGATGGCAGGGAACTTCCCGAGCCGTTGTCCACGGTCATGCTGCGGGCTCTAAGCGAGGCAATGCCACCGTCACCGGTGATCGCGGCGGCACGTATGACGAGTGATCCAAGCTGAGCGGATCCAAGCATGCTCCCGTCATGCAGGATCATGGTCGAGTAGCTGTTCAGTGAGAGCGATTGGAGGCTCGTTGAGGAGTTCAACCCCTCCAGCAGAGTCCCGGAGAGGGCCAGCGCACCGGGATCATCCCCGTTGACGGAGATGAGTCCCGCGGAGAGTTTCAGCGATGTCGCGTTGACCGCTGCAAGAGGATCCACCGTTGTTCCGGAGGTGGAGTCAATGGTCACTCCGGCTCCCGAGACCAAGACATCCTGTCCAAGTACCAGCGAGGCCAGCGGTGTGGCGCCGTCGATTCCGGTGGCGTTGGGGTCGAAACCGGTCCGGCGCAAGCCCCCGTCCGCATTGCCAACCCGGAGCAAGGCCCCGTTCCCTTGCAGAACGAGCGTCGAGGGAGCAGCCCCCCCCGAGGAGACGACGGCGGAACCGTCCGAAAGACGAACCGAGCCGTGCGATCCCGGAACCTTGAGGATCTTACCAGTGGTCAACTCCGCGTCTGCGGCAAGTTGGTTCGCGGCCAGAAGATCCTCTTCGGTCACCTCCCCTCCGAGGGCTGCGGCGATGGATGCGATCGTTTCCCCCTCCTTCACCACGTAAGTGCGGGGTGCCGCGGCAAGGATGACCTCGGCCCCCTCGAGGCGGGTTCCATGGTCCAGCATGAGGCTCTCGGAAACCGGTGTGATGGCAACCTCCCCGGCGGAGGTCACGGAGCGGGTTCCTCCAAGCAGAAGGCTTCCGGCCTTCCAGGAACTCAGGACAGCGGCATCAAGGACGATTGTTCCCGCCGAGGGATCCTCGGAAGGACCTCCGGGGCCGGTCACAAGAACCGGAGCGGTGGCCGCGATGTCGATCGCGGCGGCACGTCCACGCGCACCCGCGACCGTGGCAACGCTTCCGGCCAGGTTCATCGAGCTGTTGGCAACCATCTGGAGACGCCCACCGTCGGCGCTTCTTCCAGAAGCGGGAAGAGCCGAGAAGAAGGTGTCGGCTTTGAGGATGCGGTATTCCGACTTTGAGGCGATCACGCCGGGGGAGGAAAGTTCGAACAGGGAGGTGATCTCCGGAGTTTTCACGGAAGCATCAAGTCCTGACACAAGGGTTCCGGGCACGACGGCTGTTCCGTCCGGCTTCACGAAGGCGGAGGCACGTCCGTGCATCGAAGAACGGGAGAGAAGGTAAGCCCCGGGTTGGGTGGCATAGCTGGCGGGAAGAAGCGTGTAAGTTCCCGGAGCGAGTCCCGCGGCACCCTGCTTCAGCACGATCCTCGTCCCTTCGGTGATCATTCCCTCGCCGTATCCCTTGGGTGTCAAGAAGTCGGCATAACCCGGAATAATGGCCCAGGATCCGGAATCATCGTTGAGAATGTCCCGGGTTCCGCCAAGGCCGTTCACCCACTGCCGGGCCGTCACGGAACCACCACCCCTGATATCCACGAGGGATCCCCGCTCCATCACAATATCGCTGCCTCCCACCGAGACCAATTTTCCAGTGAGTCCCGTTCCCGTGATTTCCGTACCGTAAGGATCCGTGGAATCGACCTTTTCCGAGGGGGCATTCCAGCTTGTCCCGTCGACCGAAGTGCCGAATGGAACGGAAATCGCTTTTCCGGTGAGACGATCGATTCCCGAGACAGTGGTGATGCTTCCATCCGCAAGGACGATGCGTGAGGTGACGGGTGCATTCAGGCCCGAGAGGGGATCGGGCGATCCCTGCTGTGAAGACGTTCTGCCAAGGGTGATCGTCCCGAAGGGGGCGGCCAGGGTTCCTGACTGGAGGATCGTGTCCGCCTGAAGAGAAAGGGATCCGAGTGCGGAGAGCGGAAGAGGAACGCCCCCCCCGGGAAGGACCGTGATGGATCCAGTTGTTCCCCCCTCACTCACGGCATCGCCCTTGTCATCATGATTGAAGGCAATGGCACGGAATGTCGTTCCGGAGGAGGGATAGATCACCCCGGCTTGGAGCGTGAGGTCACCGGCCATGACGAAACTCCCGTTGCCACGGATGGATCCTCCGGAAGCATGCAATCCGACCTTCCCGATCCCTTGCAGCGAGAGATTGCCAACATCAATCCGGGAAGCCCTGACAACAAGCTCTCCATTGCCCCAAGTGGGCGGGGCGAAGAAATCGGGGCTGTTGGGATCCAACGCGGCGGTGCGGCGGGGATCATTCGGTGCCAAGGGTGCGAGGAACGGGGTTCCCAGCACCGCTGCCCTTGCGGAAAGATACGTCCTGGAATCAGCCGAGAGTACTCCTTCGGTGGCGACCTTCAACATCCCAGGCACCGAGATGCTCACGGGACCGCCGAAGAGGACATTCCCACCCAGGGTCAGGTTTTGGAATCCGCCCGAGGCAAAGGAGGAGGCCGCGACATGACCGCCGCCTGAGGCAATACCGTCGACATTCTCGAAATCAAGGCCCGCCGCGGATTGGTTGTCGGGAACAAATCCATTGGGGATGACGGCGCCGGACTGGGAGATGAGCAACCCGAGATCGGTTTGTAGAAAGGGTGTCTTCTTGTCATCAAACCTGCCTGAGGAAATGGAAAGGCTTCCTCCGCTTGCCGTCCTGCCTCCGCTTCGCGCCACCAGCACGGCATCGGATCGAAGAGCCTGCCTGCCGATGAGACTGATCGATCCGCCCGCCGAGTCGACTTGCCTTGAAACGACGCCGGGAGAGAGCAATCCTCTCGCATTCCCGTTTTTTTCAATCCCCAGCTGATAGGGGAGCAGATCCAGGGTCGAGGAGATACCCGAGGCGTCGATCATGGAGCCGCTGCGGGCCAGAATATTTCCGGAGAGCGCAACGGAGCCACCGGAAAGGGGAGTTCCGTAGCGACTGCGGACCCCCAAGGGATCACGGGAGGAAAGGTCAACTCCGGCCGCCGAAAGGGACGCCGAGGAAGATAGATCAAGCGTGACTTGGGCAAAGAGAGGCTGGTCCTCGTTCGAGGGATACCTGCCGCCGCCGGTCAGGGAAATCACTCCGCCCGGCACGCTGGCGGATCCCGCGAAGGAGACCACCGGAGCATGGATCTCGAGAGAACCGACCCGATACGCCGGGAAGGACTCGGTCGGAATGATCTGGGGTTTCAGGATGATCGATGCCCCCTTGGCAACCTCCACGGAGCCGCGGATCAGCATCTGCTCGCCCAGTTGACGACTCCCATCGCTGAGTCCGGTTGCTGCCAGCCTGACTGATGGAGCGGACGCCAGAGAGCCATCAGGCAGGATCAGACTGCGGCCGAGTGGATTGAAGACCTGGGACTTTACCCTTGGAAGAAGAGTCGTTCCTGAGGCCACCGCAACACCCGGAATAAAGTGATCCGAGCGATCGCTTTCCAAACCCACTCCGGTGAGGCTGAACGAGGAAAATCCGCCCCTGTCGAAAAAGGAGGGTGAAAGATGGGTAACCCTGCCATCATCCCCTGCTCCGGGAGCGATCCGGAAGGCCGGGGCCTTGAGCGAAAGTGCCCCCCCCTCCATACCCACTCCTGCATAACCGGCAAGCGTTCCGCGCAGGTCGAAAGCACCGTGATGAATGGTTGCGAAGGTCGTGTCCTGACCTGCCGAGATGCCGAGGGCCCCTCCCCTGCCATAAACCGTGGATGCCACGCCCCTCAGATGGCTCTGGCGGAAGCCGCCGCTCACATCAACCGAACTGCCGGAAGCAAGGGAAACGTCATAGCCTCCGATGGTCACACTGCCTCCGTTCAGGACGATCGGAGCGGGCGTGGCATTCAGAAGATCATTGACGAATGTTCCGGCGACATCGATTCGCGCTTTCCCCCCGATCATCACCCGACCCGCAGGGATGTGCTCAAGAAGGGAACCGTCAACCTTGGCATGGGAACCGTCGGCGCGATAGACGGTCACCTCCCCGGCATCCGGATCGCCGAGGACAATGACCTTCTCACCACGGTTCAGTCCCGCGGAATCTTCCTTCGCAAGCATGATATCGGAGACGGATTTTTCAAGGATTTCGGGAAGAGTCACATTGGCTAGGGAGAGCGGCGTCAGGAATGCATGGAGGGCAACACTCCCGCCGGGAGCGGTGATCCCGCCACCGATGGAAATGTTCGCTCCCTGAAGCGAGACGGAGCCGTTCGGACCAGCATCCAGGAGGACTCCGGAAGGAAGCTCGATGTTGCCGTCGCGGGAACTCACGGAGAACTTGCCGAAGCCGCGGCTGGAAACGAGATCACTTCCCAGGATCACCGATCCGGCTCGATCCGCGGGCAGGGGATTGGCAATGCCGTCAGCGTTCACGAGGAACGGCACGCCTCCCCCACGAACCGGTCCCTGCGAGAAGGAGACATTGGGGGCATACGGGGAGAGCAGAATGCCGGCTTTGCCCGTTTCCCTCGAAAGATCCAGGGCAAGGGATGAGGGCATCGGGAGAGTACTGAGCACCGTCTGGATCATTCCGGGCATCGAGTCATAGTCCCTGACTTGCCTTGGTCCGGCCACGGTATTGCCGAGCAGGTCGCCATCGAGCGCCACGGAGGGTGCGGTGATGCTGATACTTCCCCCGGGAGCGCCGCTCACATAGGCATCGCGCCAGACCGGGCGGGTCGGGTCCAGGATACTCTTGAAGACCTTGACCTGTCCCCACTTCGAAGACTGCTCGATCGTGGCCGAGGCCCCGACATCCTTGAAAGTCTTTCCAAAAATCGTTTTGTCTCCGCCTGTGAGGATCCCCGAGTAAACCCTGTCGGGGGTGGCCTGCGAGATATCGACCAAATGGCCCTGATAGAGGAGCTTTGAGGTCGAGGCATACCCGCCGGAATACCGGATCCATCCTCCGGAGACATCGATTGCCGATCCGGGTGCCGTGCTGACGGCATCGCCCGCGGAGATCGAGATACTCCCCCCCGATGTGGTCAACTCCCCGACGGTCCGGCTGATGAGCCCAACGTAGCCGGAAACATCCCCGAGCGGAGTGCCCACCCACGACCTTCCCTCGAAGGTCCCCCTGAGCGAGGAATCGATCACAAGGTCAACGCCGCGGATATTCTCATCCTTGCGGTGCAGGGGGCTGTCGGCAAGTTCCGCGCCGCGCAACTGCAGTTTGAGAAGATTGCGTGAGCTGTCGACCCAGACCGCCGTGGAGCCGGCCACGTTGATCATGGCATCCCGCCCCAGATCGATCCTTCCCTCATTCTTGGTAAAGATCGACTGATTGCCTCCTTTGTCAGTCCAGCGGCCGGCCTGAAGCGTCACGCCATCCTTGAGTTCCGAACCCGTCTGGGAAAGCGCTCCGGAGCTTGCGACAGCGCCGGGAGCGAGAAGGATTGAGCCCTCCCCGAGCGAGACATTCCTCCCCGTCACGGAAACCAGCGAGGAGAGGGCCAGCGACATGCCCGGGATGTTTTTGTCACTCTCCCATTCCGGGAGGACCCTGAGGACACTTCCCTTGCCCATCGTGACGGTTCCGGTGTTGGCCTGGCTGTAATCTCGGACCAAGGCATCGCCGATCACCCCGAACTGTGGATTCGGCACGGCGTTGTAGGAGGCCATCAGATCGATACGGCCATTCAGATCCACCGAGGTACTGCTCTCAATACCGCCGTTCTGGAAGATATCCTTGCCGGCCATGGTGGCATTACCGCGGAAGACCGACAGGATGCCATCGTTACGGACAGTTCCCGAGCTGCCCGAACTAGCGGAGACAATTCCATCCGGATCAACCACGCGCCCCACCGTCACATCCATGCCGCGGAGACTCGGGTCGGCGGAGTTATGCGGGGTCAACCCCACCTGCAAACCGGAGGCTAGAATTGTCTGCCCATTGGGGGTGCTGATGGTTCCTTCATTGCGCACATTGGCGCCGACCAAGGTCACGAATCCCCCCGTATTGTTCTGATTGACGGGTGCCCCCAGGACGGCACCCTTCTCCACCACCACATCACCGATCGGCCCCGAAACCTCGGGAGTGAAGCTGTCTGTCTTTTTCTTCGAATTGCCCGGGACCTTGAGGGCGGAGAAGAGGAACTGCGAATCGGGGTTGTTGGCGATGCCCCTTCCCTTGATTCCCTTGAGGGCATCGCCCGCCAGATTCTCGTTGATCGGAAGGGTCGAGGCAACCAAGGCATGGGTATTCACCTGGGAGCCGTTATGGAAAAGGATCCCGTTCTGGTTGAGGATGTAGACTTGCCCCTCGGCACGGATCGATCCATGGATGTGGGAGGGATCGACCGCTCCCATCACCTTGTTGAAAGCGATCCACTTGCCGGCATCCTGACCACCGGCGCTCTGATCAAAGTGGAGCGTTGTCTTGGATCCGACATTGAACTTGTTCCAGTAGAGGAAAGCATTCTGAAGGGTTTGCTTGATCACCACCGTGGCGGAATCTTTCGCCGAGGTAATCTTCGCGCCGCTCCAAGAGGTCGTGTTGGCGGTGCCATCCTCATGGAATCCATCCCGGGGGTGAAGCCAACCCTCGGCAAGGCCATTGGGAGTCTCGGGACGGGCCATCAGATTGCGGGCGTTGTTCTGAAGGGCCTTCATGGCGGAGAGAGCCGATTCGCTTTTCTGCAAGGCCTCACGCGCCCGTGTTGCCGTGAGGGCAGCCGAGGCGGCGCCGGCATTATTGAGATTGGCAGCGGATCCCCTCCCCCCTCCTCCACCTCCGGCTCCGGACGGACTCATCACCGACCGGGCACTCTGGGCAAGCAGTACCGGCCCCGAGGAGAGAAAAAGAATCCCCGTCAGGAAAAAGGCAAGAAGCCGGAGTGCCGGATGATGGGGTGCGTTCACAAAGAAGGGCCCCCCGATCTGGCCGGAAAATTGAGCAAAGCTACGGGGAAATGCATAAGAGGGCGTTCAGTGATCGATAGAGTACCCGAGATTCATGGTTCTGCTTGTTACAATTTCGTCAAATTTGAGAAATATGGGTTAATATCTACCTTATTGATCGTTATTCTTTTTTCAAGGAGAAACCATACCCGCAGAGGAGCAGTTGGGGGCAAACCCTCAGGTCTCAGGTCTTAGGATTTCCCCATGCCCCCCCTCACGGAGCGGCATTCTGCTTCAGTCTTAAAAAGACTTCCGTTCCATATCTGGCTCGAAGCGTGTCATCTGCCTCCTGGGCTGCCTTCTCCCAGTTCGTTCGATAAGCCTCCGAAGTAGTATCCCATCCGCCCTGCTTCACCTTCTCCGCAAATTCCTCGGCAATCCCCTGCAATCCCTCGGCCATCGAGAGATCGGTCACATTGCTCTGGGCAAGAAGCCCGAAAACCGCGGGCACAGGTGCCTCGGCTCCCACAGGGGGAGCCACATCGATGCCGGCAGGACCTTCGGGCATGACATTGGCATCCTCAGTGGTGGCTTCAGGTGAGCTATCAGGAACAGGTTCCGCAACCGACAAAATGGAGGAAGTTGGTCTCCGAACGGGATCAGCAACTTCCACATCGGAAGAAGCGGTAGATTTTCCAACCCTGTTCTCCTCCTGATGCAACTCATGGAGCGAATAGAAGAGAGCCCCAACGACCACAGCAAGACCGGCTATCAGCAAGGCGATGATCCGAAAAGGTGATGAGTGAAAGCTCGAAAAACTCATTCTAATTCTATCTAGAGGTAGCGTGGAGTAATTGGGAACATAGCATAAAGTGGAAAACGTGGACCCCTCTCTGAATTGAACGGGTTACTCGCCGACAACAGGAAAGAGCCAAACGGAAAGGTTGCAACACAACGACCTTGCAATCCCACTGCTCAATGGACCTCAAGGAAACAGATGGCGCTCATCGTGGCCATCGGAAGATTTCCGATGTGTTTTTCATCCCTTTCGCAGCAGGAACATTCGCTTTATTTTCTTAGCTACGGAGATCCGGATTTTGGACAAGGATGAGCACAGGAAAAAGGCCGGCGGTTTCCCGCCGGCCTCTCCGAATCTGTATTCCGAGGAGACTCCCCGGAATGGTGACACTGATTATTTGGGCTGGGCAACCGCACCCTCGACGGCACGGACGATGTTCAGATCGCCAAGCGCGGTATTGCCGTTGCCAAAGGTGGAACTGGTGTTCGTACCGATATTGTTGGCAAGGGCCTGAGCGATCGTGGGGATCTCGGTCTTGATGGTTCCCTTGGGGGCATTCTTGTCATTGTAATAGACCTTTCCGATCGAGAAGAGGGAGTAAGTGCCGTTGGCAATGCCGTTGAAATTGGTCTGGAATCCAACGGAATTGGCATGGGGAGTTGGGACATAAGGGGCTACACCATTGTAGGAAAGAGCCTTGAGATG
>JACCDV010570002.1_pt1 | contig 17018 bp, 15 predicted proteins | sample 7446131 | NCBI WGS metagenome assembly JACCDV01 (sample SAMN15323448, study PRJNA562643) | freshwater metagenome | isolation source: river surface water | place: USA:Blue River Watershed | collected 2017-08-17 | reverse complement strand
TTGAATTACGTTCTGATAAAAAGGCTTTTTATGGCCAAAAATCAAGCTTTTTCCACCGTCCGTAATTATAAATCGTTGTGATTTCTGTGCAATAGGTCAAAAAATTTGACAGTGCACAGTAACATTGCTTAATTGACACTAACGAGCGAACTCAATTGCTCGATTTTCTCGAATCACGGTGACTTTTATTTCACCCGGATACTTTAATTCTTTCTCAATCCGCAGCGCAATATTTTTTGCGAGCTCCTTGGCGCCGTAATCATCCATCGCGTCAGGTTTAACAAACACCCGCACTTCGCGTCCTGCTTGAATTGCGTAGGTACGCTCAACTCCAGAGAACGAATTAGCAATACTCTCCAATTCCTGCAATCGCTTTAGGTAGTTTTCAACTGAATCTCTTCGTGCGCCAGGGCGACCGCCTGAGAGTGCGTCCGCGACCTGCACGATAATGGATTCAGGCGTCTCATAGGGATACTCTTCATGATGTGATTGCATTGCTTGAATAATTGGTGTGGCCACATTAAATTTCTGTAGAATGCGCCGTCCAATTTCAACGTGAGTACCCTGCACTTCATGATCAACTGCTTTGCCTATGTCATGTAACAGTGCTCCTGTTTTAGCAATGGCAACATTGGCTCCAAGCTCCTCCGCTAGCATGCCGGCTATGTGTGCCATCTCAAGGGAGTGTTGGAGAACATTTTGTCCGTAACTGGTGCGGAAGTGTAGTCGCCCAAGAAGCATGATGAGTCGTGGGTCGAGATTGTAGACACCGCATTCGTATGCGGCCTGCTCACCTTTCTCTTTCACCGTGCGGTTCACTTCATCTCGTGATTTCTCCACCATTTCTTCTATGCGAGCTGGTTGAATACGTCCATCCGCTATTAGGTTCTCCATCGAGATGCGTGCGACATGTCGACGGATGGGGTCAAATGATGACAGCGTGATTGTTCCAGGTGTGTCGTCGATGATGACATCAACCCCCGTTGCACGCTCAAATGCTTTGATGTTACGTCCTTCTTTGCCTATGATTTTACCTTTCAGTTCATCTGAGGCTATTTGAAAGGTGGTGGTCATGACATCAGCATTGACCGCATTGCCGAGGCGGTGAATGGCAGTGGTGAGTATACTTTTTGCCTTTTCGTCTAATTGATCACGACCAAAAGCCTCCAGCTTTTGCATGCGGATCATGAGTGTTTCTTTGCTGAGTCTCTCGACCTCCTTGAGTAGCTCATCACGAGCTTCATCTCTCGAGAGCTCGCTTACTTTCTCGAGCGAAGACAGTTTTTGCGTGTGAAGTAGTTCTGCGTTTTCTCGGATTTTCTTAATCTCTTCAGTCTGGTCTTTTAACTTCTCAGCATCGCGATCTATGTCTACCTGTCGCGTGTCGAGTAGCTCCTCCTTCTTTATTAAGCGATCCTCCTTTTCTTTTTGTTCGGTTTCCTTCTCTTTCAATGCATCTCTTTGGGCTTCAATGACTTCATTGGCGCGGTCCTGGGCCTCCGAAGTAATCTTTTTTGCCTCTTCGCGTGCGTCGAGCATCATTTGCTTGATCTCAAGCTCCATTGATCCGCGACGACCGAGCGCAATAATCCAGCGCAGGTAGTAGCCTATGACGATACCCGTAAAGCCGGCTAGAGCTATTAGGGCCAGAATAATTTTTAGTGACATGGCAGGGAACCGGCATGCGGGCCCGCGTGTAGACGACTACATGTCTCTCATGAAGAATGAGTTTCAGTAATTAACAGTACGTGCAGTGTGTGCGGTATAGAGAACATGGGGTTGTAGAAGCGGTCTCTCAGCCAGGGGTGGAATTACGGGAAGCAGGGTAATATAAACGGTCAATATAGGTACGCCCTAAAAGTACCAAAAAAGGCAACAATAAACAATTATCACAAAACAACCCCTCGCGAGAGGGGTTGTTTTGTGAGTGTTGCTATTTCAGCACCTCGTCAATGATGCCGTATTTTTTGGCTTCTTCTGCAGTCATGAAGAAGTCGCGCTCCACATCCTTTTCTACTTTTTGTAGTGGTTGCCCAGTTGCTTTAGAGAGAAGTTTGTTAAGGCGCTCTCGTGTAGCAATGAGGTGTTTGGCAGTTATTTCTATATCCGTTGCTTGACCTTGTGCACCTCCCCACGGCTGGTGGATCATGACTTCCGCATTTGGTAGTGCAAAGCGCTTGCCTTTCTTTCCACCTGCGAGCAGTACGGCGCCACCAGATGCGGCAATGCCGACACACACTGTTGAGACGTCAGGCTTCACGTGGTTCATGGTGTCGAGCATGGCTAGGGTCGAGGTCACTGATCCTCCAGGAGAGTTTATGTAGAGCGAGATGTCTTTCTTAGGGTCTTCCGCTTCAAGAAAGAGAAGTTGGGCGACAACTAAGTTTGCAACATAGTCGTCAATTGGGCCGCCCATGAAGATAATACGCTCGCGGAGGAGTCGGGAATAAATGTCATACGAGCGCTCACCAAACTGCGACTTTTCTACAACGATAGGCACAAGCATTGATTGTGCTGGGGGTGTTTGTTGTTGATATTTCATATAATCGAGTGTATCAAACCTGGCATTGCTGGCAAATTTATATATGTAGGGCACTGTTTGCTGATTACTCTGCCGTGCGAAAGTCGGGTTATTTTTCAACGAATATGCAAGCAGGGAAGATGCTATGAAAATTCCCCCATGCTTGTGGCATGGGGGAATTACTGAGGGACCTACACCAGGCCTTCGAGGTGGGCCATCACCATTTCTTTGGTGAGTACAGTAAGTACGTATGTTGTGAGTCGCTCCACCGGAACGTCAGCATGGATGTTTTTAAGATGAGATACCTCCTTTTGCACGATGTCAGATGCAGGAGTCAATTTCTCCTTGACTGCAATTTCGTGCAAAATCAACTCCAACTTTGCGCGCTTTTCTGCATCGCCACGCCAATCGCGAGCAAGATCTTCCTTTGTTTTCTTGATGTGTGAGAGGTATGCGTCCATTGTACTGCCCATCTGCTCAATGTCTCCTGCAAACTGCGCAAACATTTTCTCCAGTTCGCTTTCGATGAGGATGTCTGGCGTTTCAATGTCTGTTTCTGCAACCAGTGCTTCGAGGAGTCCAGCGCGTCGCTTTTGTTTTTCAACCTGCGTTTTTTCTTCTGTAATGCCAATGCGCAGCTTTGCTTCAAAATCAGCAATGTCCTTAAAGTTGCCTAGAGACTGCACAAACGCATCATTGTACGCTGGCAGGTTCTCTTCTTTTTCTGCATCTGCTTTCGTAAGCTCCTCTTCTTGCGGTACTCGAGTCTTGCGAATGTTGAGGATAGTGTCAGCAACATCCTTGTCAGACACGCTCACCTCAAGTGCTTTTGCGTTGTGTTCTTTGGCGATCTGCTCGTATTTGGGGAGGGTGATCTTGGGATAGGTGTAGGCAGTAATTTTAAACTCTATGGGATTGTCCTTTGCTAGTTTGGTTATCTCTATATTCGGTGCCCCAATTGGCTCAATGTTCTCGTGAGCAAGAATATGAGCTACCGCTTCTCGGAGAACGTTGTCGGCGATTTCTTCTAATATAGGGAATTCGCCATACTTGGCTATGAAAAGTGCCTCTGTTACATGTCCTTTTCGAAATCCAGGCAATTCAACATTGGCAAGTATGTTGCGCACAGCCTTTGGGCGTAAAGGGAGGTACTGAGCCGCAGGGATGCTGCCGGTAATCTCGAGCTTTGAGCCAGCTAACTTCTGAATGGATACACCTTCATAGAGGTGTGTATGATCGTGTGTCATGATGGTGCACTGTACACCACAAAGGCCGGTTGCCGCAAGAACATTGTGCAGTAAAGAAAAGGCGCCCGCAGGGGCGCCTTTTCTTCGATCATAGGGGGTCTTTTAGAGTCCAAGTTCGCTATCGATGCTGTTGAGTGTGTTGTCGAGTGAGGCAGCGTCAGTTGCGTGGAAGTCAGCTTCAATTGCTGAAAACGCACTCGATGTGCTCTGCTCTGCAATGCTTTCTACTTCAGCAGTGTCTTGTGCCGCCTGCTCTTCGGGTGTCATGGTAGTGTCTTCGGTACTAGGCATTGCCACACCAGCTCCTTGCATGTAGTAGTAAAAGCCACCTGCGACTAAGAGCAGTACAATAACGATAACGCCTATCATAGGGCCCCATGCATTATCGCTGTGATCTCCTGTAGAGACTGAGGTGCTGTTGTTGGTTGGCGACTCAGCAGGAGTGGTAGCGCCTGCTGTATTTGTGTTGTTGTCTGGTTCCATACAATGAGTGTTACGTGTTTAGTTTTCTAGTGCTGATGCAGCTTCCGCCTTGCGTTCCGCGACTGCCTTCATTGCTTGCAGTGCAGCACGAATTGCTTCATGTGCTTCTCGTATCTCCTCGCGTGCCGCTTTTGCAAGATCTTTCATTGCGGCGAAGTGCGCTCGCATGCCTTCTTCATCAGTCGCCGAGCTACCTGTCTGGTACGCAGTTTCAAGTGCTCCGATTGCTGCGTCTGCTTCACCAAGCTCTGTCTTGGCCGTTGCTATTGCCGTATCGATGCTCGTTGTGTCAGTGCCTGCTTCTTTTATTTTGGCTGAGCGCTCCTCAAGGCGGCCCGTCAGCTTGGTGAGTCGTTCATGGTGGGCGTTTAGGAGTTTGATGGTCTTTTCTACAAACTGCTGCACGCGCTCCTTGGCTTTCTCTGTTAACTCTTTGCGCTTTTCCTGCATTTTCTCTCGGACAGAACTCGAACCCATTTTGTCCCGCATTGAGGTCGAGGCATTCATCATGCGCTCCTTAATGGTGCCTTTCATGTCCTGCATTTTCTCCGTAGTGCTGGCTTTCAAGCCCATCATCTTTTCCTTTGCAGCATTAAACTGTTGTTTCTCTGTTTGCACTTTTTCACGCATATTTTCCATGCGAACCCCCGGCTTTACTGGTGGCTTTGCAGGTGGTTTTGAAGTGCCTGGTTCCTGGTTGCCAATGATCTGTCCTGTTGTTGGGTCAACCACAACTTCGACGGGCTCAGCAACGACAGTGATTGAGGCCTCTCCAGTATCCGTAGTGCCGGTCGATTCCTGTGCAAATGCAAGTGGCGCAAGTGATAAAAAGAGGATGGCTGCTGCGCCCGCTGCCACGCTCTGTGTTTGAAGTGATTGTGTTGTACTCATACGTTACCTATGATCGTTAGTAAGATCGTGGACATATTCTCCCACGCTGGCATAGGGAATTCAACGCCTTGTATGGTATAACGCATGACACACAGCGCTGTGACACAAAAAAGAGGCACCAAGTGCCTCTTTTTTGTGTCATTCTAAGAAGTGAAACTACTTACGGTCGTTTTGATACAATTTCCTCGCTCGCGCGAATGCTGCCTCTGCCTTAGCTTTCCCTTTGAAGCCCTTTACGGTCACCTCTTTATTTTGCAGTTTCTTGTAGGTCTCGTTAAAGTGCTTGATCTCCTTCAGTGTGTGTGGATTGACGTCTTTAATGTCCACTATATGTCCCCATCGAGGGTCGCTGACAGGTACTGCAATTACTTTGTCATCTGATTCGCCAGCGTCAATCATTTCCATGATGCCTACTGGGCGCACGCGTACCAAGATACCAGGTGCAAGTGGGTAAGTCGTTAATAGGATGACATCAAGTGCGTCACCGTCATCCCACAAAGTTTGAGGTACAAATCCGTAGTCGTACGGGAAGTCCTGTGCGGTGTGGCTGACTCGGTCAAGAGCAATAAGGCCGGTTTCCTTGTCAATTTCATATTTATTCTTAGATCCGCGTGGAATCTCAACAATCATGGTCATTGATTCAGGGGTTCCTGGGGCAATGTCGTGCAGTAAGTTCATAGAGTAAATGTTGCCTATAAGTTTATGCTGATGCGTCATCAACTGACACCTCTATTGCTGGGTCGGTTTTGACCTCTGATGAGGTCTCGGCCTCACTGTCTACCTTTGATTTTTTAGGTGCAGGACCGGCAGTTTCAGCTGTACTCCCAACTGACTTAATGTCAATTTTCCAGCCAGTGAGCTTTGCCGCGAGGCGGACATTTTGTCCACCGCGTCCGATGGCAAGCGATTGCTGATCATCTGTGACGGTCACTGTTGCTTGGTGAGTGCTTTCATCTATGGAGACACTCAATACCTTCGCAGGAGAGAGGGCGTCGGCGATAAAGCTCTTTGGGTCTTCTGACCACTCGATAATATCGATTTTCTCACCAGCAAGCTCTGACATAACAGTTGATACACGAACGCCGCGCTGGCCGACAAGGGATCCCACAGGGTCAATGTGGCTGTCCTTTGATGCAACTGCCACCTTTGAACGTGATCCTGCTTCACGTGCGATTGATTTCAATTCGATTGATCCAGAAGCGAGCTCAGGTGCTTCCAGTTCAAATAGCTGCTTCAAAAACATTGGGTGTGCACGCGAAAGGCGTAGAAACGTACCTCGGGTGCCGTCGTCTACTGAATAGAGGTACGCTCTTATGCGCTCTCCTGGGCGATACCGCTCACCTGGAATTTGCTCCTCGTATGGAATGACTCCAAACGCTCTGCCCAAGTCCACATGGAGAGCTCCTCGCTCTATGCGCTGCACGACCCCGTTAACAATTTCACCCTCTTTCTTGCCGAACTCCTCAAGAATGGAGACTTTCTCAGCTTCACGCATTTTTTGAATAATCACCTGTTTTGCGGTTTGTGCTGCAATACGGCCATAATCACCCTTGGTGTCGAGAGGGAATACAATTTCTTCGTCAAGTTCGACATTTTTCTTTATGCGTCGAGCATCTTCAACGAGAATGTGGTGTTCAGGGTTGAAGCGCACGCGCTCATCGTTCGGATCTGACTCGAACTCTTCTCCTGCTGCACGTCTGGCGGCTTCCTCAGCAATCTCATCAGGCATTTTCACCTGGGACGGATCAATAACAATTTTAGCTTGGAAAAACTCTACTGTTCCCGTGTTTATGTCAAACTTTGCACGAATGATCTGACCCTTTTTGCCGTACTCTTTACGGTACGCTGTAGCAAGGGCGTCTTCGATCGCTTTTATCATTTTCTCTCGCGGTATGCCGCGTTCGTCTTCGAGTTGGTCTAGGACGGAATTGATGACTTTGAGGTCAAACATAACTAGATTTTATAAAAATAAATGCCCGCTTTCGGGCGGACAGGAATGCTTCCTATCGAACTATCTTTTTTATTATATCAAGATTAACATGCCTCAGTCAAGTGTTGGTCATGTGTGTCTATTGTGTCCAATATTTGTGTGTTCTTTGTAAGTAAAGGTGTGGGTAGAGCGCTACTTGTGTATCTCTTCGGGGTATACTGAAAAAACAGTGGGAAACTATGCTAATTGAAGATGCAAAACTCAAGGAGTTTATCCTTGATTCAGGAATTGTGGCGCGTAAAGATCTCGAAGCTGCTGAGAAAGACAGTCAGTTGCGTTCTATGCCGCTCGATAAGATACTCGTATCAAACGGCGTTATTTCTGAAGATGACTTGCGCCGTATTCAAGCCTATATACTCGGTATTCCCTTCGTAAACCTCAAAAGCAGCAAGATTGATTTCGAAACACTTTCGCTGATTCCGGAGCCTATCGCACGCAATAACAACATCGTTGCATTTAAGAAAACGAGCGATTCACTTGAGGTGGCGATGCTTGATACGCAAGATCTTAATGCAATTGAGTTCGTAAAGAAAAAGGTAGGGTTGAAAATCTTACCACGCCTTACGGACACTGACTCGATGAAGAGTGTGCTGTTGCAGTACCAAAAGTCATTGAAAGAAGAATTCGGTGACATTATTAAGAAGGAATCTGCTGCACTACGGCTCGTGAAAGAATCTGACGGTACAGAAACGTCCGAGAAAGATCTCAAGAAAATGGCGGAGGATGTGCCGGTGGTCCGTGTTGTCGACACATTGTTGCGTCACGCCATTATTCAAGGTGCGTCGGATATACATATGGAGCCGATGGAGACTGAATTTTTGGTACGGTATCGTATTGATGGATTACTCCATGATGCTATGTCGCTTCCACCACATGTGTCGTCCTCGATAACGGCTCGTATAAAAGTGCTATCAAACCTCAAGTTGGATGAAAAGCGCTTGCCGCAGGATGGTCGCTTTAAGATGGAGAGTGATGGGCAAAAAGTATCATTTCGCGTATCTATTCTCCCCACATACTACGGCGAGAAAACCGTGATGCGATTGCTGCGTGAGGGAGGGCAAGGTTTCACCCTGGAAGGTCTCGGTTTTCACGGCAAAGGCTTAGAGCGATTGCATGATGCCACCAAGGCAACAACGGGGATCATTCTCGTTACTGGTCCTACGGGATCTGGTAAAACAACCACTTTGTATACTGTGCTCGATATTTTGAATACGCCTGATGTGAATATTTCTACTATTGAGGACCCGATTGAGTATCAAATGAAGCGGGTAAACCAGACTCAGGTGCGTCCACAGATCGGTTTTACGTTTGCTGCAGGACTTCGTTCGTTGGTGCGTCAAGATCCTGATGTCATTATGGTGGGAGAGATACGTGATGGAGAAACTGCGTCGTTAGCCGTTAATGCAGCGCTCACTGGTCACTTGGTACTCTCGACACTACACACCAACTCCGCCGCAGGAACAATGCCGCGTCTGCGAGACATGGGAGTAGAAGCTTTTTTGCTCGTATCTACTTTGAAAGTTGTTGTTGGTCAGCGCTTGGTGAGAAAGCTGTGTCGCGATAAAGAGCAATATACACTTACGAAAGCAGAGCGAGAGGAACTTGAAAAGTCAGTAGATCTCAGCAAGGTGCTGAAAGTGCTGATCGATGAGAAGATTGTCGCTCCGAAGGCAACGTGGGACGAAATTCCTTTCTATAGAGCAAAGCCTTCGTCAGAGTGTGAGGATGGATATAGTGGCCGTATCGGTATCCATGAAGTACTGCACATGTCATCTACTATACGAGAGATGGTGATTAAGGATGTGAGTGCTGATGTTATAGAGACGCAGGCCAAGAAAGAGGGCATGCTCACAATGATTGAGGACGGCATCGTGAAGGCTGTTATGGGAGTGACAACAATAGAAGAGGTCTTACGAGTAGTATCTGAATAAGTATGCCTATATTTCGTTACACCACCGTTGCTGAAGATGGAACAAAGCGAAAAGGCACTGTTGATGTTGCCGATCGATTTGCTGTATACAACGAAGTGCGAAAATCAGGTGAAACAATAGTGTCTGTGGAAGAGGCTGGCGGTTCCGTCGCAAGCTTTGACTTCATGGCGTATCTGAATAACCTCTTTGCGCGCGTGAAAATGGACGAGAAGATTTTGCTTGCACGCAACCTTGCGGCAATGCTTGACGCAGGACTCTCAGTGGTGCGCGCGCTCAGTGTCATGGAGAAGCAGTCCAAAAATCCTAAAATGAAGAAAGTGCTTGGCGAGGTGGGGGCAGAGGTTTCGAAAGGCTCACCCTTTTTTGAAGCGCTCTCTCTGTTTCCAGAAGTATTTTCACCTATATTTATTGCAATGGTGAAGGCGGGGGAAGAGAGTGGTGGTTTGGGTAATGCGCTGCGTGTGGTGTCAAAGCAGATGGAGCGCAGTTATACGCTCAAGCGCAAGATCAAGGGTGCGATGATTTACCCTGCAGTCATTGTGGTTGCCATGATCGGCATCGGTATTCTCATGCTCATCTATGTAGTGCCAACCTTGTCACAAACCTTCAAGGAGTTGAATATGGAGCTCCCGGTAAGTACCAGGCTAATTATTGGCGCAAGTGATTTTTTGGTTGCGCACACCCTATTGACCCTGCTTCTTATGGCTGGAACCGTTGCCGGTTTTTATGGAGTGCTGAAAACAAAATTTGGACGTCGAGTTTCAGAATTTGCCATCATACATATGCCTGTAGTTGGTAATTTGGTGCAGGAGACGAACGCGGCTCGAACTGCGCGAACCATGTCATCGCTCCTCACGTCCGGAGTTGATATGTTGCGAGCATTGGCTATTACTCGCGAAGTTGTACAAAACTCATATTATCAGGAGGTGCTTAAATTGGCAGAAGAGCAGGTCTCGCATGGAGGCGGCCTCGCCAAAGCGTTTTTGGACAACCAACATCTGTACCCGGTTATTCTCGGGGAAATGATTTCTGTGGGTGAGGAGACTGGTAAGCTTTCTGAAATGTTAGAGCAAATTGCAGGATTTTACGAAGAAGAGGTGGAGCAGAAGACCAAAGATCTCTCTACGATCATTGAGCCTTTCCTCATGGTTTTTATTGGTGCAGGCGTAGGCTTCTTTGCTATCTCGATGATCTCGCCTATCTACTCACTGTCTGAAGGAATTTAGCGTGTAGGTGTGTTGATTGTTGAGTCATCTTGCGGGAAAGCAAGGTATCATAGATATATGTACGGATTGGGAAGCCGGCCTCTTACTACGAGAGGTATGTCACTCATTGACACTCTTGCAGGTGTTGCACTTTTTGTATTAGTTTTTTCTTCACTCTTTGCTGGTGCGCGACTGGCGATCGGTATTATTGCGAATAACAAGGCAAAGACCGGGGCTTTGGCTGTGCTCAATCAAAAAATGGAGGAAGCAAAAAGTGTTCCATACGCCGACTTGGGGACTGTCTCGGGTATACCAGCCGGTACCATTCCGCAGCAGGCGACAACAACGCTCAACGCAACGGAGTATGCCATACGCACTCTCATACAATATGTAGATATGCCCCAGGATGGGACGGGGGCAGCAGATGCCAACGGTGTGACAGCAGACGGTAAGCAGATCAAAATTGAAGTAACTTGGTACGATCGTGATAAGCAGAGGGCGTTGGCGTTACTCTCGACACTGACACCGCGCGGCATAGAGAGCGTTGCGGATGGTGGCACCTTGCGTATCAATGTGTTTGATGCACTCGCTCAACCTGTAGCGGGGGTGTCAGTTCGGGTTGAAAATACAACACTCGTGCCTCCAGTAGATGTGACTACGTTTACGAATGCGGCTGGTATCGTTCTCTTTCCAGGCGCGTCTGCTGGGAGTAGTTATAAGGTTACTGTGTCTAAAACAGGGTACAGCACTGATGGCACGTATGATGCTGATGCCGCTAATCCTAATCCATCGCCAGGACATTTCACTATCGCCGTCGGACAAACTACTACGGGAAGTTTTGCAATAGACACTGTCCGGCCATTGGTGGTCCGTAGTTATTCCCCGATCCAATATGGTACTTTTTCCGATTCATTTCCGAATGCGGTCAATTTAGTGGAACCTGTCGAAGTTGAGGTGGCGGGGGGTAGCTTACAGCTCGCAGTAGTTGGTGGAGATTATGCCGCCGCTGGATCTGTCCGCTCAACATCAACGGCGCCGCAGTACCTTGAGGGGTGGGATTCGGCAACGTGGGTGGCACAAACTCCCGCAGACACAGCAGCGCTCGTGCGCATATATTCAATTGATGCATCAGGAGTTGCTTCACTTATACCCGACGCTGTACTACCAGGTAACAGTGTTGGTTTCGCGAGCTCGCCAATCTCTCTTGCAACAGTTTCTACGTCCACGTATCCGCGTCTCGCACTCGGCGCGACACTGACCACGACAAATGTGCTCGTGACGCCTAGTGTGGATGAGTGGGAAATTGCATTTACAGAGGGCCCGCTTCCGCTTCCCAACATTCCTTTTGCTATACATGGCACCAAAACAATTGGTAGTGACGGAGCTGGTGACCCCATATATAAATTTTCGACAACAGGAACAACTGGTGCTTCAGGGATGACAACGCTCGCGGCTCTTGAGTGGGATACCTACACTGTGACGCAAGATCCAAATGTGACAGGGTATGACGTTGTCGAGTCGTGTGCACCGCAACCTGTTGCTGTGAATCCCGCAGCCAATCAGGATATGTATTTTGTGTTGGCTCCCGAAACAACGCATTCATTACTTGTATCCTTTAAGACAGCAACGGGCACACTGCTCCATGGTGTGACGGCGGATATATCGCGCGCAGGATACTCAACAACGACCATGTCGAATGGGTGTGGGCAGGTGTTTGTGGGTTCGCTGGGACAACATACCTATACGATTGACGCGTCGAAGTCTGGTTACTATGCGGCATCCACGACAGTGGATGTTTCAGGCGCAACCGTTACGTCATTAACAATGACGCCTCTATGATGAATCGTGGTTACACGTTGGTAGAAATGTTGGTGGTGATTGGCATTTTTACGATGAGTATGATCACTGCAACAGCAAGTATTGTATATTTCTATCGATCCAATACCTACACTGTCGAGCAAGCTACGGCAATAACGTCTGGCAGGCGAGGGATTGAATATTTTGTAAAGGATGCTCGAGAGGTAACCTATGCAGAGACTGGTGCATATCCTATTGTTGCTATGGCCACGTCGAGCATGACGTTCTATGCTGATGTTGATGGACAAAGTGATGTGGAACAGGTGCGATACTTTTTGGATCAAGGTTTTCTAAAGAAGGGTGTTGCGAAAGCTACGGGCACACCGCTTTCCTATGCATCGTCGACAGAGTCTATTGAGCTCGTGTCGGATTACGTGCGCAATTTGGAGAAAGGAGTCGATATGTTTGTGTATAAGAATGCTTCTGGTACACCGATTACTATTGCAACGAGTACGCAATCATTGCGCACTGTCGATATCACATTAATCGTCAACGTGAATCCAAATCGATTACCAGAGGAGTTTACTTTGCGTGGCACAGCGTCTCTCCGTAACTTAAAAGACATATGATGGGATCTAAGCTGCAGCACAGGGGGTCGTTTCTTCTGCTAATGCTAGTATTTTCCGGTATTTTTTTGTTGCTTGTCATGTCTCTTGGGTCACTTATTTTTGTGCAACAGAAACTTGCATTGGCTAAGCAAAACAGGGAGCAAGCGTTTCGTTTTGCGGAAACAGGTATTGAGTACTACAAATGGTTTTTAGCTCATTTTCCGACGGATTTTCAAAATGGGACAGGGGGTGCAGGGCCGTACGAAATGCCGGTCACAGATCCGGAGGGAGGTGTTGTAGGTAAGTACGCACTTTCGGTGAGTGCAAATACATACTGCGGAATTGTTGGTTCAGTAGATATAACGTCAGTAGGCGAAACTGCTGTCGATCCTTCATTTAAGCGGTCTATTGTTGCGCGGTATGCTCGCCCATCCGTAGCGGATTATGCCTATATATTGAATAGTAATGTGTGGGCGGGTGCAGACCGGGTTATCAATGGCAAATACCATTCCAATGGAGGTATTACTATGGACGGAACGGTCAATGCAGAGGTCTTGAGTGCTGTGTCGACTTGGGTGTGTACGTCTAGTTACAACTGCGGCAATCCTAATGAAACAAAGCCGGGAGTGTGGGGAGTTGGAACAAATCAACAGTACTGGCGATATCCGGTGCCACAGATTGACTTTGCAGGCATATCTGCAGATCTTGTGGCCATGAAAGCGGCAGCTCAGGCCTCGGGGAGGTATTTTGCACCCTCTGGCGCAGAAGGATATCACGTTATTTTTAACAGCAATGGTTCCTTCGATGTCTATGTGGTCAATCAAACGACCACCATCAAAGGCAATAATGGGAATGGCGTTGGGAACGAGCGGTCAATTATTGCCGCTGAAACATTGTTGGGTAACTACACGTCACCGAGCGATTGCGGACTCATCTTTGTCGAAGATACGCTTTGGGTTGAGGGTGTGGTTAGTGGCAAAAAGAGCATTATTGCAGCAGATATCACGACACCAAATGTCGATAGAAGTGTTTGGTTGCTGAACAATATTACCTATGCGTCTTCGAGCGAAGTCGATGGTTTAATGGTATTGGCTGAGATGGACAACCTCATATCACTGAATTCTCCAGATAATATGACGCTCATGGGTATATTTGTCGCACAGAACGGACGGTTTGGCAGAAATCACTATACCGCTGGCGGCTCGAATCGGGTGCCTCCCGCGTATGGTTTGTATACAGTACGAGACACGCTCATTATAGTGGGTACTATAGTTTCGAATGGACGAGAAGGTACAAAGTGGACACAAGGTAACAATACTTTTGTTTCAGGCTATCAGTATCGCTTTAATTCATACGATAGGCAGTTGGCTACAGATCCACCGCCATACACGCCATTTACATCGAGCGACTATCGACTCGTCGACTGGAAGGAACAGTAACTTTTTTTCTTGCCGCCACACTTTTTTCGTGAGAGACGTGCATGGTATTATTGCTGCATGAAAAAAAGACTGATTGTCGGCAATTGGAAGCAGCATCCAGCCACACTGACCGATGCGAAGAGGCTCTATCAATCTATAAAGACTAAGGCGAGCAAGGCGCCACAGGTTGACATTCGCATTGCTGCGCCGCACACATTTATTCAGCCCCTCACAGGAGGCAAAAAAACATCAAAACCTCAGATTGGTGTTCAAGATGTTTCAGCATCGCTGGGCGGTGCGTATACAGGCGAGGTGTCTGCAGCTATGGCGGCAAATGTTGGTGCGAGATTCGCTATTGTTGGTCATTCTGAACGCAGAGCACTCGGCGAAACGAATGCGATTGTTAATAAGAAAGTGCTTGCAGCGCTAAGTGCTGGTCTTGAGGTAATACTCTGTGTTGGTGAGCAGACGAGAGATCATGACGGCTTCTATTTGGGTTACATTAAGGATGAAATTGACTCTGCTTTTTTGGGGGTGCTGCCGAGGGATTTGCCTCGCATTGTCATTGCATACGAGCCTATATTTGCGATAGGTAAAACAGCAGCTGATGCTATGAGTGGCCAGGATGTGCACGAAATGGTCATCTATATTCGAAAGTGTTTGTCCGAGAAATTTAATCGCTCACGCGCCGATGCCACAACTATACTGTACGGAGGGTCTGTGGAGGGAACAAACGCTGAGAGTATTTTGCGCGAAGGTATGGTAGATGGCTTCCTTGTAGGACGTGCCTCACTCGATCCGCAGGTGTTTATGGAGATTATTCAGTTTGCCAAGTATACGTAAATGCGCAGCGTACGCTCTCTTGGCGGAATATCTGGTGTACGTGTCCTCGTCCGCACCTCTTTAAATGTGCCGACAGATGGCGGTGCGGTTCTTAATGATTTTCGATTGAGAAAGTCATTGGAGACGGTTGAGTTGTTGCGCAAGCAAGGTGCGAAAGTTATTTTGCTGAGTCATGTGTCTGGCGACACAGGCAAATCACTACTGCCCGTCTTTTCAGTGCTCCAAAAATACCTACCCATTTCTTTTGTGGACGACGTTGTTGGCGAGAAAGCGCGTAAGGCAATCCTTGAAATGAAGGAAGGGCAGGTACTACTCCTTGAAAACGTGCGCCGTAACAAAGGAGAGGAGGGCAATGACCTTTTCTTTGCAAAGCAATTGGCAGAGCTCGGACAGGTGTATGTCAGCGACGACTTTTCTGTCATGCATCGCAAGCACGCTTCAGTCGTGTTGGTGCCAGGAATCTTACAGAGCTACGTTGGGTGTACGGTGCTCGATGAAATAGAACATCTCGAGTTTGCCCTACGGCCTCAAGGTCCAGCGATCGCAATACTCGGTGGTGCAAAATTTCACACGAAAGAGCAATTGGTGCGCAACTGCCTACCCCTATACGATCACGTCTACATTGGTGGTGCTATTGCAAACGATTTCTTGAAGGCTAAGGGATATGAGGTGGGGCGCTCGCTAGTGGCTACAGACCGTATGGATCTTTCTGATGTGTTGCGACATCCTAAGGTTGTTTTGCCTGTTGATGTCACTGTGCAGGGTCCAAACGGAGTGCGCGTCGTGGACGTCGATGCTGTGGCCCCTACCGAGAGTATTCTTGATGTTGGACCCAAGACTATTGCTACGATGCGGCCAGTCATTAATCTTGCAAAAACCATATTGTGGAATGGTCCGCTCGGCAATTATGAACATGGATTTAGTCAGCAGACGGAGGCACTCGCCGCGTTAGTGGTTGCCAGTAGTGCCCGTGCGGTGTTGGGTGGAGGGGACACCATCGCTGCTGTTGAGAAGGTGACATTTGACCCTAGTCGCATATTTCTTTCAACGGGCGGAGGATCAATGATAGAGTTCTTATCCAAAGGCACCTTGCCTGGCCTTGAGGCACTAGGGTACATCCCAAAAACTACAAAGCAGCTATAATCTTTTCTGCAACAACTTCCTTTTCATGAGGAGAGTAGAGGTTTCTTCCTTCCCATACTGCATACCCATCATTTAGTAAGCGAGGTATGACGTGAATGTGGGCGTGATTGGTGACGTGAGGACCAGCTGCAGCCTCATTGTTCATGAGAATATTGATACCATCAGCCATACCGATTTTTTTAAGTGCCATTGCAATATGCTTTGCAGTCAGCATGAGTTTGCTGAATAGCGGGTCAGGGAGGTCGTGAATATTATTAAAGCGCTGTTTAGGAATGACGAGTGCGTGGCCTTTGTTGATGGGTGTTATGTCGAGAATTGCCAAGACATCGGCGTCTTCGTATATCTTTGAAGCCGGCAACTCACCCTCAATAATGCGTTCAAAAATTGTTTTTTCCATGCAGATAGTATAGCGAATGCTACAATACGCCGAAATGCCTAAACTCACTATCCGAACTATTCCCACAGAGGCAGCAAAGGCACCGCTCTCTCATTATCCTGACATTGTGCAAGACCTCCTCTTGGCTCGCGGTGTGACTGATGCGGTGCTCGCCGATGCATTTCTTAATCCTCGTTACGAAGACATGCATGACCCATTCCTTATTCGCGGTATGGAAAGAGCGGTAGAGCGCATATTACGTGGCATGAAAGAGGGTGAGCGCATAGCGTTCTGGACGGATTATGACACAGATGGTGTGCCGAGCGGAGCGTTGCTGCATGATTTTTTTACCAAAATTGGCTATCAGTATTTTGAAAATTACATTCCCCATCGGCACCATGAGGGGTATGGATTAAATTGTGATGGACTCACCGCTCTGCGAGAACGAGGGGTAACGCTCGTGGTGACGGCAGATGCAGGGATTACGGACGTCGAGCAAGTTGTCCATGCTAATGGACTTGGTATGGATGTCATAGTCACTGACCATCACGAGCCTGGGCCCACA
>JACCDV010523423.1_pt1 | contig 17025 bp, 15 predicted proteins | sample 7446131 | NCBI WGS metagenome assembly JACCDV01 (sample SAMN15323448, study PRJNA562643) | freshwater metagenome | isolation source: river surface water | place: USA:Blue River Watershed | collected 2017-08-17 | reverse complement strand
CCTGTCAGGCCCATATAGTTGAAATCGAGGCCATTTCACGCGGGGAATTGCCTACGCTTCTGTGAGCTTTCTCGCCTGATCACAATCGATCTTCATCTGGGCCAACAATGGCTCAAGTCCATCGAATTTAAGTGTGGGACGAAGTCGCCAACCAAATTCAATAGAAGCGTTCTTATCGTAGAGATCTAACCCTTCTTGATCTAAGGCATATGCCTCAACCTGGCGGCCGCGCTCTCCCACAAATGTTGGGTTTGTACCGATCGAAATTGCAGCTGGCCAGAAGTTAATTCCAACTGTGAGCCATCCTGCATAGACGCCATCTGCAGGAATTGTTTGACCCTCTATATTTCCAAGATTTGCCGTTGGATAACCAATTTGACGGCCACGTTTTTCACCGTGAACAACTACTCCATCAAGGCGATGAGGTCGTCCCAAGAGCAAGCGAGCATCTTCCACGCTTCCCGCGATCACAAGTGAGCGTATGCGAGTTGAAGAGATGACTTCGCTCTCATCTGTATTGAGCTCTTGGGCATCAACGGTGAAGCCATACTTGGCAGCCGACTCAATGAGAGTCTCCGCATTTCCTGCCGCCTTGTGGCCGTAGGTGAAGTTCTTTCCGACAATAACAGTTGAAGCATGCAATTGATCGACCAAGATTGTCTTCACGAAATCTTCTGGCGACATCGATGCAAATTTTTCATTAAATCTCATAACCGCAACCTGATCTGCCCCGTGAATCTTCAAGAGTTCGACTCTGTCAGAAAGAGTCGTCAACATCGTTGGCGCTCGATCAGGGGCAAAGACTGTAGTTGGATGTGGATCAAATGTAAGGGCAACGATCTCTCGACCATCGGCGATATCTTTTGCGCGCTTGAGGAGCTCTTGGTGTCCCTTATGTACGCCATCGAAGACTCCGATGATAACTACATGAGATTGGGAGGTCTGCTCACTCATGGACGTCATTATTGTCTACTCAGTGCGCTGCTGCAAAAACAGCAACAGGTTTAGCCTTATCGCTCTCATCTTTTAGCAGAGCAATTAACACGTTCTCGGGAGAAATTCCCGCAACGATCTCATCTTGAGATGAGGGAGAAAGTGGGCGGCCAAAGGAGAGTTCACGAACTTCTTCAACTGTCAGTTCCCGTGATGCAAAGGTACGGCGTGCCACATCGGTAAGCCCTAATGCGGTGAAGCTCTTTGACTTGAGTTCGTCAATTGAGGTTGCAACATCAAGAGCAAAACCTGCAACGCGTGTACGGCGCAGAGCGCGAAGGTGTCCCCCAACGCCAAGTTCGTTTCCAAGATCACGAGCGATCGCGCGGATAAATGTTCCGGCAGAACACGTGACATCTATATCTACCTCTGTGCGATCTGCCAGATGGCGAATTTCTAGAATGTCGAGGTTACTAATGGTGATAGTGCGAGCAGCAAGCTCAAATACTTCTCCTGCACGCACACGATCGTATGCTCTCTCGCCATCTACTTTGACGGCAGAGACAGATGATGGACGTTGCGAAATAGTTCCAACCATTGCGCCCAGTATCTGCTTGATCTTGTTATCGTCCACACCGCTTGCATCAACGCTAGTTAATACTTCACCTTCGTGATCATCGGTAACGGTAGATGCACCCAAGACGATCGTTGCTTGATAGGACTTATCGCCATCTGTGATGTATTGCAGAAGGCGCGTTCCATTGCCAAAGCCGAGGACCAGTACACCTGTTGCCATGGGATCGAGCGTTCCTGCATGGCCTACTTTGCGAGTACCCAGAGCCTTACGTCCCATTGCGACAACATCATGGCTTGTCATGCCAGGACCTTTATCGACGATTAGGAAACCATCATTGATCGTCAACGCGTGTACTTACTCTTCAATAACTCGAGGGGCTTTATAAGGATCTTCCGCAGTTGGCTTTGCACCCATACGAAGCTTTGCAACCTCTGCATCGAGGGCGTGTACGCGATCAAGGAGTGAATCCATCGCCTTGGCACTCTCTGGCAGACCATCTTCGATAAATTCAATCGTTGGAGTAATTCGTGTCTGTAGATCACGACCGACGGCAGAGCGAATCACACCTTTGGCACTCTCCAGAGCTGCAGCTGTTGCAGCTCGCGCATCTTCATCACCAAGGACGGTGTAGAAGATCGATGCGCTCTGGAGATCGCCGGTGACTCGCGCATCAGTTACTGTGACAAAGCCAAGACGCGGATCTTTGATCTTTGTCTCAAGCAGCTGTGCCACAACAACTTTGATGCGGTCAGAAACTTTCTGCGTGCGATGTGATTGGCCCATGGTTATACGCGCTTCTTCTCACGCATCTCAAAGACCTGGATGGTGTCCCCGACGAGCATCTCCTTGATATTGCCAACTCCGATACCGCACTCAAATCCTTCACGGACCTCGGTGGCATCATCCTTAAAGCGCTTCAATGAGTCGATTGTCAGATCTGCAACGATTACCTCGCCATTGCGTAGCAGGCGCGCCTTTGCGTTGCGACGGATGATTCCATCGAGGACGACAGATCCTGCGATATTTCCAGCCTTAGAAGATTTGAAGATATCGCGTACTTCGGCATTACCGAGAACGACCTCTTCAAACTCTGGCTTGAGAAGACCCTTGAGTGATAGCTCAATCTCTTCGATCGCCTGATAGATCACTGAGTAGAAGCGAACTTCAACGCCTTCTTGATCGGCAAAGATTGCTGTCTGTGGTTCAGGCTTAACGTTAAAGCCGATAACAACAGCAGTTGATGCCGATGCCAAGGTGATATCGCTCTTGGTGATTGCACCTACGCCACGGTGGATAACGCGAAGATCAACTTCTGCTCCGACATCGAGTTGCATAAGTGCATCTTCGAGGGCTTCAACAGAACCTGATACGTCACCCTTGAGGATGAGGTTAAGTGTTGAGATCTTTGACTGCTCCATAAAGTCTTCAAGTGAGACCTTCTTGCGCGCCTTAGCGAGCTGAGCATTACGTTCTGCAGCCTGACGTTTTTCAGCGATCTGACGCGCAGTGCGATCTTCATCTGCAACAAGGAAGGTATCTCCAGCGCTAGGTACCGATGTAAATCCAAGTACCTGTACTGGACGTGATGGGCCTGCCTCGTCAACGCTCTGACCATGCTCATCGAGCATCGCACGAACGCGACCGAATGAACCACCGGCAACGATTGCATCACCGATGCGAAGTGTTCCGCGCTGCACAAGCACTGTTGCAACTGGTCCACGACCACGATCGAGGTGGGCTTCGATAGCAACACCACGAGCAGAGTCATCGGCTACTGCGCGAAGATCAATTGCGGCATCTGCTGTGAGAAGAATTGATTCGATCAACTGATCGATACCTTGTCCTGCCTTTGCAGAGACGTTTACGAAGATTGTATCTCCGCCGTACTCTTCGGCAACCAAGTTGTATTCGGTAAGTTGCTGGCGGACCTTATCTGGGTTCGCCCCTTCCTTATCGATCTTGTTGACTGCAACCACGATAGGAACATCTGCAGCTTGCGCGTGGTTGAGCGCTTCAATTGTCTGAGGCATGATGCCGTCATCTGCTGCAACTACCAAGACAGCAATATCTGTCACCTTGGCTCCACGTGCACGCATAGCGGTAAACGCTTCGTGACCTGGTGTATCGATAAAGGTAATTGCGCGGTTAACGCCATCGTGATCATGGTGGATTTGGTATGCACCGATGTGCTGGGTGATACCGCCTGCCTCGCTCTTAAAGACTTCAGTCTTACGAATAGCATCGAGCAAGCTGGTCTTACCGTGATCAACGTGACCCATAACAGTGACAACTGGTGGACGTGCCACAAGCTCTGATGGATCGAGCTCTTCGAGCTCTTTCGCAAGGTCGATATCGAAGTCCTGCAAGAGTTCACGATCTTCATCTTCTGGTGAGACAACTTGGATAACATAACCAAGCTGTGCACCGAGAATTTCGAAGGTATCTGCATCAACAGACTGGGTTGCTGTGACCATCTCACCTAAGTGGAAGAGGGCTGCAACTAGTGCTGCTGGATCTGCATTGATCTTCTCTGCAAAGTCAGCCAGAGATGAACCGCGACGCATACGGATCGCAGTCTTTCCATCTCCGTGAGGAATAACAGCGCCACCCAATTGTGGCGCTTGCATATTGTCGAATTCATCGCGCAACGCTTTTCTTGATTTAGGTTTGCGCTTAGAAGATTTACTTGCATTCTTTCCGAATGCGCCTGCGGCTCCACCGCGACCTGGACCACCGCGACCTGGTGCACCACTTGGTGCACGACCTGGTGCGCCACCCGTTGATGGACCACCTGGACGATATGGACCGCTACTTGTTGGTGCGCCGGTACCGGTACGTGGAGGATATTGTGAACCTGGAGCACCAGCTGGACGTGGTGAAGATGGACGCGCTGCAAAACCTGGACGAACAGAACCAGGGCGTGGTCCTGACATTCCAGGTCGTGGTGCGCCACTTCCTTGCGGACGTGCAGGTGGGCGTGGAACTGCACCACCGGTTGAAAATGGATTGTTACCTGGACGAGGTGGGCGTGGAACCGCACCACCTGTTGAAAATGGATTGTTACCTGGACGAGGTGCTGGCTTTGGCGCATCAGTTGCAGGTGCGCTCTCATCAGATACCTGTGGTGTTGAGGATGGTGCAGGTGTTGCTGCCGCTTCTGCAGCTGCTGCGCGAGATGCCTTTAGCGCATCGAGATCAACGCCGAGCTCTGCTGCCAATTCAGCGGCAAGTGCTGGATCCACTTCTGCCGTCTTCTTTGCAGCGCTCTTTTTCGCTGCTGCCTTCTTAACTGGCTTCTTCTCTTCAGCAGGCTTTGCATCTGGGTAGAGCGCAACAAGTTTGCGCACCACTGGTGCCTCTACTGTGGAAGATGCTGAACGGACGAATTCGCCCATCTCTTGGAGCTTTGCAAGAACTTCCTTGCTCTCCATGCCGAGTTGTTTTGCCAACTCATGTACGCGGACCTTTGACACTTTTCTCCTGTCTTGGCCCACATACGAATGTGAATGCGAGCCTTAGTTGAACGACCTCATAATTCTGACGAGCTCATTTGAGTTTCATAACTTTCGCATCCAATTCTCTTCATTCATCGGCGATGAATGTTTGTAGTTGTGAGTGATCGAAATTTTCAGACGACTTAAAAGCTGCCCTAAATGACTTTCTCTCGATAGCTTGGGCGACACATTCTCTATGTACCCATGCCCCTCGCCCTGGCGCTCTTCGATCAGGATCTGGAAGTAAGACCAGACCTTGCCGAACCACCCGAACAAGTGTGTCGCTCGATGCCTGCTCGCCCCAAGAGTATTTCTTGCGACATGCAATGCATGTTCGTTCCACCCCTTAAGTCTATCTAAGGGCGGTCGATATTCCTAAACGTGAGCCCAGGTTATGCGGGAGTTGCGGGTGTGTCTGGATGGATATCGATTCGCCAGCCCGTAAGACGTGCAGCCAATCGAGCATTTTGGCCGTCTTTTCCAATGGCCAATGAGAGCTGATAATCAGGAACTACAACGCGTGCAGAGCGAGATAACTCGTCAACAATTTCAACAGAGGTTACCTTCGCTGGAGCAAGTGCGTGGGCGACAAACTCTGCAGGGTTTTCCGACCAATCGACGATATCAATTTTCTCGCCATGAAGTTCATCCATAACAGCACGTGATCGCGCACCCATTGGACCAATGAGCGATCCCTTTGGAGATACGCCAGCGCGATGTGAACGTACTGCGATCTTGGTGCGATGGCCCGCCTCGCGAGCAACTGCCATGATCTCAACAATGCGATCTTGAATTTCAGGAACTTCGAGTGCGAAAAGTTGCTTAACAAGGGCTGGGTGGCTGCGCGAGAGCATGATCTCTGGACCCTTAAGTCCTTGCTTCACTTCAACTACAAAACACTTAATGCGATCGCCATGTTTGTAGACCTCACCAGGAACCTGCTCTTGTGGAGGAATACGACCTTCGATACGACCAAGGTTGACGTTAATCATCTTGGGATCGCGACCTTGCTGAACAACACCTGAGATGACATCTCCAACAGAGCCGGTGAACTCTCCGACGATTTCTGCATCATTTGTCTCTCGCACCTTAAATTTGATCACTTGGCGAATTGCAGATGTTGCACTTCGAGCAAAGCCATCTGGGCAATCTTCTTCTTCAGCAACCCGCTCGCCCTCTTCGTTATAGATAGGGATCAAGATTGCGACATCACCTGTTTCGCGGTTCAGACGAGAGAATGCGCGAGGTTTTGCCTCTGGTAATTCGTTATAGGCAGTCAATACGCCAAGTTCGATTGCAGTGATCAGTGCTTCGATCGGCATGGCCTTTTCGGCTGTGAGGGCGGCAAGGGCCTGCATGTCTACATGCATTTACTTGTCATCCTTTCGATTAAATTCAATTTCAACAACGGCGCGCTTGATATCGGCAAGTGCTACAACTTCTTCTCGCGTCTCTTTCTTTACCGTGACGGTGAGTGTCACATCCTGATCTGTATTCGAAAGAATTCTTCCGGTTACTTCGCTGCCATCTACCTTGATCACTTTCAGGAGACGATCAACGTTCTTCTTAAAGTGACGAGGAGCAGTCAATGGGCGATCAACGCCAGGAGAGGTAACTTCAAGGGTAAAGGGTGTCTCCCCCATAAAGGTCGCCTCATCGAGAAGCTCGGAGATGATCCGTGAAACGCTTGTGACTTGATCTAGATTGAGTGAGGAATCGCCATCGACAATACAGGTAACGATGCGATGGCTTCCAGGTGTAGCAACATGAACATCTTCTAGGTAGAAACCGCCTTCTGTAACTGCTGGTGTAACCAGTTCAGAGATCTGATCTTTAAGTGCCATAAATAAGCCTACCTATTCGATTGTTGTTAAGTTGTTCTTAAGTTGTGGCGAAATTTTATCACCACATAGTGATCGTGTCTAAACCGACCTTAAAGATAAGTGCTGTTGTGATCACGAGAAAGACTTTGCGGACAAAGGTCGATCCCCCACGGATTGCAAGGGTGGCACCAATTAGACCGCCTGCCACATTTGCAACAGCGAGCAGTAGCCCCACTTTCCAGAGAATTGATCCGTTGAAGCCAAAGACCATAATCGCGCCAAGGTTGGTGCAGAGATTGATTACTTTGGCCATCGCAGAGGCGTTAAGGAAGGCAAAGCCCAAAACGGCAACCAGAATAAGAATGAGAAATGAACCCGTCCCAGGACCAATAAGTCCGTCGTAAAAACCTATGACTCCAGCAGCTATCGCACCAATGCGCATCTGCTTTCCTGGTGAATGTTTAAGTGATTCCACAGCGCCCAGTTGCGGCCGCTTAATGGTGTAGATCACCACGGCGATCAAGGGAATAACAATGATTGGGCGAAGCGCTCTGGTCGGAATTGACGAGGCAAGAAGTGCTCCCCCGATTGAACCGATAAATGCAGGCAGTGCCATCGCAAACAGAAGGCGGCCATTAAAGGTAATTGCCCTGCGATACAAAATCGTTGCAGCACTAGTTCCAAAAACTGACGTTAACTTATTTGTTCCAAGTACCTCAACGGTTTCAAACTTGGGAAGACCGATGAGAAGTGCTGGGAGTTGTATCAATCCCCCACCACCTGCCATTGAATCAATCAAACCTGCACAGAAGGCGGCAAAGATCAGAAAGATGAGGGTAGTTAGTGTGATGTCGTAGAACACGCGAAGTTAGAGCGAAGCGACGAGTTCTGCGATGGATGCTACGGCCGCAGCCAACGCAACATCGCTCTTTTCACCGCTCTTACGCACCCGAACCTCAACGTTGCCCTGTTCGAGAGATTTACCGACAACGACAATGACAGGGTTACCGATCAACTCAGCATCTTTAAATTTAACGCCAGGGCTTGTGCCGCGACGATCATCGAGCATCACTGATATTCCTTGCGCCTCTAAATCGGCTGCAATCTTCTCTGCTGTATCAAAGGGAAGATCTTCTTTACCTGTGGCAACGATATGGACCTTTGCAGGGGCAAGCTCTGCCGGCCAGTTCAGCCCAATCTCGTCATAAGTTTGCTCAGCAATGGCAGCTACAGCGCGAGTAACTCCGATGCCGTAAGAGCCCATGGTGACAACCTGTGACTTACCGTTCTGATCCAGAACTGTCAGTGAGAGAGCCTGCGCATACTTACGACCAAGTTGGAAGATATGGCCAATCTCGATTGCGCGATCGATAACAATCTCGGTGGCACATTCAGGACAGGCATCTCCTGCGCGAACCTCAGCTGCCTCAACGTAAGCATCTGGTGTGAAATCACGACCGTTAACAACGTTACGTGCATGGCGATCTTTCTTATTTGCTCCCGTTACCCATGTAGTTCCAGGTGCAACGCGAGGATCGGCGTAGACGGTAATGCCAAGTGCTTGTGCGTTCTGTGGCCCGATATATCCCTTTACCAAACCTGGGAACTTTGCAAAATCTGGCTCTTCAAAGGTGCGAAGTTCGTGAATGCCTCCAAGATTTTCTTGGAATCTCTTGAGATCTACTTCGCGATCTCCTGGAACAAGAACAGAGATTGCCTTTCCATCTGCCATCAACATCACATTCTTTAGCGTGCTGGCACCGGTAAAGCCGCCACCAAAGCGTTCGTTGAGTACATCAACAAGTGAATCAATTGTCGGAGTATTAGGAGTATCAAGCTCTTCGAGCGCTGGGATTTCAGAAGCATCGACTGGATCAACCTTGGTCACCATCGCCTCAACATTTGCAGCAAAGCCACACTTGGGGCAGAGGACGTAGGTATCTTCACCGGTTGTACATGGCGCTAAGAACTCTTCAGATTTTGAGCCGCCCATGGCGCCCGAGACAGCCTTGACGATGTTGTACTTAAGGCCAAGGCGATCAAAGGTCTTCACATAGGCATCGCGATGCTTATTATATGAAAGATCAAGACCTGAATCATCTATATCAAATGAGTATGAATCCTTCATCACAAATTCGCGACCGCGAATGATTCCGCTACGTGGACGTGCTTCATCGCGGAACTTTGTTTGAATCTGATAGATCGAAAGTGGAAGATCTTTATACGATGAGTATTCGCCCTTTACCATCAAGGTGAACATCTCTTCATGAGTTGGGCCAAGGAGATAATCTCCGCCTTTACGATCTTGCAATCTAAAGAGTGATGGGCCGTACTCTTCCCAGCGATTGGTCGCTTCATATGGTTCGCGTGGAAGCAGCGATGGGAAGTGAACTTCCTGGAATCCGGCGCTATCCATCTCTTCGCGGATGACTCGCTCAATATTGCGCAAGGTAATGACACCAAGTGGAAGCCATGAATAGATCCCTGCACCGATTCGGCGGATATAGCCGGCGCGTACTAGAAGGCGATGGCTAGCTACCTCTGCATCAGCTGGATCATCGCGCAAGGTGCGTAAGAAGAGGGTAGACATTCGCAACATGGGGCGAGCCTACCTGAGAGAGTGAGAGTTCTTGTTGTTTTAGCGTGTGAGAACTTCTGGCGCACCGCTTGCAACGCCAGCAGCTTCCATCTCTTCTGCAAGGCGCATCGCTTCTTCAATCAAAGTCTCAACGATCTGCGCCTCAGGAACAGTCTTGATGACAACGCCCTTAACAAAGATCTGACCCTTACCGTTACCGGATGCAACACCGAGATCTGCCTCGCGCGCCTCACCCGGACCGTTAACAACACAACCCATGACAGCCACGCGAAGTGGAACAGTCATTCCTTCTAACCCTGCCTGAACTTTCTCAGCCAATGTGTAGACATCAACCTGTGCGCGGCCACATGATGGGCAGGAGACAATCTCAAGTTTACGTTGACGCAAGTTAAGGGATTCAAGGATCGAGATACCGACCTTGACCTCTTCTGCAGGAGGGGCTGACATCGATACGCGAATCGTGTCGCCGATACCTTCTGCCAGCAATATTCCAAAAGCAGTTGCAGATTTAATCGTCGCTTGGAAGGCAGGGCCCGCCTCTGTAACCCCAAGGTGCAATGGGTAATCGCACTTTGCGGCAAGGAGGCGGTATGCACTGACCATCGTTACAGGATCATGGTGCTTGACCGATATCTTAATATTAGAAAAACCATGTTCTTCAAAGAGTGAAGCTTCCCAGAGCGCTGATTCAACAAGGGCCTCAGGGGTTGCCTTTCCATACTTTTCTAAAAGTCGTGGATCGAGTGAGCCGGCGTTGACACCAATACGGATGGGAATGCCCGCATCTCCTGCTGCCTTTGCAACTTCTTTAACCTTGTCATCAAATTGCTTGATGTTTCCTGGGTTTACGCGAACTGCGGCACAGCCTGCATCGATAGCGGCAAAGATATATTTTGGCTGAAAGTGGATATCTGCAATAACTGGGATCTGTGATTTCTTTGCAATCTGAGCAAGTGCATCGGCATCATCTTGGCTCGGAACTGCGACGCGAACAATCTGACACCCTGATGCGGTCAGCTCTGCAATCTGCTGCAAGGTAGCGTTGACATCTGATGTGAGGGTTGTACACATGGATTGCACGCTCACAGGAAAGTCGCTGCCGACACCGACTTTGCCCACCATGAGTTGCTTTGTCTTGCGACGTGGTGCCAGAGTCTTGAGTGGCGCTGAAGGAATTCCGAGATCAACCATGGCGCTATTCTGCCCCAACTTTAGCCATTGAGCGAGATGGGATTGATTATGTCGGCCACTAGTAAGAGAAGGGTGAGCGCGATGAGAACAACGACGACAACTGCGGTAATCGGTGTGAGCACCTGCACATTTATCGGCGCAGGGCGCGGGCGACCTCGTAGGCGAGCAAAGAAGGCGCGAATCTCATCTGCAATTGCAACTGCCATATGTCCACCATCGAGTGGCAGGATCGGCAAGAGATTAAAGATTCCAACAAAGATATTGAGGCTGGCGATAATCAGTAGGAATGTACCAATTCGCTGGCTCCAATTCTGATCACCACTTGCGATCGTCTCACCAGATACGCGAGCAACGCCGACTACTCCGACTAATCCATTTGCATCACGAGTTTCCCCGCCAAATGTCTGGCCCCAGAGTTGCGGAATCTTTGTAGGAAGTAGTGCCAGCGACTTAACTGATTGCACAGCCATATCGCCTGTGATGGTGATGGAATCTTTGCCGGCTGTAAGAATTCCTAACCGCTTTGTACCCACTTCGTTGATGACACCGAGTACATAACGATCTTCTCCCCCGACATCTGTCAGTCGTGGAGTCGCTCGTAGTTCAATAATTTCTCCACCGCGATCGATCGTAAAGGTCAGTGGTGCTCCATTTGCCGAACGGATCAGATCGACCCCGCGTGCCCAATCAGTAATCTCTTCACCATTGATCGCTTGAATCTCATCACCTGACTTAAAGCCGGCAACAACTGCAGCAGATTCAGGAACTACCTCTTTCACCACTGAGGTAAGTGAGTTCACTCCGACGCCTGCAAGAAGTACGAAGAGAAGGAGAATTCCAAGTACAAAGTGGAGGAAAGATCCAGCGCCAAGAACAATGAGCTTCTTAGAAGAGCGCGCAATGTAGAAGGCGCGAGACTCTTCACCTGGATCCATCTGGTCATCAGGCGTCATTCCAGAGATTTTGCAATATCCACCTGCCGGAATCGCTTTGATTCCAAACTCAGTCTCTCCCCTGCGATAGGACCATAAACGTTTTCCGAACCCTAAGAAGAATTCAGTGACCTTCATATTAAATCGTCGGGCAGTGATGTAATGGCCAAATTCATGGACCATCACAGAAAGTAGTAAGGCAACTACAAAGGCAAGAATTCCTAAAATCTCCACAATCAGACCGCTCTCTTTATCAATTCATGGGCTACTCGACGGGCATCATCTTCGATGGCGCTGACATCGGCGAGATCGCGCAGCGGTGAGATCGCACTAGGTGAGAGTTGTTGAACCACAGCTTCGACTGTATCGATAATTGCTGAGTATCCGATGTGAGAATCTAGGAATGCGGCAACGGCTACCTCATTTGCAGCGTTGAAGATCGCTGGTAATCCGCCACCGAGGGCGCCGCATCGTCGAGCCAGATCGACTGCTGGGAATTTGGCGTGATCGATCGGAGCAAAGTTCCACGTCGCAGCAACGCTCCAATCGATTGGCGCAGTTGCATGTGGCAAGCGCTCTGGATAATTAAGCGCGTAGGCAATTGGCCCCTTCATATTGGGCGGACTTGCCTGTGCAATGGTCGAGCCATCAATAAACTCAACGAGAGAGTGCACGACAGATTGCGGATGAATTACCGCCTCAATCTGTGAATACGGGATTCCAAAGAGATAGTGAGCTTCGATTATCTCTAGCCCTTTATTGACCAGCGTTGATGAGTTAATTGTGACAACAGGACCCATCGCCCATGTGGGATGTGCCAGCGCTTCGGCGATAGTCACGGTACTCATATCGTCGCGATCTCTAAATGGTCCACCACTTGCCGTCAATACAAGGCGTGAGACTTCCTTAGTCGTTCCTGATTTAAGGCTCTGCCAGAGCGCGCTATGTTCTGAATCGACAGGTAAAAGTTGTCCTGGTTTGGCTAACGCCATCACCATCTCGCCACCTGCCACGAGCGACTCTTTATTTGCCAGCGCTAAAGTGTTTCCTACTTTCAGGGCTGCCAGCGTTGGCCCAAGTCCAATCGATCCGGTAATCGCGTTGAGAACAACATCGCAAGTAATTGCTGCAACCTCGGTAGAGGCCTCTGGTCCATCTATTACCTGAACACCAGGTAGTGCTTGGCGCAGAGTGTCGGCGTTGTGCGTAACACCGACCACGCTGACCTTAAATTTCTTCGCCTGCGAGATGAGTAAATCAAGGTTATTTCCAGCTGCAGTAATTGCTACAACTCTAAAGTGACCAGGGTTGGCTTCAATGATCTCTAGCGCTTGAATCCCGATTGAGCCTGTTGAGCCAAGAATGACTACATCACGCATGAATTAACGGTCCAGAAGATTTTGTGTGGGTGAGTAAGCACTTCCACTGCGTCGCTTTGCAATGGCGCTCAAAGCTTCAAGGACAACACGGTTAGCCAAGATTGCTGTGATATCTGCAGAATCAAATGGCGGTGCAACTTCAACAACATCGATGCCGACAACAGGAAGTTCAAGGCAGATGCGACGGACAGCTTCGAGAAGTTCACGTGAAGTCATTCCACCAGGTTCTGGAGTTCCAGTACCTGGCGCCATTCCTGGATCGACAACATCGATATCTACTGAGAGAAATACCCCATCGCAACCATCAGTAAGCGTTGCAAAAGATTCGTCGAGAACAGTATTGAGGCCGCGGTGATGAATTTCTGTCATCTCATATGAGCGCATTCCTTGATCGCGCATCCAGGCAAGAGTCACATGATCTGGCCAATATCCACGAAGACCTAGTTGTAGGAAACGATCTCCGCGCACATAGCCTTCTTCAATCAAACGGCGCATAGGCGTACCGTGGCCAACAAGTGCGCCAAATTGATCTTCACCTGTATCTGCGTGAGCATCAAAGTGGATCATCGAAATTTTTCCAAGGCCGCGATGGTTTGCAATACCTGCAACATCTGCAGATGCAATCGAGTGATCGCCTCCGAGGATGACCGGGATGGCTCCTGATCGCGAGATCTTCTCAGTGGCCTCGCGCAAGATTGCAAGAGATGCCACAAGGTCTCCCCCTGGCATCATCAAATCTCCAGCATCGACAACCTTAAGATCTTTAAGCCCATCGGTGCGTAGGGCTAAATGTGGGCGGGATGCATCGTGTGGAAGATAGTCACCACCACGGATTGCTTGAGGACCAAACTTGGCACCTGAGCGATGTGATGTTCCAGAGTCAATCGGTGCACCAACGATCACAACATCTGCATCGGCATAGGTTGCTGGAATATCTAGATCGCATTGAGAGATACCTAGAAAGGTAAAGCTGGGACCATACATATTTCCGTGGTTGGTCATTTAACTGACTTTACGCTTACGGCTAACCACTTGTCCAACGATCACCAGCGCTAGGGCAAGGAAGAACATCGCCGAACCAATCACGTTAGCCTGGGCTGGAATTCCACGGGCGGCAGAGACATAGACAAATTTAGGAAAAGTTGTCACTGTGCCGGAGTTGAAGTTGGTAATGATGAAGTCATCAAATGAGAGGCTGAAAGCTAAGAGCGCTGCTGCTGCGATACCTGGTGCAACAAGCGGAAGTGTGACGCGGCGAAATGTCTGGAATTCGTTGGCGTAGAGATCCATGGCAGCTTGCTCAAGGCGTGGATCGAGGGAAGCAATTCGTGCCTTTACTGTCACCACAACGAATGAGACGCAGAAGACAACGTGGGCAAGAACTGTTGGCCAGAACCCTGGGCTGATATGGAATACAAGGAAGAGTGAAAGTAGCGATGCGCCGAGGACGATCTCAGGTGTTGCCATCGGCAAGAAAATCAGAAGATTTGAGGCAGAGCGACCCTTAAATGCGTAGCGACCAATTGCAAAGGCGATCATCGTTCCCAAAATTGTTGAGAATATTGTTGCAAGCAGACCAATCTTGATCGAGTTACCAAGGGCAGAACACACTTCAGGTGCTCCACATGGATTCATCCAATTATCAAAGGTGAAGCCCTTCCAGATGAGGTTTGATTTACCTGAATCATTAAATGAAAAGGCAAATGTGTATGCCACTGGAATAAAGAGATAGGTAAAAGCAAAGACCATATAGATGCGGATGAGGTTGCGGCCGATCCACCGTGAAATTTGAGATCCCAGTGGAAGTGTTGGAATTGAGGCATCTTTCTGCTTGACGGTCATACCAGCTCATCCGTTCCCGCTTTGCGAATGTAGATCGTGACAAGGATCAGAATTGCAGCCATCAAAGTAAATGAGAGAGCTGCCGCTGTTGGGTAATCAACGATCTTGAAATACCGAGATTCAATAACGTTTCCAAGCATCTTAGTATTCGGGCTTCCGAGAATCTGTGCGTTGACGTAATCACCTGCAGCCGGGATAAAGGTCAGTAGCGTTCCTGCAACAACACCTGGCATAGATAGCGGCAGAGTCACCTTACGAAATGTTGTAAAGCCATTGGCGTAGAGATCTCCCGATGCTTCTAGGGTGCGAGGATCGATGCGATCGATTGAGGCATAGAGCGGCAAGGTCATAAAGGGCAGGAAGTTATATGTCATACCCATAACGACAGCAAATGAAGTTGAGGTCAGCGTCGTACTGTCGCCGATAACGCCCAGAGTGCGAAGGGAGGGAACTACAAAACCTTCTTCGCCAAGGATCTGCTTCCATGCCACGGTGCGAAGTAAGAAAGATGTAAAGAAGGGAGCTACAACGAGAACGAGAAGGATGTTCTTGTACTTGCCTGCCTTAAATGCCAAGGCATATGCCAATGGGTATGAAATAAGAAGGGCAATCAAGGTTGCGATAATTGCGTAGATAAAGGAACGGCTGAACTGTTCACGATTTTCGATAAAGGCATCGATGTAATTTGCAAAGCGAAATGTCTGCTCGTATTGCCCGGTATCGCCATTTTGCAATGGAGTCTGGGTCGAAGTCTGAGCCAGGTTGGCGATAGGCAGAATGAAGAAGATAAAGAGAAAGGCAAACCCTGGTATCAGGAGAAGGTACGGAGTGCTGATCTTCTTCATAGCCTTAACAACTATTCTTCGTCGAGATCTTCAGGGATAACTTCGGTGCCAGCTTCAGCATCTTCATCTCCGCGAAGGGCGAATGTGAAGATCGGCTCCCAAGAAATATTTACAGCATCACCGATTTGGAACGGTGCAACTCCATCATCGTTCTGCTCAAAGACCATGAGCTCTTGTCCCCATGGCATCATCACTTGATACTGGGTTGAGACGCCGATGTAAGAAACATCTTCGATCTTGCCGCCGCTAAGGACGTTGCCAGAAACTGGTGTCTGCAAGAGTGAGATGCGGAACTTCTCTGGGCGAATTCCTGCAAAGATTGAAGAATCGACTGCATGTGAGCGATTGCGAGGAAGCGAGATCTTCTGACCGAAGAGATCGGCTACCAGGGCGTCGCCATCTGTTCCAACGAGTGAACCCTTGATCAAGTTGGATTGCCCAAGGAAGTTGGCAACAAAAGCTGTCTTTGGATTGTCATAGAGATCTGCCGGAGATCCCATCTGCTCGATCTTTCCTTCATTCATCACAGCGATCGTGTCAGCCATTGTCATGGCTTCTTCTTGATCGTGAGTAACGTGTACGAAGGTAAGACCAACTTCTTTCTGAATCCACTTGAGTTCGATCTGCATCTGACGACGCAGCTTGAGATCGAGAGCACCGAGTGGCTCATCCAAGAGCAAGAGAGCCGGACGGTTAACGATGGCGCGAGCAAGTGCAATACGTTGCTGCTGCCCACCAGATAGTTGTGTCGGCTTTCGTTGTGCCAAATGTGGAAGTTCAACAAGGTTGAGAACCTTATTGACCGCCTCATCGACATCTTTAATACCGCGGCGGCGTAGACCGAATGCGATATTTTCAAAGATTGTTAAGTGTGGAAAGAGCGCATAGTTCTGAAAAACGGTATTGATTGGGCGCTGATATGGCTTTGTTGTAGTGATATCAGTAGAACCCAAATGGATACTTCCAACAGTTGGCTCTTCAAGACCGGCAATCATACGAAGGGTTGTGGTCTTGCCACACCCTGAAGGTCCAAGCAATGCAAAGAATGAACCTTCAGGGATGGTTAATGAGAGATCATCAACTGCTGTGAAGTCGCCATAACTCTTTGTAATGCGTGTGAGTTTGAGATCACCGCGTGCAGAGTTTGCGCTATCTGCCACTTAGTTGCCGGCTGCCTTCTGGAAAGCTTCAGTCCATGAAGTCTCTTCAGCAGGTGTAAGCGAACGGAAGACAGAGAGGTTAGCCATTGTCTTCTCAGTTGGGAAGATAAATTCGCTGGCAGCAAGTGCTGGATCGATCTTCTCCATCTCAGCCTGAGCACCCTTTACAGGTGTTACGTAGTTAACGTAGGCAGCAACTTCTGCAGCAATTGCAGGGTCGTAGTACCAGTTAATCAACTTCTCAGCGTTG
>JACCDV010397637.1_pt1 | contig 17025 bp, 16 predicted proteins | sample 7446131 | NCBI WGS metagenome assembly JACCDV01 (sample SAMN15323448, study PRJNA562643) | freshwater metagenome | isolation source: river surface water | place: USA:Blue River Watershed | collected 2017-08-17 | reverse complement strand
CCTCATCTGCGACAGCCTTGACCGAACTCATAAATACAAAAACAGTTGCAGATGACTCTAAAAAAGCATCAAACAACTGTTTGGTTAGTTCATAATTGGCTTCATAATACTCTTTAGGGTTAGCCACTTTTTTTACATCATGGGCTTTGCCGGCTAGGTGAATAACAATAGATTGATCGATACATATTGGAGAATTTCTTTGATATTTATGTATTACAAACTGATTATTTAAAAATCTAATCAAATTGTTTCCTACAAAACCAGATGCTCCTGTTAGAAATATATCACTAGTTGATGATTGCTTCAATTGTTTTTGATTTTAAATCTTGAGGATGAACATTATATTCTGCAAACTTCTGATTATCCTCACCTATTTTTTCAATCTGTTTTTGGGTTAATAAAGAAAAATCTTCCAGTTGACATACAAGTTCATCTACTTGATTATGATCCACAGAAATATTCCCATTCAATTTATTTAAAATATCAGTAACATGCGAACGTTCTGGTCCTATATATAAAATAGGCTTTCCAACATACAATGCTCCATAAATTTTATTAGGATGGGTATAACCAACTTGCCCCTCTCCAAGTATAACAACCTGAATATCAGACGAACCTATTGAGTTATGAATATTTTCACGAGGTTGAAATGGCAGTTGAATAATATTAGACAGGTTATATTTATTCTTGAATTCTGTTACATCTTTTTTTCTAACACCTCCCCCAACAAAGACAAACAGAAATTTTTTATTATCGCAAAGTTTTAAAGCACTCTCAAGAAGTGTATCTAAAGGATGAACATAGGCATGATTACCTGAATACATAATGACAATTCTTTTACCAAAATTATTCTCTATTCTAAAAGGATTTGATAAACGATCACCTTTAAAGATTTTATCCATCACAGGCCATACAGGAATAGTGCTTATACAATTAGACTTGGCTCCCCGACTTATTAAATATTCCGTCATAAAACGGTCAAGAGATATAATTTTATTCGAATATTTAATTATGTAATTACCCAAAAATGTAAATAAGCGAGCCGGCAACGAGTTTTTCTTGATCAATCCAGAAGAAATTGAAAGCTCAGGTTGTAAATCCATTACCCAATATACAAATTTAATTTTCTTCCACCTTGCGATTAAAACACCTATAAATGATAATAAAGGAGGAACTGTAGTGCCTAAAATTAAATCATAACTTTTACGCTTAGTAAAAATTAATGAAAAGGTAATCGAACAATAAAACGTAAAAAAATCAATTATTCGTGATAGAATATTAGACTTACCAAAAGAAGTTTGATAAAGCCTTTTTATCTGCACACCATTGATTATTTCATTATTACTATAGGCAACTTTCTTGTCTTCATAAGGATAACGGCTTGTTAGAACATGAACTGTATGACCTTCTTCAATTAACTTAAACGCTAAGTCACTAATATGTTGTGAAACAGATACAGTATCTGGGTAAAATACTTGTGTTAAAATGAGAATTCTCATCAAATATTGTTTTTTTCTACCTGTTTATTTATCCATTCAAATGTTTTTTTCATTCCCTCAATTAATGGTTGAGAAACAACCCATCCTATTTTTTCACGATACAGTTTGTTGTCAGAATTTCTACCTCTTACACCTGTTGGACAAGCAAAACCATATTTATCAATAAAATCCTGACCCCCCAAATTTTGAATTTTAATATTCTTTTCTGAAATATCTATAGCCATTTGAGCTAATTGATTTATCGTAACCATTTCTTCTGAACCTATGTTTACTGGACCTAAGAAATCACTCCTCATCAATCGTAAAACAGCTTCTACACACTCATCAACATATAAGAAACTTCTAGTTTGCAAACCATCTCCCCATACTTCAATAGAATCTCCATTATGGGTTTCAGCGACTTTTCGACACATTGCTGCTGGCGCTTTCTCCTTACCATCTTTCCATGTACCTTGTGGACCAAAAATATTATGAAAACGAGCTACACGCACATCCAAATTGTAATTTCTGTTGTATGCAAAATAAAGGCGCTCACTAAATAATTTTTCCCAGCCATACTCAGAATCAGGATTAGCGGGATAAGCAGATGATTCTTCACAATTTGGATTATTAGAATCTAATTGATTGTGCTCGGGATACATGCATGCAGAAGAAGAATAAAAAACTTTTTTAACTTTTTTCTTTACACATTCATGGACTACATTCAAATTAATCATAGCTGAACCATGCATCACATTTGCATCATTATTTCCAGTAAAAATATAACCGGCACCTCCCATATCAGCAGCAAGTTGGTATAACTCATCGCAATCTTCGCTAATTACTAATTCTACTGCATTTGGATCTGTTAAATCACATTTGATAAATTCATTACAAATTTCTGAATGATCAAAATATTCATGATTTTTAATATCAGCTATTCTTACGTGATAACCAAGTTCCATTAACTTCTTTCCTAAGTGACCTCCTATGAAGCCTCCTCCACCTAAAACTATTGCTTTTTTCATTTTGATTAATTTAAAATTTTGTTTATATTTTTTGATAAATTATTACTGTTGAAATTAGTTTGTACTATTAAAAATCCTTTTTCTCCAAAATTATCTCTCAGTCTCTTATCAATGATTATTTTTTCTAACTTTATAACAAAACTAGTAATGTCAAAAGGTTTAATAAGATAACCAGTTTTATTATTTTGAACAATTTCAGAAATTGCACCAACATCAAATGAAATAACTGGTAATTTCATTGCCATTGCTTCTGCTATAACAATTCCAAAAGACTCACTTTCAGATGGATGAATAAAAATATTTGAATTTTTATAATATTCTAATACATCACTTACATTACCTTTTAATGAAATATAGGTACTTAAATCTAAAATTTTTATTTGATTCTCAATTTGTTTTTTATAAATATGATCATTTGAAATAGAATTCCAACCCAATATTGTAAAGTGTACATTTTTATTTCGTTTAATTAATTCATAAATAATTTTAATAAGATGATGAGCACCTTTATGGGGTACTGGATGAATAATGCTTAATACATTTATTTTACTACTATTAATGTAATTTTTATTAAACCTGAATTTATTTAAATCTACTGTATTATATAATATGTCTATAGGCTTAACTACACCTTTTTTAATTAATTCATTTTTTACTTTTCTTGAAACAGCGATATATTTATTTACTGTGGAACTTTGAATTTTGAAAATAAATTTATTAAGCCATCTATACTTTACGAAGGATAGTGAATGAACAATAATAACTACTTTTGAGTATTTGGAAATAAAAAAAAGGCTAAAAGAATATAATTCAGTATTTGAAATACAATATGAGTATTGTTTTAATGGAATATTTGAAATAACATAAATCGTTATTCTTAATTCTGTAATGAATCTAATGAATAATTTAAGAAAGTGATTGTTTATATGTTTTATTTTGATTAACGGTAATATTATTACTTTAGCTCCAATAACTTCGAGTCTTTTTGATATGTTATCTTCTTCAGGATACAAAACTGTTATAGTATTTCCTATATTTATATTTGCATTTACAAACTCTATTAAAAAAGAATTTGGTCCAATTTGACCAAAAAATGGATTAATTATTAATATATTTTTCATTTGTTATTTTTGTAATCATTTTAAAAGCAGAATTATATACTTCATCAACACTTATCAAATTCATACAATAATGTTCTTCTTTATTACAAATGGACAATCCACAACCAGCACATGTAACTTTAGCCTTTACTGTCACATTATCGTGCCCATATGGTTCCCATCTACCAAAATTATCTCTCTCACCAAAAATAGTCAAACATGGAGTCCCCACAGAAGCTGCCAAATGTGTCGTTCCAGTATCTAATCCTATTAATAGATCACATTTTTCTAATATTGCTGTAGACTCTAACACTGAAAATTGGCCAGTTGCATCTATTCCAGATTGCCAATATGACAGCAAAATTGATGCTAACTCATTATCATCTTTACTCCCTATTATTATAATTTCAATTTTAAAATTTGACAATAATAGTTTACCAAGTTTTTTAAAATTAGATATTGGCCAAATATTAGCAGATTGCTTAGCTCCAGGACAAATAGCAATTAATGGTATATTGCTAAACTTTCTGTTTTTAGAAATCCATTTAGATATTTTATCATTAATTTTATAATCAATATTTATTAGCGGAGGGGTAAATTCTCTTTCCAAAGATATATCTATTCCATCTCGCTCAATACGTAATAATCTTCCTAAAGCTTCTCTGTTAACTTTTAAAGGATATCCTAAATTATCCTTTGGATATAACTCAGACTTTGTAAAAGAGTAAAAACCTATAAATTTCTTTATATTACATAATTTAAAAAACATCTTATCTCTTTTTACTGATAAAACATTCCTTTCACAAGGTAGCACATATACTACAATGTCAAAGGATTTAGAAAATATTTTCCACCATAAAATTATTAAAATGTTAATTTTAGCGATTATAGAACGTTCATTTTTGTATGTTAAATATTCATTAATTAACTCGTAATTTAAAACATCTTTTGGAGATGTTAACAGATTAGAATTAGTTTCATGTAATAAGGTAAAATCAGCATTTTTACCAAAATGTCTTACAATAGCATTAATCGTTGGTAGTGAAATTATTGTATCACCTATTGAGCCTATTTGATAAATCAATACTTTTTTTTTCACTTTTTATTTTTTTTCCAATAAGTTACTATAATATCATTATATCCAATAAATGATAAAAACTTATGGATAATATTGTACCATTTACCCTCTATAGGATAACAAAAATGATATTTTTTTTCAACTCCAACCAGTTCAAAACCAAATGGTTCTATTAAATTTTGTAAAGATTTAATGTCAAAATAATTAACATGATGTGGCATCCAATACTGCCAATTTACTCCCTTAATTCTAGCTTTATAACCCCCAACATCAGGTACTTCTATAACTAATAAACCATCTTTATTTAAAATGTTTGAAATTTCACTCATTAAATTCTTAGGATTAGGAATATGTTCTAATACATGATACATCGTTATCAAGTTTGTATTTTGACAATCTTTCAAATAATTTTCAATAGATGAGCATACCCAGTTTACTGAGTTATGAATATTAATAAGATTATTAATAGTATTAATACTATCATCTACCCCTGTCATAACAAAACCTTTTCTAGATAGTTGAACCGTTAATTCTCCCTTACCACAGCCTAAATCAACACCTGCTCCTCCAGATATGTATTTCAATATTTCATTCACTCTATGGTTTATATATTCTAATTTACTAGGATCATGAATTAATTCATCTTGAGTATAATAATCTATATCGCTATATGGATATTCCCAATTATCTAAATCAATGAAATAAAATAAACAAGAATCACATTTTAAGACAATAAAATCATCTTTTACAAAATGAATACTGTTTTTTTTGAAGTTACAAATTGGACAATCCATTTAAATAGTTTTTTTTAATAGTTTAAAATTAATATTTGATAAATATGTTAATAAAATAAAGATCATAGTAAAACCAAAAACCGCTTTAAAAAACAGGAAAGTAATTTCAGCAAAACTCCCCCCATTTGAAAGTAAAAAAATCAAAAAAGAAAGTCTTATAATCGATATTGACTTTAATAATTTAAAATTAATCATGAATAAAAATATATGATCTATTAAGGCAAGAACAAGACCCAAAAATATTGCAGGTATAAAAATTAAAAAAGGCCCAAAATCTAACACGAATTCAGATAAAATTGTTGTAACCCAATCTCCCTCACCAAAAATTCCATATTGATATGGCGCTGTTTTGATACGTTCAGGAACATAATCCGTATTCCTAAAAAAACGAGGTAGTGCTTGCAAAATTCCTGAATATATTGTTGTTCCCCATTTATAATTTAATTGATTATTATATTGGCTTTCAATTATTGCTGCACAAGGTTCTAATCCTGCTGTTCTATATGAAATATCACCAATACTCCTTGTTATCAAATCAAAATTATCTTTTGAAGAACTTACGTCTTTAGTTATCTCTGTAAAATTTATTTCATTGTTTTTTAAAATTGTCAATAACATCTTAACATTAGAATCTCTAAAAAAAGAAACTACCGTATAAAGAGTGAAAGCTATAACTAAAAAAGGGAATATTATTTTAGAAAATTTAATCTTCCCATTAGTTAATAAATAAAGAACTGGTAACAAAAAAGATATCAACACAGTAGATCTTTGACCTAAAATTACAACTACAAATAAACTTATAATTATTGAAAAAATAATTGCAAGTTTAATGTGTTTTTTAGTTTTTAAATTAGTAGAATTAATATGTGCAGAAACAAAAAGTAATATTGAAACGGTTGAAAAGTAAGTAACTCCATGAAATATGATTTGTTCAAAAAAATTTAAATTTAAAAGATCATCATCACTTACCAAGTCACTATTTAATGCAAACAAAAAAAGACTTAAAAGTTGAATAAAAATTAAAAAAAAACCAATATATAAAGACAATTTGCTATTAGGCAAAAACCAATTATTAGCATACTTTATGTCTTTTAAATTTCTATTAAAAAAATAATTATAGGTATAAACTCCTGAAATACAGCCTAAAAAAAATAAAATTGAAGAAAATGTTGCAATAGAATAGTAAAATATATCACTTTTAGGAATTCGAGATAACATTATAGAAATATTATCGGGTCTCCACTCCGGAATAAGCGCAGGTATTATATTAAATAAACCGTAATATATTAAAAAATGTATTGATATAATTTGAATTAACGCTGATTTATAAGAATAATCTTTAAAAGCAAAAAAAACCAAAACAAATGTCAATATTATTTGTAAAAAAATAAGTGAAGAAATTTCTATAAAATTTCCTTTAGAAAGGAAACTTAAGAAAATCCATAACAAACTAATACCTATAAACAAGAATAAAAAACTCTTTTTTGTTTTAGCCATTGATTCTTAATAAATGATTTTTAGTATAAAATCTATAAATAAAATAAATCTGAAAAAACATAATAAGAATATATGTTATAAGTGATGCAATAGAAGCACCTACCGCTCCATACTTAGGTAATAATAGATACAAAAATAATACACTAGACAATAATCCCATAAATTCTGATGCTGCGGGTTTTTCTGGCAAGCCGTATGCTCTTAATGCATTACCTAATATTCTATTAATACCCTCAAAAACAATCGCTACGATCAATATCTTAGCCGACATTATTGATGATAAATATTTTGATGAAAAAATAAACACAATAATTTCTTTACTAAAAACAAATAAAATTAACAAAAAAGGAAAACTAAGTAATGTAGCATATAGAATATATTTAATTGTCAAAATTAATTTAGGTTTAACCTGATTTATAACAAGTAATTTTGAAAAAACGATTGTGCCAAATGCAGAAAAAATAGGTGTGAGAATAGACGAATATGAAACCGCTATAGCGTAAATAGAGATTTGTGAAATATTGGAATAACCACTCATAATTAACTGATCAAGTCTGAAATTTATTTGAGCCGAAATACTACTGAAATATGTTTTTAAACCATAATTAAAAACAGACTTAAAAACTTTCTTATTCCAATTAAATTTTGGTTTATAATTAATATGAAAAATTATTTGAACAAAAACAAAAGTTAATAATTGGTTAATAAAATAAAAAACAGATAATAATAAAATATCTCCTTTTAAAAAAACCAAAGTAAAAAAAACAAAAAGAGTATTTAGAAAGCTAGTAATAATTCTTATACTATTAAATAAATTTAATTTACCTAAACCTAGCAAGAGAAAAGATGTAAAACCATTATTAATAGAGAGCGGAAGTGAAAATAGTGCTATAAATAACCCTACTAATGTAGTGCTATTTAGTTTTAATATTAATGGAAATATAACTAAACCAATTAAAACAAGTACTAGACCTGAAATAGAAGCAAATACAACCCCAATTGACCATAGGCAATTAACTAATATAGGCTTTTTCCCAACAAAATATGATAATGCAAAACCTAAACCAAATTCTCCAATTATTCCAAATGAAGTGACCCAAACTATTATAGATGCATATTCACCTCTTTCAATTATAGATAATTTATTTGCTAATAATATGCCTGAAGTTAATCCTAAAACTGCAATAATTGCAGTACTGAATATTGTACTTATAAAGGTGTTATTTATTATTTTTTTCAATTTCATTTATTTTTTTAATTACATTAAAATAATTAATAAAAAATTAATTTTTAATATCAATTCATTTATAATACATTATGTTCAATTATACTAATTTCATTTAACATAGTTAAAGCCCTTTGTTCATAATTATGTTCATTCAAAATTAACTGCTTTGAACTATTTATAATTTTATTCCTATATTCTATTTTGTTTAAAAGAGTTTTAATTTTTTCTATACATTCCTCAGGCGTTTTGAAATAAAAAATAGACTCTCCATCAATAAAAATATCTTTCATTTCCGGACAATAACTTGACAATTGTAGACCGCCAGAACATGGTATCTCGAAAAATCTCATATTTGAAGCTGGATAATTAGTATCATCCATTATATTCAAACTAATCTTCGAGGAATAAATAGCAGAAGAAAATTCAGTTCCCCTTAAATCTATTTTTTGATGGATTTTTTTTAAGTATTTATAATTCTTAGATCTTTCCCAATCTGGCCCCCATATTTTAATATTTAACATTGGTAAATCATGAAATATTTTGTAGATAATTTCTTCTCTCTCTGGTCTCCACATCCCAATGAATGATAAGTCACATTCATAATCTTTTTTAAATAAAGAAGATCCATGTAAGCTAATATCTCCAGCAAAAGGTAACCATTTTACATTTCGTGCACCCAGATCTTCAAAAACTGATATTGAGTCTTTACTATATGTGAAAACTATATCATAAAGCCTAAGATTTTGAATTAAGTTTGGTGTTAAATTTAACATTGGATCGGGCCAAAAAAATGAAATTTTGATATCTGGAAATGAAATTTTTAATTGAGCAATTAAACCTGTAGAAATTCTACTTTGTCCAAAAATAATTATTAAATCCGGCAAGTTTTGTTTTACGAAAACAAATAAATCTTTATTTGATTTACGAACCCATGCATCAATCGGTATAAAATTATTTAATAACCTTCCAAACTTAAATAATTTTGTGTGATTGAGTTCTGATTTAACTATGTCAAATGAGTTAACTTGATGACCTAATGATTTAAATGATTTAATGTAAGAATTTTCTAAACTCCATTCACTAATTATTCCTACAACTAATATTTTTGCCATATAATTCTTTACGAATTGTTATTAATATAATCTAAAATTCTTTTTGATGTATTTACTGGTCCCCAATCTTCAATCATGTTTAAAGAATTTTGACCCATTTCTTTGACAAGAATTTTGTCTTCTGTTAATCTCGAAATTATCTCAGTCAATCTAGCTAAATCATTAACTGGATATTTAAATCCATTGATGCCGTCTTCAATTAAATCTTGACCTGAACCAACCATATCAGAAGCAACAACAGCTAGACCACAAGACATAGCTTCATTAACAGAAACACCCCAGCATTCTTGATGTGCGGGATGAATAAAAACATTTGAAATCCCAAATAATTCCGCTAAACGACTATATGCTACATAACCCGTCAATAATATTCTCCCTTTTAAATTCTCATTATCATTAATAAAATTAAGAATTTCAGATTTGTCGGGTCCATCACCAACAACGATCAAAAACGCATTTTTATTTTTTACATTAGCGAATGCTTTAATAGCATCTAAAGGAGCTTCTCGTTTTGAAAATTTCGCAGCAATTATGAATACTGTCGAATCCTTAATTGCATTAATGTCGATACCATCAATATTATTATTAAAAAGTTTGGATTTTTCGTAAAGCCAATTTTGGTTAACTACATACGGAAACCAAAACATTTTTTTTTGCTTAGCAAAATAATATTCCAAATATTGCTTAGTCCAACTACCGGTATATGCTAAATCAAATCCAGAATTAAAGAAAATAGGTAATAATATTTTTTTTATTAATTGTTTTATTTTAGAACCTTCAGAATATTTAATCGTTGCATCATATCTTACCATTAGTTTTAACCTCAATAAAAATGATATAAATAAAATACCCCTAAATGTATTTGAATTTGTACCTTGTATTACTGCCAATTCATTTTTATCTTTATAAGATTCTTTTATATAACTTGAAATACCAGAAAAAAATCCTTGTTTTATAAATTCATAATTATATCCTTTCAATAATTCGAAATCCCACCCAGATTTCGAATTAATTTCTTTATCATATGGTAAATCACTATCCTGCTTCCAATTGCAGTAAATCACTTTTAAATCAATATTTGGATTTGACGCTAATTCAACAAATAATGGAACATCTACTTGAGTTGGGTGGTTAAGCCAATATCTAATTCTATTTTTTTTTATCATAATTTAATTAATATATCATAGATTTATTGATCGCCAAAAATTTTCTTTATTGTACCAATCTGGATACTGATTAAAATTAAATATTTTTCCAATAATTCTTAAAATTTGAAATGGGGAATCTTTAAAAATTGTCAACCCTTCTTTTACTCTATTATATTGTCTATTTTTTATTAGGCTAGCTAATGATTCTAATAAGTTAAGTATTAACCTCTTTTTATACTTTCTTCTGATAATATTAACTTGTGTTGGAAGTAAATTTTCATAATAGTTCATTGCAGTTTTCAGAATCAAAAACTCCCAATATTTATGTTTCCAATTATAATAATAATATGGATGATTTTTTTCACGTGGAATGAGTTCGATTAATTTTTCTGGTATGTATGCAAATTTATACTTTCTTGTAATTCTAAGCCACATTTCAACGTCGCTTATAAATCCAAATTCAGAATTAAATAATCCAACTTCATCGTAAACACTTTTTCTGACCATAACTGTGCCCCAAACACATGAGGTGAAAGTATTAAAAAAATGCAATGCAATTTCAAACTGACCTTCTTTATACATTTTTGGAAAAATAGAATAACTATAATTACCAAAAGTAGATTTATCATCATAATCATTAAAAACAAAGGCTGCATCTGTGTTTAAATCTAATGCTGCTTTCCATTTTTCTATTAAATCACTTCTGTATACATCACCATCATGTAAGTTTGCAATGTATTTCCCTTTAGCTTTACGTATACCATTATTTAGATTTTCTGGCATTTTAACATTACGATCATTTCTGTAGTATTTAACTCTAGAATCACTATCAACATATTTTTCACATATTTTTTTAGTTTCATCAGTTGAGCAATCATCACAAATAATAAGTTCAAATTTTGAGAATGTTTGACATAAAATACTATTTATTGTATTTACTAATCCTTCAACACGGTTATAAGTTGTTAGGACTATACTAACCTCTGGTTCAAACTCCATATCAATTCTATTTGTTTTTCCAGAAACTATAAATTCCATTTTCTAATTCATAACTTGGCCAAATAAATCTTTCTCTTGATGGTTGAACTTTTGCCCAATCCCACATCTCTCTCAAACCAGATTCTAAATTTGTTTTGTGATTGAATTTCAATATGTCAACAGACTTCTGCCATGTTGGTATGGAATGTTTAACCTCATGCCTTGATTCAAAAAAAGCCACTTCTCCGCCTCCAATTACATCTCTTAAAATCTCGTTAGCTTGAAAAATTGAATATTCTTCAATACCCCCAAGGTTTATTATTTGTTTGCTTGCATTCGGAATTATAGCTGCATTCCAAAAAGGCTCTAAAGAATCATCTATATAACTGAATGCACGGGTCTGTGAACCATCCCCAAATATTGACATTTTTTCTCCATTTAAATGTTGAAACATCCAAATCCCAAGAACATTTCTGTATTTGTCCCAAATATTTTGTTTTACTCCATAAACATTATGTGGTCTTATAATACACCAATCTAAACCGTGTTGATCTCCCGCAATTTGAATATCCATTTCGCATGCATATTTGGCAACACCATAGGGATCAATTGGCTTTGGCACTTGGTTTTCATCAAAAATACCTCCATATCCTTCACCGTAAACAGCTAATGTTGAAGTAAATATTAGTCTACTAACATTAGTTTTTATGCATTCATTAACAATAAATGCTGTTGATCTTAAGTTATTATCATAATTAAAGGTCCTAATAAATGGTGATAAACCTTCCGCAGCATATGCTGCAAAATGATATACAAATTCAGGTTTATATTTTATGAATAAATTTGAAATATCTTTTGTATCCTCAACTAAATTGTATTTAAAAAAAATAACTTTTGGATTAATATTTTCTTTATATCCACCAGATAAATCATCAATACCAATAATATTATATTCTGGTTTATTATCAATAAGCCAATCCGCAAAACGACTACCAATTAATCCCGCAACGCCTGTAATTAATATATTTTTCATTATTTATATTTTTAAAAGTTTTTAATGTATTTAATTGAATTTAAGTTAATCTCAGGAATGGAATTCATCAATATAACTGCAAATCAAATGCCCAACTAATATATGCATCTCCTGAATCCTCGCAGTAACTTTATGATCAACATTAATATTATAATCAGATATTTCATTAACTAAACCACCGTTATTCCCAGTAAAACTAATACATATACATGATTTATTTTTGCCAAGTTGTAAAGCGTTTAATACATTAATACTATTGCCACTAGTTGTAATTCCTATTAAAATATCACCTGATTGAGCCAAAGCATCAACTTGTCTTTCAAATATTTTGTCAAAGCCATAATCATTACCAATTGCTGTTAAAGCTGAAGTATCAGTAGTTAATGCAATTGCCGGAAGCCCTTTTCTTTCTTTAACAAAACGTCCTGTAAATTCAGCAGCTATATGCTGCGCATCTGCCGCACTGCCTCCATTACCAAATAATATTACTTTGTTTCCAGATTTTAATGCCTTTGAGATAATTACAGAAACTTCAATAACGTTATTTGTAATTGTTTCTTTAGAATCTTTAAGTAAAACTATGTGTTCTTCTATTTCACTTAATATCTTTTCCTTCATAATTTAATTGATTTAAAATTTTATCTATTGTTGTAACTTCACTTCCAAATTCTTGTATTACTAAAGAAGCCGCTGCATTTGCAAAAACAACGGAATCTTTTAAACTTAAAGACAAACACAAACACAAAGCTAAGCTTGCTAAAACTGTATCACCTGCACCAGACACATCAAAAATACTAGTTTTTATCCCTGATACTATACCATTTTCATTACTAGAATAAAAAATACCTTTTTCGCCTAACGTTATAACAATATTTTCAATTTCAAATCTTTTTTTTAAGTAATTTGAAGTTTCTATCATTGATTCTTGTGAACTAATTTTTTTCCCAATGACAGCCTGAGCTTCCGATAAATTTGGCTTAATAAGGTTTGCCTTTGCATATTTACTAAAATCATTTGACTTAGGATCAACTAGAACTTTAATACCCAATGAATTACATTTATTGATAATTTCAAAACAAACTTTTTTGGTTAAAACACCTTTAGCATAATCAGAAAGTATAACAAGATTATACCCATTTATAATTTTAAAAAATCTATCAAGTAATTTATCTTCTTCAAAGGAAGATATATCATCAGTACTTTCAGTATCAATTCTTACAAGTTGATGAGTTCCCGAAATAATTCTTTTTTTTTCAGTTGTAGGTCTATTTTTACAAATAATTACACCTTTTAAATCAACACCTAAATTAATTAATTCATTTTGTAATTTTTTACCATTTAAATCATCTCCAATTATACTGAGTATATCATATGATAAATCAAACGAATTTAAATTTCTCAATACATTTCCACAACCACCAAGCATAGTTCGCTCACTAATAAAATTAACTACTGGAACTGGAGCTTCCGGGGATAATCTGTTAGAGTTACCGAACACATAATTATCAAGCATGATATCTCCAACTACAAGAACTTTATATTTTTTTAAATTTTTAAAGGAAATTTTATCTATCATGTTACTTTATTTATAAAAATTATCATTCTATTTAGTAAAATAAATTATTTTCAAAGTGATTGCTTTTTTAAAATTGAATGAATAATTGAAGTTGAAGAATATCCTTCTAAAAAATTCATATATATTATCTCACCTCCATTATTTGAGACAAAATCAGATCCAATAACTTCCTTTCCAAAATAATCTGAACCCTTTACAAGAATATTTGGTTTAAGTTTTTTAATTAATTCCAGCGGTGTATTTTCATCAAATTCAATAATAAAATCAACAAAATCTAAATAAGAAAGCATCAGCGACCTAAACTGGAACGTATTTATTGGCCGATTTTTACCTTTTATTCTACTTATACTTTGATCTGAATTTAATCCAACAACTAAATAATCACCTAAATCTTTGGATGACTTTAAATATTGTAGATGACCAGGATGAAGAATATCAAAACATCCATTAGTGAATACTATTTTTTTTGAAATTAAAGGTAAGTCTTCATTATGATTATATATTTTTTTCATGTATCTAATTCTTAATAAATATCGATTCAATTGCAATTGAAGCATCTAATAAAGTAGAATAATAAGCATCACATGGAATAATTTCGCCAGATTGATTTGAAAACAACTCATTTGAAATACCTATTGTATTCATACCTAATTTATTACCAAATTCAATATCACTAGCTGAATCTCCAATGATAAGACTATTAGAAAAATTAATATTTGGAAAATCATTTTTAGCTCTATGAGCCATACCAACATTTGGTTTCAAATCAAAAGAACTATAATCTAAATCACAACAATAGTAAATTTTGTCAATCTTACCACCGTAAGTACTAATTTTAGTAAGCATATTAAGATGAATTTCTAATAATTTTTTTTCGGTCATTAATTTTTTTCCCACTCCTCTTTGATTAGTTACAACAATAATCAAATCGAAATAATTTGAAAGTTTATTGATTGCTTCTAAGGCTCCATTAATAAATATAAAATCTTGTAATTTAGTCACATAACTATTACCCGGCTTTACATTTATAACTCCGTCACGATCAAGAAATAAAGTTTTATATTCTTTATTATTAAATGATAAACTCATGTAAATATCAATAATACTTTTATTTAAATATTGATCTATTATTTTATACCAATACCATAATGTTCAAATCCTAAATCATTTAATTCTTTAGTATCATAGATATTTCTACCATCAAATACAATAGCATTTTTTAATGCTTTTTTAATTTTTTCAAAATTTGGAGATTTAAAATCAGCCCATTCAGTCACTATTAATAAAGCATCTGCATTTTCTAAAGCCTCATATTCGTTTTTAGAATATTCAATTACATCTCCAATACTATGTTGGGTCTCTGACATAGCAATTGGATCATAGGCTTTTACCTTACCACCAGCTTTTAAAATTTTATCTATAATTACTAATGAAGGAGCTTCACGCATATCGTCAGTATTGGGTTTAAAAGACAATCCCCAGATTGCAAAAGTTTTTCCTGCAATATTTCCTTGAAAACGATTCATTAATTTTTCAAATAAAACAGATTTTTGCTTTTCATTAACTGATTCTACGGCCTCCAAAATTTGCATTTGGTAGCCATTGGCAGCTGCAGTTTTTATTAGTGCTTTCACATCTTTTGGAAAACAAGAACCTCCATATCCAATACCAGGATAGATAAATTTATTTCCTATTCTAGCATCACTTCCTATTCCTTTACGAACCATATTGACATCAGCTCCTACGATTTCGCATAGATTTGCAATATCGTTCATAAAACTAATTTTAGTTGCCAACATACTGTTAGCAGCATATTTAGTCATCTCTGCACTTGGAACATCCATAAAAATAATAGGATGCCCATTTAATAAAAAGGGCTTGTATAATTTTCGCATTACCTCTTCCGCCTTTGCAGATGAAACTCCTACTACAATTCGATCAGGTTTTAAAAAATCATCAATGGCAGCACCTTCTTTTAAGAATTCAGGATTAGAAGCAACATCAAAATCAATATCCAATTGTCGTTTTTCCAATTCTTGTTGTATCACCGATTGAACTTTTTCAGCAGTTCCAACCGGAACCGTACTTTTAGTTACAATTACCCCATAACTATTCATGTGCTGCCCAATTTCTTGAGCTACACCAATAACGTATTTTAAATCCGCACTTCCATCTTCTCCAGGAGGGGTGCCTACAGCAATAAAAGCAACATCAGCTCCTTTTATGCTATTTGATAAAGACGTAGAAAATTGCAATCTGCCTTTAGACACATTTTTTTTTACCAAAGTTTCTAAACCAGGCTCAAATATTGGTATTATTCCATTATTTAAATTTTCAATCTTTTTTTGGTCAATATCTACACATATAACATCAATACCTACCTCAGCAAAACAAGTTCCAGTTACTAAACCTACATAACCTGTTCCTACAATAACTATTTTCATTGAATACTAATTTTAATAATAATTAGATTTATAAGCAAAATCCAAAATTCATTCCTAATATCTGTAATACTCTGGTTTGAATGGTCCTTGAACTTCAACACCAATATAAGCTGCTTGCTCTGGACGTAATGTCTCTAATTCAACACCTAATTTAGCTAAGTGTAAAGCCGCCACTTTTTCATCCAAATGTTTTGGCAACATGTACACTTCATTGTTGTAAGCCGCACTATTTTTCCATAATTCAATTTGAGCCAAAGTTTGGTTCGTAAATGAGTTACTCATTACAAAACTTGGGTGACCTGTAGCACAACCTAAGTTTACTAAACGACCTTCAGCCAAGATGATAATGTCTTTTCCGTTTACGTTGTAAATATCTACTTGAGGTTTTACTTCGTTTTTAGTATGACCAAAGTTTTTATTCAACCAAGCCATATCAATTTCATTATCAAAGTGTCCGATATTACAAACAATCGTTTTGTCTTTCATTTTCTCAAAGTGAGAACCTAAAACAATATCTTTATTTCCTGTAGT
>JACCDV011126932.1_pt1 | contig 17026 bp, 14 predicted proteins | sample 7446131 | NCBI WGS metagenome assembly JACCDV01 (sample SAMN15323448, study PRJNA562643) | freshwater metagenome | isolation source: river surface water | place: USA:Blue River Watershed | collected 2017-08-17 | reverse complement strand
TCCAATATTATTATAAAAAAGAGCCGTTCCAGAAGCTGCATTTAAATCAAACAACAATCTCGATTCTGCCAATTGAATGAGTCGATAAATCACTAAATTACTTTCTGTCGATTTTTTAGTGTTTTTCATGTTTTCAGCATAAACTAAGATCAAATCACCCAATGCTTCATTACTATTAAATTTATTAGATAATGATTGCCCGAAATACTGAGAAGCCGTTAGCCTTTTTAAATAGGTATTTTCTGAATATAATGTGCGACCTTCCGTTAGAAATCTTTTTGCTTCTTCAGCATTTTCATATTGAAGTGTTGTAGGAAATTTTACTGGCATATGGGCCATTAAATCTTTCTTCACTTCTTCATCCGGAGTCATAAGAACGTAAAATATTGCCATGAAAGCAATTGCAATAATTGGAGTCATGCCTTTTCGACGTTTTGGTGGCATTGACATTTTTTCATCGTCTATTTTTTTATGACTAATATGAAGTGCTTTTCGCTCTTCTTCAATTCTTGCACGATTCTCTTGAACTTTTCGTTCATTTTCTAATTCTACTTCTGCCTGCATTAGCTCAGCGTTCATAGATGGTAGAACTTTAGTTAAGTGTAAAAACTGTGTACTTTCATTTGAATTGTCTTCTTCAGCTTCGACAATTAATGCTGCTTCAGAGGCTGCTTTCTCAATGGCACTTTTTTTAAGAAGAGCTTCATCTTGATCTCTTTGAGCACGTTCTTTAGCTTGTTTTTCTTCTTCTTCTTTCTTTCGCTGAAGTTCTAATTCAACTTTCCAGTCTTGATTAACAACAACTGTTTTTTCAATTTGCTTTGGTGCTGCTTTTTTATTTACGATACGAGTTTTGTCTTCATCGACTTCCTCTTCTTCAGGAGCGCCATGTTTTTTGGCCAGTGCCTTGTAATCAATATCAACTTTTTTAAGTTCTCTTGAAAATTTAAACTCGTTAAATCCAGCTTCAGTATCACTGGTGGTTTTTGTATTTTCACGTATCTGAGATTTTTCAACAACCTCATTAACTGTTTCAGTTGTTGAAAGTACTTCTGGGTTTTTGACTTCGGGTTTTATTTCTTCTGTTTTTGGTTTTGCTTCTTCAACAAGCGAAGCTGATTGTTTTTTGGCTAGTTCTTCTAAGTATTTAGTTATTTCTGGAAATGTAGAGATCTTTTTCCAATCGCCAACAGGAAACACTTGGCAATCTTCTGATCCCTTTAGATGGTTTTGAAGAAACAAATCGCCGATCTCCTCAAGAATGAGGGGACCAACGATTCGTTCGTTTTTTAACTTTACTCTGTATTTTAAGGTCATTAATCCTTAGTTCACTTGAAAAAAGAGTGCTGGTACTATTCCAATTGTAATGATAGCAACCACAGCAATCAAGTGAACAACTTGTTCCCCATAGCTAGGACGGATTACAGGTAGTGACATTTTTTCTTCTGATTCTACAAAGAGATCAGCTACGAATTTAATATAGTAAGAAAGTCCGATAATAGAACTTACTAAGATCGCTACAGCCTCAATTGTGAATCCTTCTTTAAAGAAGTTCGTGAAAAGCATGTATTTCAGTGCAAATCCTGAAGTTAACGGAATCCCTGCAAGTGAAAGAACAAAAATAATCAATAAAACTGATAGAACTTTATTCTTATAGAATCCAGAGATTAAAATTGATTGATAATCACGGCCTTTATGAATTTGAGCAAATTGGTTAAGAATTAAAATTACCCCAGTTGCTGTTAACGAATAAAGAACCAAGAAACTGATCAATTGTTTTTCAAATGCTTCATCTGGATTTAAAGCTACTGCCATTAGCATATAACCTGTATGGGCCAGGGAAGAGTAAGCAATAATTCTTTTCCATTGTTTTTGTACGACCGCGATAATGTTTCCATAAAATGCAGAAACAACTGCAACTAACTGAATCACTTTAATCAGTACGTTTTGAAATTGCGGCTCACAAGCTGGAATTAAAACTTGAAGAATAATAAAGAACTTGAAACCAACAATGATTTTTGAAACAAAAAAGTTTGTCGCTAAGTTACCTGATGTGACGTTTGAGTAAACATCGGCCATCCAAGCATGGAATGGGAAGGCACCTAACTTAAAGAACGTTACCATAATAAAAATACCAACTGCGATAGCATAGAGTTGGTGATTGATAACTTGTGGAGCTGTTAAATCAAGAGAGCCTGTTCCACCTAAATAGAAAGCCACACCTAATAAAAAGATCGTTGAGATAACGGCACCTTGAATTAAGTATTTTACTGCTGCTTCTTTTGAAAATTCTAAGTTTGATAATGAAACTAGAGCGTATCCAAGAAGAGCGATGGTTTCTAGAGCAACGTAGAATGTAATTAATTCTGTAGCACCTAATAAGAACACACTTCCTAAGAACATGAAGTTAATGATGATTGAGCTTTTAACTTTCTCATGATTTTCATGACCATTTAACAACATCATTAGGATGTTTAAAAATGCTGTGATTTTTAAAAGAAGAACTTTATTTCCTTCAATAACAACTAACTCTGATAATTGAAATTGATCTGCTTGAAAAAGCATTCCAAAAAAGGCGAGTGAAGCAACTAGGTTAAAAAAGAAACCTAAAATTCTTCCATCTCTTTTCCAGTTAATTGTTACGACTGCTAATGAGATAAAGCCGATAAAAACTAATACGTTGTTTAAAAAATTCATCTGTTCCATATCTGACCTATAGTCCGTTGCTTAAAAAACCATTTACGAAAGATTCAAAGAATACCGTTACCATTTTTGGATATAATCCAAATCCAATTGTCATAATACTTAGGACAATTAATGGTAGGCTTTCAATAAAAGTTAAATCCGTAAGGGTTTTATTCTCTTCATGAACCATCTCACCAAGAGCTGTTTTGTGATACATTTTTAATAAGTAAATTGGCCCAAGAATGATCCCCGTCGCAGCCAATACTGCTACAACTTTATTTACTTCAAATAAACCAAAAGTAATCATGAATTCACCAACGAATCCACAAGTCATTGGTACCGCCATTGAACCTGCTGTGATTAAGAAGAAAAGAACTGCAAAAACTGGCATTGATTTAGCGATACCACCAAAGTGCTCTAATTTTTTCGTATGTCTTCTTACATATAAGTAGTGAACCGCGATGAAGAGTCCTGGTGTTGAAATACCGTGAGCAATCATTTGATAAATGGCACCGTTAACGGCCATTTGGTTGTTTGAAAAAATACCAGCAACGATATATCCCATGTGTGAAATAGAAGAAAAAGCTACTAACTTTTTAATATCTTTTTGTACCCATGCGGTAAGTGCTCCGTAGATAACACCGATAGCTCCTAAGTACATAATCAATTCGCGGTTAGCATCAACTGCTTCTGGATACATTGGAATAACAAAACGAATGAATCCGTAGATACCAAGCTTTAATAAGATTCCGGCAAGAAAAATTGAACCAGCTGTTGGAGCTTCAACGTGGGCATCTGGTAACCATGAGTGAAATGGGAAAACTGGAACTTTTAAAAAGAATGCAATCGTAAAAGCCCAGAAGATTAAAGATTGTGGAGACCAAACACCACCAAACTCTAAATTTAAGTTCTTAATAACTTCGTAAGTTAAATCGTATGATCCGTTTAACTTGTAAGCTTGAGCTGACATGTAGCTCATCGCTGCTAGCATAAGGATTGATCCTGCCGCTGTCATCATGAAAAATTTAAATGAAGCCATTCTTCTATTTTCTCCACCAAATACACCTACAAGGATGAATAGTGGAATAAGCATTGCTTCCCAGAAAATATAGAACGCGTATAAATTTGTTGCTAATAATGATCCGTTAACTGCCCATACTAAAGTAAAGATTAGGAAGTAATAGAGCTTAAGCTTTTCTGTCTCTACATTCCAAGTTGCGATGATAACAATCAAAAGTAGGAACATATTTAAAATAGCAAGAATTCCACTGACTCCATCCATAGCGAATGTATAGGTCATGTTGAAAAACAATGGCATTTCAAACTTAAAAAGTTCGGTTAATACTTCTGGGTTTGGTAAAGAGGCGTAAAGTTTTGCTGTATAAAAAAGAGTAACAATTGATCCGATTAAAGCATAAAGTTTAACGGTTTTCTTGTTATTCGATGGAGCAAAAACAAAACCAATGGCCCAAAGAAGAGGAATTAAAAATTGAACTAAAAATAACTGATCCATAAATCTCTCTTAACTATCTAAACATGAAAGCGTTAAAAATCGCTGTAATTAAAATTGTCATCCCTACAACAATGTAAAGGATTCCCATATCTAACTTCTCTGGTTTTGTTTCATTTAAGTAACTACCAGTTTCCGTTGTTCCTTTTGTTAATGCTTTAACCACACCGTTAATGACGTGTGTTTCAATTACATCAACTAAAAATCCACCGAACTTGTATAACGGATTAATGATGACTGTTTCATAAAGCTCATCAACTTTAAATTTGTTGTTTGAAATTGACCAAAGGTTTGAAAACTTCGCCTTTAAACTATCGCGCATTTTCTGATGATCGTTTTTAACATAGATGTAGTACGCTAAGCCCATTGAGCAAAGAATAAGAACAACTGTAACTGACATTAAAATCACTTCTGTTTGAGCTGAGAATAATGTTGCCTCTGGTGTTTTTGCTACATACTTTTCAACAAATAGTTGAAATTGACGGCTGTTATCGTGGCTAAATAAGTGAGGTAAGCCAAGGTATCCAACAGTTAACGAAAAGAATGCTAAGATTGCTAGAGGAATTGTCATCACAGCACTGTTTTCATGAATTTCATGTGCATGATGGTCATCATGTCCATGTGAATCATGATGATCATGGTGGTGATCTTCATGTTTTGCTGGTTCAACCAAGAACACTAAACATAACCATCTCGTCATATAGAATGCTGTTAATAGAGCAGTTATTAAAGCGATGATGTATAAGAACACACCGTTTCCTGGTCTATTTAAAGTTTGCCAAAGAATTTCATCTTTTGAGAAAAATCCTGAAAATCCTGGGATCCCACAGATTGCTAGATATCCAAAAACCACTGTCCAAAAAGTAACTGGCATTTTCTTTTTTAAGCCGCCCATTTTGAAAATATCTTGCTCGTGGTGACTTGCATAGATTACAGACGCTGCACCTAAGAACAATAATGCCTTAAAGAAAGCGTGAGTAAAAACATGGAACATACCAGTTGAGAAAGCACCCACACCAACTGCTAAAATCATGTAACCTAATTGTGAAACAGTTGAGTAAGCTAAGATTTTTTTGATATCTCTTTGAGTAATGGCGATCAGTGCTGCAAGTAGTGCTGTTAGCGCTCCAACCCATGCGATCACATCCATCACAACATCTAAATGAACAATAACGTTTGATACACGACAAAGTAAAAAGATCCCTGCCGTAACCATGGTCGCAGCGTGCATTAATGCAGAAACTGGAGTTGGCCCCATCATCGCATCTGGTAACCAAACAAATAAAGGAATCTGTGCTGACTTACCAGCTGCTCCTAATACTAGAAGTAGACCTGAAGCAACTAAGAGTTCTTTGTTTTGTAAAATAAGATCCATGTTTGGTGTTTGAAGATCTTTAAAAGAGATCGTGTTAAAGACAATCGCAAAACCGATCATCCCTAAAACAACACCAAAGTCACCCACGCGGTTAGCGAGAAATGCTTTCTTTGCAGCTGTTCCGTTTTTAGTGTGCTCATACCAAAAACCAATTAATAAATATGAACTAAGACCAACACCTTCCCATCCCATGAATAAAACTAAGAAGTTTTCTCCGTGAACTAAAAGAAGCATTGATGTGGCAAAGAGTGCGAAAAAGGCAAAGAACTTACCAACATTTTCTTCGTGATCCATGTACTTGATCGAGAAAAACGCAATGGCCGATCCAATTCCCGTTACCATTAAACTTAGAATGATTGAAAGCTCATCTACCATAAAAGCAAAATTAAACTTTAATGATTTGTAGCTTAACCATTCCCATAAATGAGTAACAACAGGTCCATTAACTTTCACATGCATATAAAGCATGATCACACAGACAAAAGAAGCTAGAAGACCTAAGAAAGTAATCATACCTGCTTGGATATGATTTAATTTTTTAGGAACTAAAGCACTATTGATGATAAATGCTAGTAATGGAAAAAAGGGTACAAGAGCTAAATAGTTTTCGATCATAATATTACTCTGAAATGATTTTTAGTTCGTCTGTGTAAATAGTATTTTTCTTACGGTAAAGAGAAATGATCATACTTAAGCCAATTGCTACTTCGCAGGCTGAAATGATCATAATAAAGAAAACTTGCAATTGAGCATCTAAGAAACCAGTTGCTCTTGAAAAAAGAACGAACAACAATGCAACCCCACCTAACATTAATTCTAAGCAAAGTAGGATTGAGATTAAGTCTTTCTTGTAAATTGTTCCAAGTAAACCTAAGCAAAATAAGAATGCAGATAAATAATAATAAATACTCATTATTCTTTTCCTGGGTGATGTTTGTCGTTATGAGCGATAACAATAACTACGACAACTGCAGCCAACAACAACACGGTCGCTAACTCAAATGGAATGTAGTACTGAGTGAATAAACGATCAAAGAGAGCTTTCATTGATGAATCAGATAAGTTTACAACTGAAATGGTATCAATATTGTTGTTAATAACTAGTGCAAATACACCTAGTGAAACCAGTGTTGTAAGTACGGTAATGATTAATTTAATTTTGCTTCTTTCTGTAGTGATCGGTAATTTTTCTAAATCGATTAGCATCATTACGAACACGAAAAGAATCGCTACTGCACCAGCGTTTACTAAAACCTGAATCGCCGATAAGAAGACCGATCCTAATTGATAGTAAATTCCACCGATACAAACCAAAGTCATAAGTAAGGCAAAAGCAGAGATAACTGTCTTTTTAGAAAAAACAGTTAAAAGTGCAAACGCTACTGTAAGGACTGTTAACAATACATCTACAAACATCATATTAATGATTCCTGAAATGAACGACTAAAACTGTAATTATTAAATTAAAGATACCTAGTGGTAACAATCTTTCCCACCCAAGCATCATAAGTTGGTCATATCTGAAACGTGGTAGTGTCCAACGTACCCAAACAAAAAACCAAACCATTAAAGAAACTTTAATGATGAATGAAAGAACCTGCATAATAGTTAACATTAATGCTGAATCACCAACAAGAAGTTCCATTCCTGGAAGTAAGCTATATCCACCAAAAAATAAAATGATGAATAAACCAGAAAGAACTAACATGTGAACGTATTCGGCCATGAAAAAGATGGCAAATTTAATTGAAGAATATTCTACGTGGTAACCAGCAACTAATTCAGATTCACCTTCAGCAAGGTCAAAAGGTAATCTGTTTGATTCAGCGAAGATACCAACCAAGAAAAGAACAGCTGCAACTGGTTGAACAAAGAATCCCCATTTTGGTAAAAAGCCAAACCAGTAACCAGTTTGTTCTGCTACGATGGCATGAATATCATTTGATCCGTATAAGAAGATCATTGCAACGATCGCTGTTGTTAATGAAAGTTCATATGAAACCATTTGAGCACAGGCACGAAGTGCACCTAACATTGAAAATTTATTATTCGAAGCCCAGCCAGCCACTAAGATTCCGTAAGAACCAAGTGCAGAAACGGCAAAAGCAAAAAAGATCCCTAAGTCAGTGTGAAATACTTCTGGAAAAATTGTTCTTCCGTTAAATTCAAATGGAGCTGCCACTGGAATTACCGCAAGAGGCATAACTGCTACAACTAAAGCGATCAGAGGTGCAATTGTATAGAAGAATGGTCTAACGTGTGATGGTTCAACTTCTTCTTTAAATAAAAATTTAAAAACGTCCGCTAGTGGTTGCAATAAACCAAAAGGACCAACACGGTTTGGTCCTACACGTTTTTGCATGAATCCAGCTCCTCTTCTTTCAACGACGAGGATTATTGGAATAGAGCCAAGCGGTAGTCCGACAATAATGGCTGCCTTAATAAGTATTTCTAAAATTAGTTCCAACATGAATTACTCTTCCCACTTTAATGAGTTTGAATTGATAACAAAAATGTATCCAACAAGAAGAATGGCCATAAAGAAAAGAAAGCCATAGATCATGAATGTTTGGTCTTGAGCATTTTGGTAACCAAGGGCCCAAGGTAAAAGGAAAACAAGATCAACGTCGAATAACAAAAACAGAATTGCTGTTAAGTAGTACTTAATATCGTACTGTCTTGTCGCTGAACCAGATGGATTAACACCTGACTCATAAATATCCATTGTTCTTACTAACGTGCGTCTGAAACCTAACGCTTTGGAAATCATCATTAAGACGATTCCAATAGCGTTAGCGATTAAAAAGAAAATTATTAAAGGTAAAACGTCCATCTCTCACCACTTATTTGATAAAAATATTTGCACCTTGAGCAAGCATCATTACTCTTTCCCAGAAAATTCCTAAGAATATAACTGGTACTGTCATTACAGTAATGATCATTTGATTCAAGAAACCAAAATGTGAAATTGATTCATCTGATTCTTGTTTCTTTAAAATCATAAGGCGAACGATTTTTAAGTAGTAGTAAGCCGATACGATTGAGTTAAGTCCAAGAATAATTGCTAAAGCAAAATGTTTCTTTGAAAGAAGTGCATAAAGAATATTAAACTTAGCAACAAATCCAGAGAATGGAGGAATCCCTGTTAATGAGAACATTACGATTGTCATCATAATGGCCATCATTGGATATCTGTAGATTAATCCAGTAAATCTTTCAAAATGATCGTTGTTGTATTTATCTTGAACGATTCCAAGAATATAAAATGCAACCACAGTCATGAATAAGTAAGTGATTCCATAAAACACAATTGATCTAACACCAATGTCTGATAAAACCACAAGACCTGCCATCATTACACCAGCGTGTGATATAGAAGAGTAAGCAAGCATTCTTTTTACTGATTTTTGATTGATGGCTGAAACGTTTCCAACAGTCATTGTTAAAGCAGAGATGATTGATAATAAACCAACCCATCCAATTTGCATTGGACCAGTATGGCCAAAGAACATCATCGTTACTCTTACTAGCACTGCAATTCCCGCAATCTTTGGAACGATTGAGAAAAAAGCTGTTACTGGAAGAGGTGAACCTTCATAAACATCTGGTGACCACATATGGAATGGAACGCACGCAATTTTATAACCAATACCTACAAAGAACAGTAGGAATGAAGGCATAATTACTGCAATTTTCCATGCTTCTAAAGTTGGGAAAACTGTAATCATTTCAGAAAATTGAATTGTTCCAACGATACCAAAAATATGGCTCATACCAAAAAGCATGATCCCCGCTGAAATACCCCCGTAAAGAACATACTTTAATCCAGCTTCACTTGAACGATCATTGTTTTTGCTTAACGAAGCTAAAACATATGAAAGAATCGAAAGTGTTTCGATACCAATGTATAACATCAGCATATTGTTAGCAGATGCCAGGATCATACCACCAATTAAGACACCAACTGATATAATGACATACTCAGATTTTAACGAATCATAAATGTCGCGGTTAATTTTTGAGAGATAAACCGCACCAAATGTCCCAAGTACCATGATCATTTTCATTAATGTTGAAAAAGGATCGATCGTCATTGAGTTCGTGAAAATTGTTAACGGCGCAGCCTTGATATTTACAATCAACGCAATAAAAGTTGCCGCTAATCCAATGTAAGTGGTGATGTAAAAGTAAGGTCTATTCTTTTCGCTCTCTTTATAAGTAGCTTCAAGAATAATAAGCCCTACCATCAACACTACAAGGAGCATCTCTGGGATATAATGACCAATATTTGCTAAATAGGTTAAATGCATTTTTTATCCTAATTTTTTACTTAAAATGTCGCCAATAATGAAACTAATTGTCCCACTGATGCTTTCATCATGTTTAATAATGGAGACGGGTAAACACCAAAGAAAATAACGGCAATCACAAGTGGAGTCATATAAAGGATCTCAACTTTAGTTACATCATTATATTCTTTGATTGATGGGTTAACTTCTCCAAAGAACATTCTCTTGAACATCCAAAGAAGGTAAGCAGCACCAATTAATAAACCGATTAACGCAAGCACTGTAATTGTTGTGAATTGTTGGTAGATACCTAAGAAGATTAACGCTTCAGAGATAAATCCTGCTAATCCCGGTAATCCCATAGCTGCGAACATACCGATAATGAAGATGATCGAGTAGATTGGCATTTGTGTATAAAGACCGCCGTATCCTTTTGATCCATCTGGACGAACGATCCATCTGTGGTGAGATCTTTCGTATAGAATACCGATCAAAAAGAACATCATAGCTGCAGAAGTTCCGTGGTTGAACATCTGAAGAACAGCTCCGTTCATACCTTGTACTGTCATTGCAGCAAAACCTACCATGACAAATCCCATGTGTGAGATTGAAGAGTAAGCGATAAGTTTTTTAACATCTGTTTGCGCCATAGCACAAAGAGCACCGTAGATAATGTTTACTAGACCAAGCCAAGCAATCATTTCTGCGAAATATTTAGATGCTTCTGGGAAAATTGGGAAAGCGATTCTTAAGAAACCGTATGTACCCATCTTTAACAGAACTCCGGCCAGGATTACTGAAATCGCTGTTGGAGCTTGAACGTGTGCATGTGGAAGCCAAGTATGGAAAGGGAAAACTGGAACCTTAATGGCAAACCCGATGAACAAGAAGATGAAGAATAGTTTCGAGAATGAGAATGTATTTCCAAACATGCTCACTGATAATTCACCAAACTTACCACCTTGAAGTGCTAAGATATTGAATGAATCAACACCAGCTCCTGATGCGTAGTATAGGGCTACCATACCAACTAACATTAGGATTGATCCGAAGAATGTATAAAGGAAGAACTTAACAGCTGCGTATTCTTTGTTTTCTCCACCCCAAATACCGATAAGGAAGAACATTGGAATAAGCATAACTTCCCAGTAAACATAGAAAAGGAAGAAGTCCATCGCTAAGAAAACTCCAAATACAGTACTTTGTAAAAGAAGTAACAGAGCGAAGTATCCTTTAATATACTTATAGATCTGAGTCCATGAGCTTAAAATACATAGAACAAATAATGCTCCAGTTAAAAGCAACATCGGAAGCGAAATACCATCTACAGCCAACGAATAGAAAATGTTGAACTGTGGAATCCAAGCAACCTTAATATTGAAGGCTTCTTGCATACCCGCTTGAGTTAGATCGAATTTCATATAAAGCACTAATGTAAGTACAAATGAAATGATCGTGTTAATAAGCGCCCAAATCTTAATTCCTGTTTCGTTCTTTTTTGGAAAAAGAAGTACTCCAATCGCTCCGATAATAGGCATCCATAAAATCCAGTTTAACAAATTTGAACCGTGCACCGGCCGTCTCCCTTCTTAAAGTGAATATCTAAAAACTATACTGTTAAAGTCCATACATATGAGGCAAGAACCACAATCAAAATAATAAAGTATAATTGTACTTTTCCTGATTGTACTGTTCTTAACACAACGTTCATCAATCGTACACTTGCCCCAGTTCCGTCTACCATTCCTGAGTCAACAACGTTGTCGTCAAACCAACGTGCCATTTTATAAGCTACGCGGTTTACTTTTTCCCAACCATCGATCGCAAAACGATCATATACGCCCATATCTAACCAAGATAAAAAGTTGTTGAATGGCAACATAGCACCTTGGATCAATTTGTTAATATACAGGTGGTCAAAATAATATTTGTTATGAAGAGCTTTCGTCCATCCAGAGAATGTTGTTGTCCAAGTCGCTGGATTGAGAGTTTTCTTAATGTACATTAAGTAAGCGATAAAAATACCTAAGAACGCGATCACGATCGACATTCCGGCACCGATTTTGTGAGCAACATGAACGTGGTGCGCATCTTCTTCTGATAATCCATAGTTTGGATCATAAGCAGATTTAGTGAAACCATCTTTTACACGTGTATCTTCAAAACCGAATTCTTCTTTTTTATAATCTTTAAAGTGAGCAAGTTTTGTCGCTTCTGGTTTTTGAATTAAAGTTTGGAACCATTCGTATTTATCACCAAATAGTTTAACTTCACCTTGGCCAGTTAAAGATCCCGAGTAAAAGACACCAAGTGTAAATACTGCAAGGATTAAAAGAGGAACGTTAGCGTTCCAGCTAATATGTTCTTCATGAGCGTGATCGTAGATATGATGATCGCGTGGTTCACCAAAGAATGTTAAGAACAACATTCTAAACATATAGAACGCTGTTAAAAGAGCACCACCAAATCCTAAGATTGCAACTGGGATATAAACCGGTGAGTGCATTGCCATATAAAGAGCGTCACCTAGGATTCTATCTTTAGAAACAAATCCTGAGAAAAACGGAACTCCGGCAATGGCGAAACAACATAAAAGCATAGCAAAGAATGTGTATGGAAGTTTCTTACGAAGACCACCCATCTTTGGCATTTGTTGTTCGTGAATTGAGTGAATAACAGATCCAGCAGATAAGAACAGACATGCTTTAAAAACTGCGTGAGTAATTAAGTGCATGAATGAAGCGTTATAGTTACCAACACCAATACCGATTACCATGTAACCTAATTGTGAAATTGTTGAGAATGCTAAAACGGCTTTGATATCTGTTTGAACAAGCGCGATTGTGGCTGCACCAAAAGCTGTGATAGCTCCGATGTAGGCAATCAAAGTTGTTAAATGTCCAATTTCCATTAATGGATACATTCTTAATGAAAGATAAACTCCGGCCGCAACCATTGTTGCCGCGTGGATTAGTGCTGAACATGGAGTTGGTCCCCACATTGCGTCTGGTAACCAAACTTGTAATGGGAACTGAGCTGACTTACCAACTGTTCCTAAGAAAATTGAAAAACCTGCTAATGTCGCTAATGGAATTCCAAGAGCGTATAGGTTGTTAAACTTTCCATCACCGATGGCATTATAGATATCAACAAATGAAACTGATCCTACTACTGACCAAACCGCACAGATACCAAGAAGAAAGAAAACATCTCCCACTCTTGTTGTCATGAATGCTTTCATCGATGCATTTCCAGCACCTTCTTTTTCGTAGTAGAAACCAATTAAAGAGTATGAACAAAAACCCATTAATTCCCAGAAAATAAATACTGAGAGTAGGTTATCTGAAACAACTAATCCAAGCATGGCCGACGTAAAGAGTGAAAGATAAACAAAGAATCTTCCAAATCTTGGGTCATCATGCATATACCAAGTTGAGAACACGTGAATTAAAGTTGCGGCACCTGTTACCATAAGAAGCATTACTGCGCCCATGTTATCTAGGTAAATCCCCATATCTACTTTAAATACTTGTTCCCCGAAAGAAATATCAAACCAGTTAAAAACTTTATGGATGTGATAGTCTTTTGAAAAAACGCTTAAAAAATCTTGGAAAATTCTTAATGCGTATAAGAATGATCCAAAAATTGATAGTGTACTTAGTGCTACTGCTACTTTTGTGAATCTCTTAACGATAAAAACGTTAATAACGAACGCAAAAAATGGCAGAAGAACAATTGGTGCAATGGTGGAAATTGTGTAATCCATATTCTGTTCCTGATCCCTTAATTAGTTCTGTAATTGTGCAGCATCATCAACGTGCACACTTTCTCTAAGTTGGAAAAATCTAATGACAATCCCAAGACCTACTGCTGCTTCACAGGCAGCGATAACTATAATGAACAAGCTCATAATGTGACCATCAATGTTGTTGTTTACAAATTTTGTGTAAGCAACAAAGTTAATAGCCGCTGAGTTTAAAATAAGTTCAATTCCTAAAAGAATAGCGATGATGTTTTTTCTCGCGATCATAACGGCAATACCGCATACGAATAGCGCGAAAGAAACCGCTAAATACGATCCTAAACTAATCATTTTTTTCTCTCCTTGGGCGAGAAATTACAGCTGCTCCAATTAGGGCACCTAATAGAAGTACCGATGAAATTTCAAAAGCTAAAATATGGTCTGTTGCTAAAACAACACCGATTTTTTCAACTGTTGGAATGTTTGCAGCTAATGGGCCAGCATCGTAGTGTTTAATAAATTGTGCAAAAATCTTTAACACAATTAAAGCTGATACTAATGATGCGAAAGCTGCTGCAAATAATGTTTTCTTATTTCCCATTGCTGGAATTTTTTCAAGGCCGAATCTGTTGATTTTTTCAGATGATCCACCTGTTAACATAACAGCAAAGAGCATAAGAATAACTACACCACCGGCGTAAACAACCATCTGAGTTGCTGCTAGGAAATCTGCACCAATTACGGCATACAATCCAGCCACACCAAAGAAGCTTGCTAGTAAATAAATACAAGCGTGCATTAAATTTTTAGACCATAAAACGGCAAATGCTCCACCAACAGTAAGCGCAGCCGATAATAAAAAGAGTGTATTCGCAAACACGGTTAACCTCTATTAATGTCCACCGGCAGAGCCAGTAGAGTGGAAAATTAAAGTAAATAATGAAGCACCATCAAATAACCACATCCAAACAGCAATTCCCACTAAGTTGAAAAGTGCGATTGGAGTTAAGTATTTCCAACAAAGTGTCATTAGTTGGTCAACACGAAGACGTGGAAGTGACCAACGAACCCAAATAACAACATAATATAGAGCAAGAGTTTTGGTCATAAATGAACCAATCTCTAAAAAGTTCCCGATATTTTTTGCAATCATTGCATCCATACCAATTTTATCGATAAAGATTTGTCCTGATCCTAATTCAAAAGGAACCTTATAGCCACCAAGGAAAAGTGCTACAGCCACTGCACAAACAACAAAAACTTCGATGTATTCTGCAAGAGCAAAAAATGCGAATCTCATACCGGTATATTCAGTATGGTATCCAGATACTAGTTCTGATTCTGCTTCTGGTAAATCGAATGGTGCTCTGTTGGTTTCCGCAAGAGCTGCGATGAAGTAAACAAAGAAGCCGATAAAAGCGAATGGGTTATGAAATAAGTTCCACTCGTGTGGCATTCCACCTTGTGAACTAATTAAAGTTCCCATGCTCATCCCACCAGCTAAAAGAACGATCGCTAAGATTGATAGTGTAACTGGGATTTCATAAGAAATGATTTGAGATGCTCCTCTCATACCACCAAGCATCGCCCATTTAGAGTTTGAAGCATATCCACCTAAGAAGATACCAACACCAACTAATGAAGCCATACCTACGAGATAAAAGATACCAACGTTAAGATCTGATAAAATGAATCCACTTGAATAAGGAATTACTGCTAGTGTTGCAAAAACCCCAACCAAACAAAGTAGTGGAGCAACCAAAAAGATAAATCCATCCGCAGCTTTTGGCGTGATGTCTTCTTTCATGATCATCTTCACACCGTCGGCCAAGAATTGTAATAATCCATAAGGTCCAACGCGGTTTGGTCCATGTCTCATTTGAAGATCGGCTGAAATTTTTCTTTCAGCATATGTTCCAAGACCACCGATTGTTGCCATTACTGCTACGATAATCGTGGCAACAGCACCAAAAAGTAAAAAGCTAACAAACGATGTAGCATCAAAACCGAATAGATCAGTAAAAAACACTACTACTGCTTGAAACTCTTTTGATTGTGCAAAATAAGAAGCTACAGTTGAGTTCATTATTATTTATCCTTTAACTTTGTAGATGTATTGAAGCTTTTTACCCAGTCAAGATCACCTTTTTTCCAGCAATAAACTAGACCAGCTAAAAGAATTGAAATGAAAAGAAGTACTGATACTAAAAGTGTTCCACCAGCACCAACTTGATTAAATTGCTTAAATACAGCTGCTACTGGAAACATTAGTGCACTTTCAACATCAAAGATGATAAAGATAAGAGCAATAACGTAAAATCTAACGTTGAAATTGGCCCATGCTGTACCAACAGGTTCTTCACCACACTCATAAGCTGATTCTTTCAACTTATTTGGATTGCTTGGTCGCAAGAGTTTACCAATTAATAGTGAACCTAACCCAATAGCTAATGCCAAAATAATAAGGATTACTATTGGCATGTAGACGTCTAGATTATAAGTCGACATCTTCGAACTCCGATTCTAATAGATAATGTTTTTAGTTATGATAGATTACATGAAATGCAAGGTCTTGGAAACTGTTTGTTATAAAGGTTGAACGTATGTCTCTCTTCATCTCTGCAATGCAAAAAATTAACGCCTGGCAAAGCAATGCTCCCCATAGTTTTGACCTAACGGGATTAAACGCTTCGCATTGGACATATTTTTATTACGATCTGCTAAAAAATAAGAAGAATTCTTTATTTGATCGTCCACATGTGATGATTTTCGATGATTTTGATTTAGCTGAAGAGGCTTATCAGAATTTTCTTAGCGTCAATAACGAACTTCCAGTTCTACTTTATCCCGGACGAGAACTTTCTCCATACTCTGGAGTCATTGCATCAGAAGTTCAATTTCTTGAAAGACTAAAAACATTGGCCGCGTTAAATCACCGGCCTAAACAATTTCTCATTATCACGACCTTGGAAGCACTTGCATTAAAAACCGTTCCACAAAGTTTTTTCCAAAATAGTTTTCAATTAAAAGTCGACGATATTATCGCGCCCATCGATTTAGCGAGAAAACTAGGGGACATTGGTTATGTCTCAAGCTCCAGCGTGGAAGAACCTGGAACTTTTTCTCATAAAGGTGAAATCTTTGATATTTTTCCACTCGATGGTGTCCCTGTTCGTTTAAATTATTTTGATGATTTAATTGAAACTATCCATGAAATTGATCAAGAAACTCAAAAGACAAAAAAAGATTGTCCCATTAAGGTTTTAGATCTTTCTCCGATGGCCGGTTCACTTACTTCACAAGCGTGCGTGCAAACATTAAGAGAAAATATTCCCACTCCACAGCCGGCTTTTAAAAGTCGATTTGAAATTAGAAAAAAAGTTTTTCAAACTCTTTCTGATAATCAGCTTTTTGAAAACTACGTT
>JACCDV010614447.1_pt1 | contig 17033 bp, 13 predicted proteins | sample 7446131 | NCBI WGS metagenome assembly JACCDV01 (sample SAMN15323448, study PRJNA562643) | freshwater metagenome | isolation source: river surface water | place: USA:Blue River Watershed | collected 2017-08-17 | reverse complement strand
GGCAAGTGCTGGCTGGTCTTGGTTTCGCCGTAAATGTAGATCGGTACATCGGCATTCTTTCGGCGCACTTCGTCAATAAAAGCGCGCAAACTGATCACGGCCGGGTCCAGGTCCGGGCCGGGCGAAAACTCTTCATCGTCGATCGACAAGATGAAGGCACTGGCGCGGCTTTGCTGCTGGGCAAACTGCGACAAGTCACCGTAACTGGTGACACCCAATACTTCAAAACCTTCGCTGACGATGGCATCTGCCAAGGCGCGAATACCCAATCCTGAAGTGTTTTCAGAGCGGTAGTCTTCGTCAATGATGACGATGGGAAAGCGAAATTTCATGGACTGGGTCGGGCTCGGGCCCAAAAGAGGGAGAAACAGGCGCGAAGTTTAAGGATAAAAAGTGCCTTCCACGCGACAAAAATCAGATTTCCTGAAAAAAGCTGCATCTCTAGCCCCAGAGGATTTGTACGCCAAGACTCAAAACGCACATTTCCACTGCTACAATTGAAGGCTCTGGAACGGTGGATGAGTGGTTTAAGTCGCACGCCTGGAAAGCGTGTGTGGGTTAATAGCCCACCGCGGGTTCGAATCCCGCCTGTTCCGCCAGAAAAAGAAAAAGCCTGCACTTGCGTGCAGGCTTTTTTTTATGTCCAAAAGGCCCCGAATCTTCGGGGCATCCGGCATCAGCGAACCACGGCCAATTGGGCGCGCTCGCCACCTTTGTAGGTGTACAAAGTCAAAGCACCATTCTTGATGTCGCCTTTTTCGTCAAACACGATGTCACCTGTCACGCCTTTGTATTTGATGGCTTTCAAGGCAGGCAGGTACTTGGCAGGGTCGGCAGAGCCGGCATTGACCATGGCGGTGGCCATGACTTTCACTGCGTCATAAACGTAGGGTGCATAAACCTGCACGTCCGCGTTGAACTTGGCTTTGAAATCTGCACGGAACTTGTCCATGCCGGCTTTTTGTTCGCCTTCGACACCACCAGCCTCAGCGCAGAAAACGGTATCGTCTTTCATCGCATCACCAGCCAGCTTGGCCAGCTCGGTGGTGCAGATGCCGTCTCCGCCCATGAACTTGGCATTGATGCCCAAGGATTTCATCTGGCGCAGCATCGGGCCGGCCACAGCATCCATGCCGCCAAAGAACACGACGTCAGGCTTTTTGGCCTTCAGCGTGGTCAGGATGGCATTGAAATCAGAGGCTTTGTCGGTGGTGAACTCGTGACCCACAATGGTGCCGCCCGCAGCGCTGGCGCCTTTTTTGAACTCTTCCGCCACGCCTTGACCGTAAGCCGTACGGTCATCGATCACAGCGATGTTCTTGCCCTTGAGGGTTTCCACAGCGTATTTACCCAGCGTGCCGCCCAGGTGCACGTCGTCAGCCACCACGCGGAATGCACCGGTGTAGCCTTGGCGTGTGTACTTGGGGTTGGTGGCCGACGGCGAAATTTGAGGAATGCCTGCGGTGTTGTAAATCTGCGAGGCAGGAATGGTGGTACCGGAGTTGAGGTGACCGATCACGCCGTTGACTTTGGCATCCACCAGTTTCTGGGCGGCGGCCGTGCCTTGCTTCGGATCTGCGGCATCGTCTTCGGCCAGCAGTTCAAACTTGACGGGCTTGTCACCCATCTTCAGGCCTGCAGCATTGAGCTCTTCAATGGCCATACGGGCACCGTTTTCGTTGTCCTTGCCCAGGTGAGCGATGGCACCACTGACGGGGCCCACATGACCGATTTTGATCACTTGCGCATCCGAGGCGGCTTCTTTTTTACCGCAAGCAGCCAACACCACGGCCGTGACAGCCACCGCGATCACGGTCAAGGAACGATTACCTGAAAATTTCATGAGTACTCCAAAGAGGAAATTGCTTCAATCAAGCAAGCGCTAACCATACTGCAAAAGATCGAACTTGTGTGTCAGGGAAAACCAAAATTCAACATCAAGCATCGGAAGAACGGTTGATGTTTTTATAGATTTCTGCACGCTTCTCCCACATCCCCTGGACGCTGCGCTGCACCAACTCTGCAGCCATCCGGTCCAGCTCAGGGCGAAGGTTGTTCATGAGTTCTTGAGACAAGGCCAAAACGGAGGCTTTTTCTGCCAAGCGGGCATCCAGCGCAGCCAGTAGTGCCGCAGGAATTTCACAGGTCGGCACGACCGCCGTCAGAACCGGAATGTTGGCCGGGTTTGTTTCAGGCGTCATGGGTGTGACAGAGGTATTCATGAGGTGGCCAATTTGGACAAGTCGTGTTGCAGCAAATCATAGCCCTGCGCTGTGTAGTGCTTCCAGCGCTGACGCGCGGTCATGCGACCGTGGTCATCTACCGCGACGATCTCGATCAAACGGTCAAAACCCTCAAAACCTGCAGGGACTTCATCACCCAAATTGACCAGCACTTGCCTGCCCACGCAGACAGCCGGATCGTCGCTGAGCAAAATCGGCGAGGCATCTTGAATATCAGGGCCGTCTGCCGCTGTGCTGTGAGGCACAAAATCAACCGCAGAAAATGTCCACAAAGCCACGTCGAGTTGACGCAAAGACGCTGGTGAGCCAATCACCCCGATGCGCAAGTTTTGGGCGCAGGCCTTGCGCAGCAAACGGCAAGCGTATTGCAGGCGCTCAGGCGCGTTGAAATGAAATTCAATCCGTGTCATCAGGCGGCTGACCGGCCACGTGCTGCACGCACGGATTTGACCGGCTGTTGGCCCACTTGCTTGAGCAAGTAATGCACCAGCAAGGCCACAGGGCGGCCGGTGGCCCCTTTGGCCGCACCGCTTTTCCAGGCTGTCCCGGCAATATCCAAATGCGCCCAAGGGTATTTCTTGGCAAAACGCTGCAAGAACTTGGCAGCGGTCACCGAGCCTGCCGCCCTGCCCGCGACGTTGGCCACATCGGCAAACCGGGTTTTCAGGCCGTCGGCGTACTCGTCGTCCATGGGCATGCGCCAGCACAGATCGCCTGAACGCTCACCCGCCTGCACAAGCGCATCGGCCAAGGCATCGTCGCTGCAGAACAAACCCGAGCGTACCCCACCCAATGCAATCACGCATGCGCCAGTCAAGGTGGCGATATCGATCACCGCTTGCGGTTTAAAGCGTTCGGCGTAGGTCAATGCATCACACAGGACCAAGCGCCCCTCGGCGTCGGTGTTCAGAATCTCAATCGTTTGCCCGCTCATGCTGGTGACCACATCGCCAGGTTTGACCGCCAGGCCATCAGGCATGTTTTCTGTGGCAGGAATCAAGCCAACAACGTTGATGGCCGGCTTCAGTTCAGACAGTGCCTTGAAAACACCAAGCACGCTGGCCGCCCCGCTCATGTCGAATTTCATCTCGTCCATCTCTGGCGCGGGCTTCATGGAAATTCCGCCGGTGTCAAACGTGATGCCTTTGCCCACCAATACCGTGGGCGGCACGGTGCTGGCAGCTCCGTTGTAGCGCATCACAATGAAACGCAAGGGCTCGGCCGCGCCTTGCGCCACTGCCATGAAAGCGCCCATGCCCAGCTTGGCCACATCCTTAGGGCCCAGAACTTCGCATTTGAAAGCTGCGCCTTTGGCAATGCTTTTGGCCGCTTGGGCCAGCAAGCTGGGGGTGGCGTGGTTGGCCGGGCGGTTGGCCCACTCCTTGGCCAGTTCGGTACCGCCTGTCACAGCTTGGGCCCGACTCAAGGCCTGGTGGAGTTCGGCGTTCACGTTGTCCGCAGTGAACAGCACGCGCTCCAGGGTACGCTTTTGGGGTTTGCTCAGCGTGGTCGTGTAGCTGTAGCTGCCCTCACTCAGGGCGGCAACGGCGGTCTGCAAGCCACTGGCAGACCAATCAGAGACCGCGTACACACCCAGGCGTTTGACTTTGGCTGCCTTGAGCGCATTCCAGGCAGCGCCAAGGGCTTTGCGAATGTCATTGGGCTGATGGTCGCCTGTGCACACCACGACCACATGACGGGCCTTGATGCCCGCATGTCCGTACAAATTCAACACCGAACCCGCTTGACCATCCAGATCACCTTGTTTGAATGCCGACAGAACGATGTTCGAAACCGGGTCTTTTTCTGCTGTTGGGGTGTCACCCTGTTTGGGCCACAAAACAATCAAAGCATCAAGATCGTCACGAATGACGCGTGAGAGTGCGCGTTTTTGGATTTCGAAGTTCATAATTCAGTTTTTCCTTCCTGCCAATGTTATTCCATTCCTCTTTACGCAAGGACCTTGCACGCAATTTCGGTGCCACGCTGGTGATTTTGATCACCATCGTGATGACCGTCATTCTGATCCGGACCTTGGGTCAAGCCAGCCGGGGCAGCGTCAATCCCTCTGAAGTGCTGTTGGTCATGGGCTTCAGCGTCTTGAGCCAGATGACCACCATCATCACACTGAGTCTGTTCATTTCGGTGGTGTCCACCTTGTCGCGCATGTACAGCGACAGCGAGATGGTGATCTGGTTTTCAAGCGGTCAAGGCCTGGCTTACTTTGTGCGGCCTTTGATGCGTTTTGCTTGGCCTATTTTTGTGATCGTTTTCATGCTGGGGCTTTTTGCCTGGCCGTGGAGCAACTTGCAAATGCAGGAGCTGCAAAACCGCTACGAAATACGAAATGACCTCGAACGTGTGGCCCCGGGTCAATTCCAGGAATCGGCCGGAGGCAAGCGTGTCTTTTTCATTGACAAAAACAGCCCCGACAACCGCTTTGGCAACCACGTGTTTGTCTCCAGCATCGACAACGGCATTGAAAGCGTGACCACGGCGCAAACCGGACACGTGGACATGGTGGGCAACGAGCGTTTTTTGATGCTCGACAAAGGCCAGCAATGGCTGACCAATTTGCAGACCGGCGAGACTCGGCTGACACAATTTGAGCACTACGAAGTCCTGATGGACGACGAGGTCATTGCCTCCAACAATGGCTTCGGCAGTCGCCACACCTCCAGCTGGGCCCTGATGAAACAGCCCACCCGGGAAAACCTGGGGGAACTGGCCTGGCGCATGGGTTTGGGTTTGGCCGCCATCAACCTGGTGCTGCTCGCTCTGGCCGTCTCGGCCATCAACCCCCGAGTAGGCCGCAGCTACCACTTGGGCTTGGCGCTGTTCATTTTCATTGCGTACTACAACATGCTGAATGTGGGCCAAAGCTGGATCGCATCAGGTCGCGTTCCGTTTTCTAGTTTTCTGATCGCCTTGCATGGTGGCGTGTTCTTGATCGCCATCGGCTGGCTTTACGCACGACACATGAACTGGTCATGGCGCATGTTGTGGCCTCGTCGTGAGAAAGCCTTGGAGGCAACAGCATGAAAACCGTCCGCAGCCTGTTGCACGGTGAAATCATCATGGCCGTCGCGTTCGTGGCCATCGGGTTTCTCGCTTTGTTCATGTTTTTCGACCTCGTCGATGAACTGCAGTCGGTTTCCAGGCACGCGGCTCAAGGCTACCAACTGCAACAGGCTCTGCTCTACATTGCGTTCAAAATTCCTGAACACCTTTACCAGTTACTGCCCTTGTCGGTGCTGATCGGTTGCATTTTCGTGATGGCCCGATTGGCCCAGAGCTCCGAATACACCATCTTGCGAACCGGTGGGCTTGACCCCATGCGGGCATTGGGGACCTTGCTGCGACTGGGACTTGTTTTTGTAGGCTTGACCTTTGTCATCGGCGATTACATTGCTCCTTGGGCTGATCGCCAAGCCATCCAGATCAAGGCCATTTACCAAGGGCATTTGACCGTCGGACAAACAGGGGCCTGGCTCAAGGAAAACCAGAATGGTCGGCATTTTGCGGTCAATGTCCGCTCCTTCGACGGGATCGAGCACATGCGCCAGGTTCGCATCCATGAATTCAACGAAGCGGGTCAACTGCTGGGCATCACCACAGCCGAGAAGGCGGACATTCAAGCCGACGGCTGGCAGCTGGAAGACGTGCTCCAAAAAAGCGTCCGCGTGGACAAGACATCGGGACAATTGAAATACGAAGCCCAGTCCATCCCCCGTCAGGCCTGGAGCACTGGGATCAGTGCGGACATGGTCGCCGCCGCCCTGCTCACGCCTGACCGCATGCGGACTTGGGAATTGTTCAAGTACATGCGCCATCTGTCGAACAACAAGCAAAACTCTCAGCGCTACGAAATCGAGTTTTGGCGCAAGGTCTTTTACCCACTGAGCTGTCTGGTGATGCTGGTTCTGGCCCTGCCTTTTGCCTACCTGCACTTTCGCTCGGGCCAAATTGCCGGGCATGTGTTCGGCGGTGTGCTTGCCGGCATCAGTTTTTCCTTGCTCAACAACGTCTTCCGTTTTGTGGGCGATTTACAAAACTGGGAGCCCTGGCTGACCTCGGCCGCCCCCTCCTTGATTTACAGCGCCATTTCTCTGGCGGCTTTTTGGTGGATGGTGCTCATGCGATGACATCATCTTTTCATTCACGCACGGGCGTGATCCTGTTTGCACACGGCTCTCGCGACCCCTTGTGGCGCTTGCCCATCGACGCGGTTGCCCAACGCATGAAAGCGCAATGGCCGGATCTGCCTGTGGCCTGCGCCTTTCTGGAATTGACCACGCCTGCACTGCCCGAGGTGGTGGACGACATGATGAAGTTGGGCCTGACGCATCTGCGCGTTGTGCCCATGTTCTTGGGCGTGGGTCGCCATGCCCGTGAAGACCTGCCGCAATTGGTGAACGATCTGTGCGAAGCCTACCCCCAAGTGCGTTTTGAGCTGACAGCCTCGGTGGGCGAACACCCAGCGATGACGGCTTTGCTCGCGAACATTGCTGCTGGGGCGCAGGCATAGACCCTTAAAGCATAATGATGTCAATCAATATGACATCTTGCATATGAACCTGCACCAATTTCGCTTTGTCCAAGAAGCCGCGCGCCGCAACCTGAACCTCACGGAAACCGCCAAAGCACTGCACACCTCGCAGCCCGGCGTGTCCAAAGCCATCATCGAGCTGGAAGAAGAACTGGGCATCGAGATCTTTGCCCGCCATGGCAAACGGCTCAAACGCATCACCGAGCCTGGCGAACACGTGCTCAAAAGCATCGAAGTGATTCTGCGCGAAGTGGGCAACCTGCGCAAAATCGGCGACCAGTACAGCGCTCAAGACACTGGCACATTGTCAATCGCGACCACACACACGCAGGCGCGGTATGTCTTGCCACTGCCCGTGGCCAAATTGCGCGACAAATACCCCTTGGTCAACATCAGCCTGCACCAGGGCGCTCCAGACCAAGTGGCCAAAATGCTGCTGGATGACACGGCTGAGATCGGCATCGCCACCGAATCGCTGTCGGCCTACGAAGAACTGGTCACCTTGCCTTGCTACGAATGGCAGCACGTGCTGGTTCTGCCGCTCAATCACCCACTGGCAGCCAAAGCAACCATCTCGCTGGAAGACATTGCAAGCGAGTCCATCGTGACTTACCACCCCTCATTCACCGGCCGAGGACGCATTGATCAGGCTTTTGCATCCCGAAAACTTCAACCACGCATCGCCCTCGAAGCCATCGACTCGGACGTCATCAAAACCTATGTTCGTCTGGGCTTGGGCATCGGCATCGTGGCGGAAATGGCCGTTCAGGATGACCCCGTGCAAGACCTGGCCGTGCGCCCCTTGGGCAATTTGCTGGGCATGAACGTGGCGCGGGTGGCCTTCAAACGCGGCGCTTATCTGCGTCACTTTGTCTACCATTTCGCACAACTGCTCAGCGACCGACTCACGCCACCGCTAATCACCAAGGCCATGAATGGCCATGTCAACGACTACGAACTTTGATCATGAACGCACGCACACCGCAACTGATCTCCAAAGCGCCCCACATGGGCACCACCATTTTCACCGTCATGTCGGCTCTGGCGGCTGAAAAAGGCGCCGTCAACCTGGGGCAAGGCTTTCCGGATTTTCCGTGTGACCCGCACTTGCTGGACCTGGTCAACGATGCCATGCGCGAGGGTCTGAACCAATACCCCCCAATGACCGGTGTGGCCCCGCTTCGCGAAGCCGTCTCGCAAAAGATTGAGAAACTGTACGGCCGTCACTATGACCCCGTGAGCGAGATCACCGTCACAGCCGGTGCGACCCAGGCGATTTTGACGACCATCCTGGCCATCGTGCACCCCGGTGATGAAGTGATCGTGCTGGAGCCCTGCTACGACAGCTATGTGCCCAACATCGAACTGGCGGGCGGCGTGGTGGTGCGTGTGCCACTCACGCCCGGCACTTTCAGGCCAGACTTTGACAAAATCCGTGCGGCCATCAGCCCCAAGACACGCGCCATACTGATCAACTCGCCACACAACCCCAGCGGCATGATCTGGTCCCGTCAGGACATGCTCACGCTGCAAGAAATTCTGGCGCCGACCGACATCATTTTGATCAGTGATGAAGTCTATGAACACATGGTCTATGCGCCCAACCAGCACTGGAGCGCCGCGCACTTTGAAGGCCTTGCCGCTCGGGCCTTCATCGTCTCGAGCTTTGGCAAGACCTACGATGTGACTGGCTGGAAAGTCGGCACCGTGGCCGCCCCCGCAGCGTTGACGGCCGAGTTCCGCAAGGTCCATCAATTCAATGTGTTCACCGTGAACACCCCCATGCAGCACGCTTTGGCCCGCTACATGGCCGACGCCAAACCCTATTTGGAACTGCCCGCTTTCTACCAACGCAAACGCGACCTGTTCCGCCAAGGACTGGCAAAAACGAAATTCAAATTGCTGCCCGGTGAAGGCACCTACTTCCAGTGCGTGGACATTTCCGAGCTGGCGGTGCCGGAAAAGAACCTGAGCGAAGCCGATTTCTGCAAATGGCTGACCACCGACATTGGCGTGGCCGCGATTCCACTGTCTGCGTTTTACGGCAATGGCTTTGACCAGAAAGTCATTCGCTTTTGCTTTGCCAAACAAGACCAGACGCTGCTGTCCGCCTTGGACAAACTCCAGCAGCTTTGACGACTCAATCGTCGGTGTTGTCGTCCAGCCCCGGAAACAGCACCGAGGTGAAACCGAACTTGCTGAAGTCGCGTACCCGCATGGGGTAGAGCTTGCCAATCAGGTGGTCGCACTCGTGCTGCACCACACGGGCGTGAAAGCCATCGGCCATGCGGTCTATGACCTGGCCTTTGGCATCCACCCCTGTGTAGCGGATGCGCTGCCAGCGTGGCACGATGGCCCGCATGCCGGGAACAGACAAACAGCCTTCCCAGCCCTCTTGCTCTTCATCGCCCAAAGGCGTGATGACCGGGTTGATCAGCACCGTCTGCGGGAAGGCCGGTTCATGCGGATAACGGGGATTGACCGCTCCGCTGCCGAATATCACCACCTGCAAATTCACCCCGATCTGAGGAGCCGCCAAACCTGCGCCATTGACCGCGGCCATGGTTTCCAGCATGTCTTCCACCAAGGTGTTCAGCTCAGGTGTGTCGAATTGCGTGACGGGCTGGGCCATGCGCAAAAGCCGCTCATCGCCCATTTTGAGGATCTCGCGCACAGTCATGGTTTTTCTCCGTTCAACAACAAAGCCAGACCGGTATCGTCCAGCACCTTGATGCCCAGGGCTTGCGCTTTGTCGAGCTTGCTGCCTGCCTCGGCTCCAGCGACGACATAACTTGTTTTCTTGCTGACCGAGCCTGCCACCTTGGCGCCCAGTGCTTCGAGTTTGTCCTTGGCTTCGTCGCGACCCATGCTTTGCAATGTGCCGGTTAGCACCACCGTCAACCCGGCCAAAGGCATTTCGGTCGGTGCCAGTGCATCGCCTTCGGCCCATTGGATGCCTGCATCGCGCAAGGCCTCCACCGCCACGCGGTTGCGCGCCTGGGCAACAAAGGTGTGGATGCTGTGCGCCACAATGGGCCCCACATCGGGCACCTGCAGCAATGCATCTTCGCTGGCATCCATGATGGCGGCCAGCTGGCCAAAGTGACGCGCCAACTCCTTGGCCGTGGCCTCGCCCACATGGCGAATGCCCAGCCCAAACAAAAAGCGAGGCAAGGTCGCTTGTTTGGATTTCTCCAACGCGTCGAGCAGGTTTTGAGCCGACTTCTCGGCCATGCGGTCCATGCCAGCCAAATCCTGCAACTGAAGGCTGTACAGATCGGCCAAGGTATTGACGCGTCCCGAATCCACCAGCTGATCGACCAGCTTGTCGCCCAAGCCCTCAATGTCCATGGCCCGGCGGTGCGCAAAATGCCAGACCGCCTGCTTGCGCTGGGCGCTGCAAAAAAGCCCTCCTGTGCAGCGGTGATCGGCTTCGCCCTCTTCCCGCTCGGCCAGGCTGCCACACACCGGGCAGTGACTCATCATGATAAACACCTGCGCATAGGCCGGACGGCGGTCCAGCACGACCGACACCACCTCGGGGATCACATCGCCCGCACGGCGCACGATCACGGTGTCACCCACCCGCACGTCCTTGCGACGGGCTTCCAGTTCGTTGTGCAGTGTGGCATTGGTCACGGTGACGCCACCCACAAACACCGGGGCCAACTTGGCCACAGGCGTGAGCTTGCCGGTGCGGCCCACCTGCACGTCAATGGCCAGCACGGTGGTCATTTCTTCTTGCGCCGGGTATTTATGCGCCACCGCCCAGCGCGGCTCCCGGGTCACAAAGCCCAGCTGCTGCTGCCAGTCCAGGCGGTTGACCTTGTAGACCACACCGTCGATGTCATAGGGCAAGGCATCCCGCTCGGCGGCCATGCGCTGGTGAAACCCCACCAGACCTGGCGCACCTTGCACACACGAGGTTTGCTCGGCCACCGGAAAGCCCCAGCTTTTGAGTTGCTGCAGCGCTTCAAAATGGGTGCCCCAGACCGGGCCGCCCTCGGCAGCAGGCGTGATGTCGCCCCAGCCGTAGGCAAAAAAGCTCAGCGGCCGTTCAGCCGCGATGCCTGAATCGAGCTGGCGCACCGCACCGGCCGCTGCGTTGCGCGGATTGACGAAGGTTTTCTCACCCTTCATGCCGGCAGCCATGCGCTGGCGCTGGCGCTCGTTGAGTCTTTCAAAGTCATCGCGGCGCATGTACACCTCGCCGCGCACCTCCAGCACAGGCGGCGCATCGCCAGGCAAGCGCAAAGGAATCTGACCGATGGTGCGGATGTTGGCCGTAACGTCTTCGCCGGTTTCGCCATCCCCGCGTGTGGCGGCTTGCACCAGCACCCCTCTTTCATAGCGCAGGCTCATGGCCAGACCATCGAACTTCAGCTCAGCCACGTACTGAACGGCAGGCTCGGCCTCGCCCAGGTTCAACTCTTTGCGCACCCGGGCATCAAAGGCCTCGGCCCCGCTCGCTTCGGTGTCGGTTTCTGTGCGGATGCTGAGCATGGGCACGCGGTGCTGTACCGAGGCGAAGGCATCGAGCACTTTGCCTCCTACACGCTGCGTGGGCGAGTCGGGAGTCAACAGCTCAGGGTGCGTGGATTCCAGCGCTTGCAACTCACGAAACAGGCGGTCGTACTCAGCATCGGGTACCTCCGGAGCATCGAGCGTGTAATAGCTGTACGCGTGGCGATGCAACAGTGCCCGCAGCTGTTCTGCCCGCGCTACATCCTTAGCCTTGCCCGCGTCACTGGGCGCAAGGTCTCCAAACAAGTCCAGGTTGGACATGGGGGCTGACCTGTGGGAATCAAGAAAACAGGCGGCGTGCCTGCGCAGAGCCTGCCGACAGCTCGCGCTGATCCAGTGCATCGTACAGTTGCTGCAAATCCTTGGCGATCTGGTCCAGCACCTCATCACCCAGCATATTGCCCGCCCCATCGGTGACCACACCGTCCATGTCCTTGGCCAAGAGGCTGGCCGCTTCACGCAACCGCTCATAAGCCTGGTCTTCACGGGCGATCTGAGGCACATCCAGGCTCAAGGAAAACTCGCGAATGGCCGACAAGGCGGGGTCATCGGCCAATGCGGCCTGGGTATCAAAAGTCAGGGACAGCACCGGAGGCAAGCCTTGCACCGCAGAAGGCAAGACCATGCGACCCGGAATGACCCCTGCCACAAAGCCCAAGCGTGCCGCATGCTGCTGGATATAACCTGGGCTCCACGCGGCTGCACGGGCACACAGGGTGAAGCTCAGTTGTGCATCGTGGTCGCTGGCAAACTGGTCCAGCTCCCGGGCACGGGCCACTTCTTCCAGCATGTCGCTGAAGGTGGCGGTGCCATTGACGGCGTCGGCAAAGGCCTGGGTTTTGACCACGAACTCAGAAAACTCAATCTCGTTGAGATGGCCCACGCGGTTGGCCAACTGAACCCCCGCCTGAAAAGCCGAATAACGGTGACCCGGCAAAATGGGCTCCCACTCGCCATTGAGCTGGCTGCAGCCTTCGACATTGAAAGGCTTGGTGCCCACGCGGCGGGTCGCGGGCAAAGCGGCCAAAGCGGCATCACCGGAGACAGGCTGTTCAATGTCAATCGTCGCGATCACGTCGATCAAAGCGTCCAGCTGCGCCTTGCGCTCAGGCTGCGGCAAGTTGCCAAAATCATCACTGAGCACCGGCTCCTGTGGCTCCAGACTTTCTCCACCCACCGGATCATGAGAGGGCTCCGCCAGTGGCTCGGCCTGACGTGGCGCATTTTTACGGGAGGTCCAGTAGTTGTAGACCACCACAGCCACCAGGGTCAGTCCCCCCATGCCGGCCAGGCTCAGTTGCAAAGGGCTCAAAGAATCCAACATAAGAAATTTTCAAATTCAGGCCACATCGGCCATAGACACTGCAGACTCCATGTCCACAGCCACAATGCGTGACACACCCTGCTCTTGCATCGTCACACCAATCAATTGCTCGGCCATTTCCATGGCGATCTTGTTGTGGCTGATGAACAGGAACTGCGTGTCCTTGCCCATGCCCGCCACCAGCTTGGCGTAGCGCTCGGTGTTGGCATCGTCCAGCGGCGCATCCACCTCGTCGAGCAAGCAAAAGGGCGCGGGGTTGAGCTGGAAAATAGCAAACACCAAGGCAATTGCGGTCAGGGCTTTTTCACCACCCGACAGCAAATGGATGGTCTGGTTTTTCTTGCCGGGCGGCTGAGCCAGCACCTGCACACCAGCGTCCAGGATTTCGTCACCGGTCATCACCAAACGTGCATTGCCGCCACCGAACAGCTCGGGGAACATGCGGCTGAAATGCTCGTTGACGATCTTGAAGGTGCCGCCCAGCAAATCGCGGGTCTCGGCGTCAATCTTGCGGATCGCGTCTTCCAGCGTGTTCATGGCCTCGGTCAAGTCGGCATTTTGTGAGTCCAGGAAGGTCTTGCGTTCTCTGGCGGTGCTCAACTCTTCCAAAGCAGCCAGGTTGACCGGACCCAAAGCCGTGATCTCGCGGTGGATGCGGTCGATCTCGCTTTGCAAACCGGTGATGCGCACTTGCCCCTGTTCGACGGACTGGGCCACAGCTTCGAGGTCTGCCTGGGCATCGGCCAGCAACTGTGTGTATTGCTCAAGACCCAGGCGAGCAGCCTGTTCTTTGAGCTGCAAATCAGTGATGCGTTGTCGCAGGGGCTCAAGCTCTCGCTCAAAGGCCACACGACGTTCATCGCTGGCACGCAGTTTGGCCGTCAAATCGTCATAGGCACTGCGACGGGCTGCCAGGGCTTGTTCGCGCTCCATCTTCACAGCCAGAACATTTTGCAAACCGGCTTGCGCGGCAGCATCGGTCAGGCGACTGAGCTCATCACGGGCACGCTGCATTTCGGCGTCGATGCTGCTGACCTGCTGCTGCGCGGTCTCGATCGTGCGTTGCAGCTCGGCCCGGCGTGCATCCAGACTGCGCTGAGAGAACTGGGCTTCCTGGGCTCGGCGCTCCAGGCTGCGTTGTTGTTCACGGCATTCGCCAAGCTTGCGCTCGGCTTCAATGACGCGCTCATCCAGCTGGGCATGACGTTCCTGGCTGTCGGCCAGCTGCATGTCCAGTTCTTCAAAGCGCGCTTCGGCGGTGACCCGGCGTTCTTGCAACTCGTCCAACAAAGCCTCGACTTCGGCCAGATCGTTGTTGATTTGTTCGCTGCGGGCGCGGGTCTGCTCGACCAATTGCGACAGACGCAGCGTCTCCACCTGCAGCTCGTGGGCACGAGACTGGTTTTCTGCCGCTTCACGGCGCACCGTGATCAGGCGCTGCGAGGCATCGGCATAGGCTGCCTCGGCACGCACCAAGGCGCTTCGGCTTTCTTCGGCGATCAGGGTCTGGGCACGTTGCTGCTTTTCGAGATTTTCAATGTCCTGCGCACGGGCCAGCAAACCGGCTTGTTCGGAGTCTTGCGCATAAAACACCACACTGTTCAGATCGACCGCATGACCGGCTTGCACAAACATGGTTTCACCTGCTTTAAGCTGGCTGCGCCAGGCCAAAGCGTCTTCCATGGTGGGCGCGGTGTAGCAGCCTTGCAGCCAGTCGGTCACCAGGGCCGACAAGCCTGCGTCCGAGATGCGCAGCTTTTGAGCCAAGGGCGCACAGCCGCTGGGCATACCGCTGCGTGGTGCTGCAGTCGACACCAAAGGCGATGTGAAGAAAGACAGTTTGGCCGGTGGCGCATCATTGGCAAAGGAGCGCACCATGTCCAGACGAGACACTTCCAGCGCAGACAAGCGCTCACGCAAGGCGGACTCCAGCGCGTTTTCCCAGCCCGATTCGATGTGGATGCGGCTCCACAGGCCCTCCAGCCCGTCCATGCCGTGCTTGGACAGCCAGGGCTTGAGCTTGCCGTCGGTGCGGACTTTTTCCTGCAAGGCCTTGAGGGCCTCAATGCGGGCGCTCAAGTCCGCCAAACGTGCCGATTCGTCGTTGACCGCTTTTTGGCGCTCACGGCGGTCTTCGTCCAGTGCGGGTACCTGCTCTTGCAAAACTTGCAAACGGGCTTCGGACTCGGCGGCCAAGGCTTCAGCTGCCGCCAGTTGTTCTTGCAAGCCATTCAGTCGCGCTTCGTCTGGCGCGGCCAGGGCGTTGCGGTCAGTCAGCAAACGCTCACGGCGGTTTTCGAGCTGACGCGATTGCTCCTCGACGTTGCGCTGGTCAGCGGCCAACACGCCGATCTGTTGCTGCACCTGCACCACACTGGCGCGTTGGGCGGTGGCATCGTTTTGGGCTTTGCGCAGGGCTTCTTCCAGATCGGGCAAGGCCATGGCCTGGTCTTCCACCTGCGCGGCCAGCGTCATGCTCTGGTCTTCAGCCATGGCCGCTTGCTCGGCCAGGGTTTCCAGCTCGGCTTGCGCATCCTGGCTGCGCGTGCCCCATTGGGCGGTCTGCTCGACCAGCTGCTGCAAGCGCTGCTCGGCACGTTGACGTCCTTCGACCACAAAGCGGATCTCGGCCTCCAAACGGCCGACCTCGGCACTGGCTTCGTACAAAGCACCTTGGGCCTTGTTGACCTCGTCACCCGCGTCGTAATGGGCCTGGCGAATGGTCTCCAGATCCGACTCTACGTGGCGCAGATCGGCAATCCGGGACTCCAGCGCGTTGACCGCCTGGTCCACATCCGATTTGATCTTGCCTTGGTCGTTTTCTGCATCACGGCGCTTCAAAAACCACAACTGATGCTGCTTGAGCGTGCTGTCGGCTTGCAGCGTGTTGTAACGCTGAGCCACTTCGGCCTGCTTTTCTAGCTTTTCCAGATTGGCATTGAGTTCGCGCAGGATGTCCTCAACCCGCGTCAGGTTCTCGCGTGTGTCAGACAGGCGGTTTTCGGTCTCGCGGCGGCGTTCCTTGTATTTGGATACGCCTGCGGCTTCTTCGAGGAACAAACGCAGCTCTTCGGGGCGCGACTCGATGATGCGGCTGATGGTGCCCTGCCCAATGATGGCGTAGGCGCGCGGGCCCAGGCCCGTGCCTAAAAAAACGTCCTGCACATCACGGCGACGCACAGGCTGGTTGTTGATGTAGTAGCTGCTGTTGCCGTCGCGGGTCAGCACGCGCTTGACCGCGATCTCGGCAAACTGGCCCCACTGGCCACCTGCGCGGTGGTCGGCGTTATCAAACACCAGCTCCACGCTGGCGCGGCTGGCGGGCTTGCGGGTGGTCGTGCCGTTGAAGATCACGTCCTGCATGGACTCGCCACGCAATTCGGACGCCTTGGACTCGCCCAACACCCAACGCACCGCGTCCATGATGTTGGATTTGCCGCAACCGTTGGGGCCGACCACACCCACCAACTGCCCGGGCAGCAGGAAGTTGGTCGGCTCGGCAAACGATTTGAAGCCGGAAAGCTTGATGGAATTGAGACGCACGGCGGTCGGATCGATCAAAAAAAGAGTGAACGAAATGACGCATCACAAGGTGCATCAGTCCGATTGAAAGCCTGAACCCGGACGCCCGGGACAGTCTTCAATATTACCTTAGCCAACCGGGCCAAGCGATCCCGGATAATCGGGGGATGAATCCCCTTCTTGCCAAGCTCCAGCCTTACCCTTTTGAACGGCTGAAACAACTGTTCGCCACGGTCACGCCCAACCCTGCCCTCAAGCCCATCAGCTTGGGTATTGGCGAGCCCAAGCACGCCACACCCACCTTTATTCAGGAAGCACTTAAGGCGGCGGTCGCCACCGGCTTGTCGGCCTACCCGGCCACCGCAGGCGAGCCTGCACTGCGCCAGGCCTGCGCCGCTTGGCTCAAGACCCGATACAGCCTGACGCTGGACGCTGCCACCCAAGTGTTGCCGGTCAATGGCTCACGCGAAGCCCTGTTTGCCCTGACGCAAACTGTGATCGACCCCACACGGCCCGGCGCAACGGTGGTCAGCCCCAACCCCTTCTATCAAATCTACGAAGGTGCAGCCTTGCTCTCAGGGGCCACGCCCTACTATGTGCCCAGCGACCCGACACGCAACTTTGCCAACGACTGGGACAGCGTACCCCCCGAGGTCTGGGCGCGCGCGCAGCTGCTGTTTGTCTGCTCGCCTGGCAACCCCACCGGTGCGGTCATGCCCCTGTCGGAATGGGAAAAGCTGTTTGCGCTGTCGGACCAGCATGGTTTTGTGATCGCGTCGGACGAGTGCTACAGCGAAATTTATTTCCGCGACGAAGCCCCCTTGAGCGGCCTGGAAGCCGCCCTCCAGCTGGGCCGCACCGACTTCAAACG
>JACCDV010860531.1_pt1 | contig 17036 bp, 17 predicted proteins | sample 7446131 | NCBI WGS metagenome assembly JACCDV01 (sample SAMN15323448, study PRJNA562643) | freshwater metagenome | isolation source: river surface water | place: USA:Blue River Watershed | collected 2017-08-17 | reverse complement strand
GGAACATCAGCCTGTTCCACTACCGCAACCAGGGCGCCGACTACGGCCGCATCCTGGTGGGCCTGCAAGTGCCCGCTGCGGACAACGAGGCGTTTGCACAGTTTCTGGAAACGCTGGGCTACCCCTACGTGGAAGAAACCGACAACCCGGTGTACCGGATGTTTTTACAAAAATGATAGCTGTTCGCGCATATTCCACGCGGGCTAGAAGCCAATTTAGCCTTTAATTCGGGGTGGAAGCTCCAGCCGCAAGGGTGCATCTCCATCCCGCTCCAGGATGGCGCTACGGCCCTGTACCTGGCGCAGGACCCAGCCCTCGCCCACACTGGCGCCCACCGCCACGGGTTTGGCCGGCTTGCCATCCAAACCAATAAGGGCAACCCCGCTACCGCCTTGATCCACCACTCCTATCAGTGCGAAACGGGCAGAGGCGGCAGGTGCTGCAGCAGTCAATGGGGCATCCGCAGGGACTGCCGAGCCGCCCAAGGCGCGTGCCACCAGCCCGGTGTCAGGCGCAAGCACCGGGACCTGCACCGCAGCAACAGCGTTGCCCGTGCTCGGTGCTGGCACTTTCAGCCCCCAATAGACCAACCCTGCCGCCGCCAAGCCCGCCAATAGCGAGGCCGCCAGCCGGGGAGCCCATCGTGAAATAGTGGAAGAAGCCATGCTGCGCATTATCATGTACCCACTGTGTGGCCCTGTCACGCCCTACGGAAACACCCACTATGCACCCCACCGCCCGATTTCTTCCCAAGCCACGGGGTTTCACCCTGATTGAACTGATGGTGGTGCTCGTCATCATCGGGGTACTGGCCGCACTGATAGTGCCCAATGTGCTGGACCGGGCTGATGATGCACGCGTGTCTGCGGCCAAAACAGACATTGCCAATTTGCACCAGGCGCTCAAACTCTACAAACTCGACAACCAACGCTACCCCAGCCAAGAACAGGGCCTGCAGGCTCTGGTACTCAAGCCAACGAACGGTGTAGTTCCGGCCAACTGGCGACCCTATGTGGACAAACTTCCCAACGACCCCTGGGGCCGCCCATACCTGTACATGAACCCCGGCTTGCATGGTGAGGTGGACGTGTTGAGCTTTGGTGCCGATGGCCAATCGGGAGGAGATGGCAAGAACGCTGACATCGGCAATTGGTAAGACGTGACGCCACGCACATCCCGAGGCTTCACCCTGCTGGAACTGCTGTTGGTGGTGGCCATCGTGGCCATGGCATCGGCCGGGGTCGCATTCGCCTTGCGGGACGCCGGCCAGTCCCGTCTGGACCGGGAGGCTCAGCGGCTCGCGGCCCTGCTGGAAGGGGCCCGTGCGCAGTCCCGCAGCCGTGGCGTTATGGTGCGCTGGCGCAGCGCCCCCCCGGGTTTTGCCTTCGACGGCCTGCCAAGTGACTCTGCATTACCCACAACATGGGACGACCCCGAAACTGCGGCCTACAGTGCAAGCCCTGTGGTGCTCGGCCCGGAGCCAATCATCGGCGCACAACACATCCGCCTATGGCAACAGAGCGCACCCGAGCGCAGCCTCTGGGTCAGCACCGATGGACTGCGGCCTTTCACTGTGCAGAACACCGAACCATGACACGCCGCACGCGCCCAAAGGGGTTCACCCTGATCGAAGTGCTGGTGGCTCTGGCCATTGTGGCCACCACACTGCTGGCGGGCCTGCAGGCCACTGGCGCCCTCACCCGCAATGCTCAGCGTCAGACTGACCGGGTGCTGGCCCAGCTGTGCGCTGAGAACGCACTCGCCCAGGTGCGCCTGAGCCAGCAACTACCCGATGTGGGAGACAGCACCCGCCCCTGTGCGCAAGCCGGCCGCGTGCTGCAACTGCGCCTGCTGGTGCAACCCACCCCCAACCCGAACTTTCGCCGCGTCGAGGCCCGCCTGTCCGTCGACGACACCCCGGTGCTGCAACTCACCACCATCGTGGGGCGCATCTGAGCATGCAGCGCGGCTTCACCCTCATTGAGTTGCTGGTGGCACTTGCCATCATGGCCTTGATGGCGACGCTGGGCTGGCGCGTATTGGCCAGCATGCAAACCGCGGTGGAGATCAACCGCCAACATGCCGACCAAGTGCTGACGCTGGACGCCAGCTTGGCCCAATGGGGCATGGACCTGGATGCCTTGGTAGAGCTGCCGCTCACACGCACGCTGGAGTGGGATGGCCGGGCCCTTTACCTGACACGCCGCAGCGCAAGTACGGGCAGCGACGGGGCCATCGTGGTCGCTTGGACGCGTGCCAACCGCAATGGCCAGTTCCAATGGCTGCGCTGGCAGTCGCAGCCCTTCACCAGCCGAGAGGGCTGGCAAGCCACCTGGAATGAGGCACACACCTGGACGCAGGCCAGCCAGAACAGCATCGACAGGCGTGAAGTCCGCGTCACACCTTTGGCCGAATGGCAGGTGTTTTTCTACCGCACCGGTGCCTGGGGCAATCCCCTGTCGAGCACCGGGGCAGACCCTGCAGTCAACAACAGCCTGCCCGACGGCATTCGACTCGTCCTCACCCTGCCACAAGGTCACCCTTTGATGGGTCCGTTGGTACGGGACTGGGCACGGACCAATAGCGCGGGGGCCTTGCAATGAAGCAGGCTCAACGTGGCGCCGCCATCCTGACTGCCTTGCTTTTGGTTACCTTGGTCGCCACGCTGAGTGCGTCCGCACTTTGGCAACAGTGGCGCGCACTGGAGGTAGAGGCCGCCGAGCGGACCAAAGTCCAATCGCGCTGGTTGCTGCAAGGTGCGCTGGATTGGGCCCGGCTCATTTTGCGTGAAGACGCCCGCAACGCCGTGCCCGACCACTTGGGCGAGCCCTGGGCGGTCGTCTTGCAAGAGGCCCAACTGTCCAGCTTTTTGGCGGGCAGTAGCTCCACCACAGATCTGGGTGAGGACCTCAAAGCCGCCTACCTCTCCGGCCAGATTACCGATTTGCAGGCCCGGCTCAACCTGCTCAACCTGGTGCAAGAAGGACAAATCCACCAGCCGAGCTTGCGAGCGTTCAGCCGCCTGTTTGAAGCCCTGCAACTGCCCCCCGCTGAACTCGCTTTTTTGGCTGCGCAATTGCAGCGGACACTGCAAGCCGCGGACGCTGAGCGCAGCACTGAAGGCGCTCACCCGTTGCTGCCTCGCAACATCGAGCAACTGGCGTGGCTGGGCCTCACGCCCACCACCCTGGCCGCGCTGCAAGCCCATGCCGTGGTGCTGCCAGAGCGCACGCCCGTCAACCTCAATACCGCCTCGGCACTGGTACTCCACGCCAGCTTGCCTGGGCTGGACTTGGCCGCAGCAGAGCGCATGGTGCAGGCCCGCAAGCAAAACCACTTTCGTACCCTGTCGGATGCCGTGCAAGCCTCGGGCGCACCGGACCTGGCCGTCAACGGAAACCAACACAGTGTGGGGACCCGCTATTTCGAGGTGCGCGTGCGCCTGCGCCTGGGCAGCACCGTGAGCCAAGAGCGCAGCATGCTGCACCGTGAAGGCCTTCAGGTGAAGACTTTGGCCACGCTGCGTGAAACACCGGCACTGGCGTCCGTACAATGAAAGCCCCACTCTGGCCCTCGGGCCCGCTCTGACACCCATGATCCACCAGGCTATTTTGCTGCCCCTGCTACCTGCACCGCCGGCCGGTGTAAGCGTGCACCTGGAAGGCATGTGGGAGAGCGTACGCAGCCTTGACGGCCACAATGTCACCGAGCATTTGATATTGCCTGAACTGCCTCAACGCGTAGGCAAGCAAGCCACCGTCGCGATTGTGCCGACCCAGGCCTTGTCGTGGCACCGGGTCACACTGCCCGCAGGCACGCTGCGCCCGGGTTGGCGCGGAGGCAGTGCAGCACGCCTGCGTACCGTGCTTGAAGGCCTGCTGGAAGACCAATTGTTGGAAGAGCCCGCCAATTTGCACTTTGCCCTGGCCCCTGGGGCCACCCAGCAAGGCACGGTGTGGGTGGCAGTGTGTCAGCGACAGTGGCTGCAGAATGCATTGGCTGCCATGGCCTACGCGGGCCACACCCCCGAGGCGGTCGTCCCTGAATGGGTCCCTGGCAACGGTCCTACCAATGCCCTTTGGTGCACCGGAGGCGGACACGATGCGCAGTGGGTCTGGACGGATGCCCAGGGCGTGCACCGGCGGCCGTGGCCATCCCCGGTCGCACCGCACCTGCCTCCCGACGCCCTGCAAGGCACGGTGTGGGCCGAGCCCGGCGTGGCCGCACTCGCCGAAACCGCCCTGCAACGCGATGTGGAGGTGATGTCCCGCGCACAGCGCTTGCTCAACTGCACCCATACCGACTGGAATCTGGCCCAGGGCGAGCTGGCGCCCACCCATGCTGGCTGGGGTCGCATCCGCCAAGCCCTCCAAACCCTGTGGCAAGCCCCCGATTGGCGCCCGGCGCGCTGGGCTGCGCTGGTGCTGGTGCTCACCCAACTGGTGGGCCTGCAGGCCTACGCCTGGTGGGCGGAGCACACCCTCGCGCAGGGCCGCAGCACCTTGCATAGCCTGCTGCAAACCACATTCCCAGCCACCACAGTGGTAGTGGATGCGCCCCTGCAAATGGAACGCGCCGTAGCGGCGCTGCGCCAGTCCAGTGGCAGCGCGGCCAAGGGCGATCTGGAAAGCATGCTGGCCGCGCTGGGCGGATCAGAGAACTTTGAACCCCTCATGCACACCGGATCTGCGCAAGCAGCGATGGAATTTGCAGCCGGTGAGTTGCGCGTCAGCGGTTTGCCGCTGAGCCCCGAACCCGTGGACGCACTGCGCCGCCAGCTCGCCGACCTGGGCTACACCCTGCAAGCCGACGGCAACAGCCTGCGCATCCGTGCAAGCACCGCCCCCTGAGCCAGCACACGACCATGGCACGCCCAACGTCCGCTCCACCCAAGGCCTTGCAGGCTTGGTGGCAACAACGCCCGCCACGCGAGCAAGCCCTGCTGCTGGCAGCCGCCTGGCTAGTCGGCCTGACGCTGCTGTGGAGCCTGCTGCTGGGCCCTGCATGGCGGAGTTTGCGCACCTTTGACAGCCGGCACCTTGCTCTGGAGCAACAACACCAACGCATGTTGCAACTGCAGGCCCAAGCCAAAAGCCTGCAGGCCATGCCCGCGCTGGAGCCCGCCGCCGCCCAACAGGCCTTGCAGGCCAGTGTGAGGACCAGTCTGGGGCCCCAAGCGAGCATGCAGGTACAGGGCAATATCGCCATCGTGACGCTGCAAGGCGTGCGCCCTGAGGCGCTGGCACAGTGGCTGGCACGCACCCGCAGCACCGCACGGCTGGCCCCTTTTGAAGCCAAGCTGCAACGTGGGCCGCAGGGCTGGAGTGGCAGCCTGCGTATCCGTCTGGGGCCCGCATGAAACGCAATGCACCACCCTGGATCTGGGCCTGGCTAGGGGCCGTGGCCGGTTTGCTGCTGGCAGTAACCGTGGTGGCGCCGGCACATTGGTTGGCCTACGGCATTGGCCAACTGACAGCCCAGCGACTACAACTCCAATCGGCCCAAGGCACGGTATGGAACGGACGTGCCCAGCTCACCCTGGGCAGTGAAGACTCCCTGGCTCCGCGCACCGCACTGCCGGGAGAGCTGGCGTGGCAGCTGCAGCCCCACTGGCAAGGCTTGCGGGTGAAGCTGAGTGCCGCCTGCTGCCTGGACGGCACATGGACCTGGGACCTGCAGCCACGCTGGCTGGGGCTGCAGGTGTTGCCCGAGGACCGTGACGCCCGGCAACCGCTGCGATTGCCAAGCGCCTTGCTGGCCGGCTTGGGCACCCCCTGGAACACGCTGCAACTGGAAGGCACGCTGGCACTGTCCACACAATCCCTGGTGCTGGACCTGGGACAAGACCACCCCCGACTACAAGGCCAGCTGCAGCTCCAAGCCCTGGCCATGTCCACGGCGTTGTCCCCCTTGCGGCCCGTCGGTAGCTATGCCCTCACCCTGGAAGGTGGCCTTGCGCCTACACTGGCGCTGCGCACGCTGGAGGGGGGACTGCAATTGCAAGGCAAAGGGCAATGGCGCCAGGGGCAGCTGCAATTTACCGGTGACGCCCAGGCTGCACCTGGCCAGGAAGAGGCATTGGCCAATTTGCTCAATATCATTGGACGGCGCAGCGGCGCACGCTCCATACTCCAAGTGGGTTAACTGCATGCCACACAACTTATCAACATCTCGCCCCCGATGGCGCCAGGCAGCTATGCATTTGATAGCTGCCTGCGCAGTATTTACGGGGGTCAGTGGCATATTTACCACTAATTCTTTGGCTCAGACGGCGGCCAGCAAGCGTGGCGAGCCCGTCACGCTGAACTTCAACAACGCCGAAATCGAGGCCGTGGCCCGCACCATGGCGGCCCTCACGGGGCGCAATGTGGTGGTGGATCCCCGCGTCAAAGGCACCATTACCCTGGTGACCGACAGCCCAGCCTCCCCCGCCCGCGCCTACTATTTGTTCCTGACCACCCTGCGCATGCAGGGCTTTACCGTGGTGCAAGTGGACGGCCTGGACAAGGTGGTACCCGAGGCGGATGCCAAGCTGCAGGGCACAGCCGTGGCGGTGGACGATGGCAAAGGCCCGGTGACGACCGGCCAGATCCAGACCCAGATTTTCAAAATCACCCACGAGAACGCCAACAACCTCGTGCCCGTGTTGCGTCCGCTGATCACGCCCAACAACGTCATCAACGTGAACACCGGCAACAACTCGCTGGTGATTACCGACTACGCCGACAACCTGCGCCGCATTGCACGCATCGTGCAGGCGCTGGACGTACCCAACGCCACCGACCTGGAAATCATCCCCATCCAGCACGCCGTCGCGGCTGACCTGGCCCAACTCGCCACCCGCTTGCTGGAGGCACCCGCAGGCGCCACGCCGGGCGGCCAAGCCGATGCCAGCTACAAAACCACCATCCTGGTGGAGCCGCGCTCCAATGCCGTCATCGTGCGCGCAGCCAACCAGGCCCGCCTGGCACTGGCCAAGACCCTGATCCAGCGGCTGGACCAGCCCAGCGCCAACACCAGCAATGGTGCTGCAGGCAATATCTATGTGGTCTACCTGAAGAATGCCAACGCCACCCAGCTGGCCACCACGCTGCGTGCCGCCATCAGCGCAGACACGCGAGGCGCCAGCCCCTCCGCCACGCCTGCAACCGGGGCGACACCCGCAACGGCTGCTAGCCAGCCCAGCACAGGCGGCCAGATCCAGGCCGACCCCACCACCAACTCGCTCATCATCACCGCCAGTGAGCCCCAGTACCGACAGTTGCGCGCTGTCATCGACAAGCTGGACGCTCGCCGTGCCCAGGTATTTGTCGAGAGCCTGATTGCCGAAGTCAGCGCCGACAAGGCTGCCGAGTTCGGCATTCAATGGCAAGGTGCCGTGGGCAATGCGGGCGATGCCACCATCGGCTTGCTGGGCACCAACTTCGGCAGCGCCGGCAAAAACATCATCACCCTGGCCACCCAGGGCGCGGCAGGCACCGTAGCCCCCTCGCGCGGCTTCAACCTGGGCGCAGCCAGCAAGACCAATGGTGTCTACGTGCTGGGCTTTTTGGCGCGCTTTCTGGAAGAGTCGGGCAGTGGCAATGTGCTCTCTACACCCAATCTGCTGACGCTGGACAATGAAGAGGCCAAGATCGTCATTGGCCAAAACGTTCCTTTTGTGACCGGCCAATTCACCAACACTGGCGCCAGCACCAGCACCGTCAACCCCTTCCAGACCATCGAACGCAAGGACGTAGGCCTGACCCTGAAAGTCAAACCGCAGATCAGCGAGAACGGCACTGTGAAGCTGACCATCTTCCAGGAAGTCTCCAGCGTATTGGCATCAACCGCCAACGCCACCAACGGCCCCACCACCAACAAGCGCACCATCGAATCCAACGTGCTGGTGGAAGACGGTGCCGTTGTGGTGTTGGGTGGCTTGCTGCAGGACGAATACGCCGGCAACCAGGAGAAAGTACCCGGTCTGGCTGATGTGCCTTTCTTTGGCAACCTGTTCAAGAGCGAGGCCCGCAGCCGCAAAAAAACCAACCTCATGGTCTTCCTGCGGCCGGTGGTGGTGCGCGACGCCGCGGCCACCCAAGCCCTGTCCACCGACCGCTACGAGCTGATGCGCAGTGGCCAGCAGGGCAGCCAGCCCGCACCCAGCACGCTGGTGCCCATCAACGAGGCACCCGTGTTACCAGCCCTGCCAGTGCGTCCTGCAGCACCTGCACCCGCTGAAACACCCGCAACCAGCGCTCCCTAGGCCGTATGCGCTACCCGCTGCCTTACGCTTTTGCGCGCAGCCAGCAACTTTTGCTGGAGGACGACGGCCAGATTCTGATGCTGTGGGTGCACCCCGGAACGCCCCCCTCGGCCGTAGGGGAAGTGCTGCGCCGGTATGCCGTCTACAACGTGCAAAACCAGGAGGCAGAGGCCTTGGCCCAGCGCATCAGCGCCGCCTATGCCCAGGGCGAATCCAGCGCAGCGACCGTGATGCATGAGGTGCAGGGAGAGGCCGACCTCAGCCGCATGATGCAAGAGCTGCCCGCCGTCGAGGATCTGCTGGAAACGGCCGACGACGCCCCCATCATCCGCATGCTCAACGCGCTGCTGACCCAGGCCGCGCGTGATGGTGCCAGTGACATCCACATCGAACCCTACGAGCGCCACAGCAGTGTGCGCTTTCGGGTGGATGGCACCTTGCGTGAAGTGGTGCAAGCCCAGCGCGCGCTACACGCGGCCCTGATTTCGCGGCTCAAGGTGATGGCCGACCTGGACATTTCGGAGAAACGCCTGCCCCAGGACGGCCGCATCAGCCTGCGCATTGGCACGCGCGCGGTCGACGTGCGTGTGAGCACCCTGCCCAGCGCCCACGGCGAGCGTGCGGTGTTGCGCCTGCTGGACAAGAGCCAGGACCAGCGCAGCCTCGAATCCATCGGCATGCAAGGCACGGTGCTGGAACGCTTTGAGGGCCTGATCGCCCAGCCGCACGGCATTATTCTGGTCACCGGACCGACCGGCTCTGGCAAGACCACCACGCTATACGCCTCCTTGGGGCGGCTGGACGCGGCACGGCAAAACATCATGACGGTGGAAGACCCCATCGAATACGAGCTACCCGGTGTGGGCCAAACCCAGGTCAACCCCAAGATCGAGCTGACATTCGCCAAGGCCTTGCGTGCCATCCTGCGCCAGGACCCTGACGTGATCATGATTGGTGAAATCCGTGATTTCGAAACCGCGCAAATCGCCATCCAGGCCTCGCTGACGGGCCACTTGGTATTGGCAACCCTGCACACCAACGATGCGGCCAGTGCCGTCACGCGCCTGCTGGACATGGGGGTAGAGCCGTTTTTGTTGAGTTCCTCGCTGCGCGGCGTGCTGGCACAGCGCCTGGTGCGCAAGCTGTGCACCCAATGCCGGGGCAAGGGCTGCGCCCACTGCGGCCACACCGGTTACCAGGGCCGCACCGGCGTGTTCGAGTTGCTGGTAGTGGACGACGCAATTGCCGAACGGGTGCACCACCGTGCTTCCGAGGCAGATATTCGCCAAGCCGGCCTGGCCACCGGCATGGTCCCGTTGCGCGAAGACGGCGAGCGCTTGGTGCGCGATGGCCTCACCAGCCCCGAGGAGCTGCTGCGCGTGGTGCGCGACTGAGCGCGTCGCTCAGCAACGCGTGCAAGCGCGCAGCGCATTGGCAGATTGCTGGCGGGTCTGCTCAATCAGGTAATCCAAAAACACGCTGGTACGCTCCGGCAAAAACTTGCGACTGGGCAGTGCCGCGTACAAGGAGAGGCGCCCCGCAATCCACGGTGCCAACACACGCACCAATGCACCGCTGTTGAGTAGCGGGGCCACCAGATCCACCGGTGCAGAGGTGATACCGGCACCGTCCATGGCGGCGCGCAGCAAAGTGTCGGAGTGGTTGGCCAACAGCTTGGGGCGGATCACGACCTCCTGCACTGCATCGGCATCGTCCGCATTCAGCAGTCGCCATTGGGTGTGTACTTGGCCCGGCAGCTTCAGGCGCAGGATGTCGTGGCTGCCCAAATCCTGGGGTGACGCGGGTGCCCCCATGCGCTGCAGGTACTGCGGAGAGGCGACCAGCACTGCCTCGGTGGAAGACACCTTGCGGGCAATGATGTCCGCATCGAAATGCCCCTCGGTGGGCAGCAGGGTGACGTCATAGTCTTCAATCGGCGGCTCCTTGAAGGTTTCCACGTCAATATGCAGTGTGATGTCGGGGTATTTGGCATTGAAGCCTGCCACCAGTGGCGCCAGCACATGGGACGCCAGTACCGGCGGGGCTAAGACACGCAGCACACCCGACAGTTCGTGCGTCTGGGAACTCGCCGCTTCATGGGCAGCGTCGATATCCTGCAGGATGTCGCGTACACGGCCGAGATAAGTTTCGCCCGCGGGACTGAGTGATACACGGCGGGTGGTTCGGTGCAGCAAACGGGTGCCGAGGTATTCCTCCAGATCGGCGATCAGGCGGGTGACTGCCGCCGAAGACATATCGAGCGCACGGGCGGCCGCGGCAAAACCACCTTGGTCGATCACAGTCTGGAATACCCGCATTGACATCAAGCGATCCATGGAGTCCTTTTTTTGGTTTTCAAGTTCTGGATTATTTCAACTAGCGTAATGAACCACTGTTCGCAGAGGTATTTTTCTGATGCTAGGCCTTCTCTAAAGTTCACCCCATCGATGAGACGAACCTGAAACGCCCCCGTCGATACCGTCTACAGGACGCTGTGTCCTGCAGACGGAATCAATCAACCAAAGAAGGATTTGAATCATGAAATACGCTACCGCTTCCATCGCATTGGCCGTCGCTGCATTGGTCACAGGCCACGCCCAAGCTGCCGACGTCGGCAAGACCCGCGAACAAGTACGTGCCGAGCTGGCACAGGCACAACGCACTGGCGACATCGTTGCCAATACCGACGTAGGCTCCAGCGAGTTCATGTCCGGCAAGGGCCAAAAGCTGAGCGCCGCTTTCCCTGAAAGCTACCCACAAGCCACCAGCCAAGGCAAAACCCGCGCACAAGTGCGTGCTGAACTGGCAGAGGCCCAACGTACCGGCGACATCGCTGCCAACAAAGACCAAGGCATTGACGAGTATGTGTCTGGCAACGGTCGCAAACTCAACGAACTGTTCCCTGCTGCATATCCCGCCAAACCCGTGACTGCAGGCAAGACCCGTGAACAAGTACGTGCTGAGTTGGCTGAAGCCCAACGCACCGGCGACATTGCTGCCAGCAAGGACCAAGGTGTCGATGAGTACGTCTCTGCAACTGGAAGCAAGTTGAACGAACTCTTCCCCAACCTCTACCCCGCCACCCGCACCAACTAAGCACCGGGCACGGAGCATGAGCCCCCGCAGCGTTATTGCTGCGGGGGCTTTTTCCTGTCAGGGCTCGTAGGCCGCCAACCGTTTGCGCTCCAACTCAGAAAACTGGGTGAGCCGCAGGTTTTCCAATGCCGCCTGACGCTCCGACTCCGGGGCCTCGGCCAAGGTCTTCAATACGGCTGCGCGTTCGCTCAAGTAGCGGTCCATACGCCCCTTCCAGGCTTGGTCCTCGCGGTCCAGCTCAGCCAGCCGTGCCGCTGCCGACGCGTCCAGCGCTTGCGCGCGCAAACGGTACACATCGTCATCACTGCCGCCTTGGGCACGCAACGCCCGGGTCTTGTCTTCCAACAGCAGAATGGCTCGCGGTGCATCACGCTCCGCGCGCAAGGCTTGGGGCATGGCGGCATCCAGCGCAGCCCACTGCGCGCTACGTTGCGCTGCGTCCAGGGCTGGGTTGTTCGCAATGTCCCAACGTGCCAGCGCATCGCGGTCGGCGGCATCTTCCAGGCCAAACATGGCCTGCTCTTCCTCGGCATTAAAAAAACGCGCGCGCAATGCCTGCATGCTGTCAAAGCGCTGGCGCACGGTTTGCGAACCGCTTGGCAACTGCGTCCAGTGCTGCTCCAGTGTGAACAAGGCGTGCTTGAAATCGAGGTACCGCACCAACAGCCGCTTGGCAACCACCGCCTGTTCTGGTGCCAATGCCTGGTCCAGCGCCAGGTGAATCTGCTGCACGATGGCGGGCACCGACCGCTCTCCCACCGTGCTCAAGTGGTAATCGAACAAACGCCGTAGTGCGGCGTACGCCACAGCGCCGCCGCCCGCCCCCGGCATGGGATTGAGCGCCCCGAGACTGGCCACACCGTCGGGCTCGGTTCCCTGCAGCGACGCCGCAGGACCTGACAGCACAGACATGCGCGCAGCCCCCCCGGAGTCCGCGACGTCTGGCGCCCCAGGCCACCACCACCACACGGCTACCGCCAGTACACCCAAGAGGCCCGCTAGCGCGCGGTGCCACCACGGCAGCGTACGCAAGGCTTACAGCCCCGCGTTCTTCAGGCGGTTGGCCTGCTGGCGAAACAGGGTGACCGGGCTGGTTTCAAACAAGTTGGTCAGGCCCACGGTCTGGTTCACTTCGTCGAGGTGGTTGATCGCATAGTCATCACGAATCACCTTGCCCAGGCGCGATGAGCAGCTGCTCACCAAACCATCGTTTTTGGCCCCCAGAAATGCCAGCGAGGTCAGGGCCAGCGCCGGGTCGGCAACATCCAGCAAGTGGGTATAAGGCTTGGCGCCGCTCCAAGAGTAGTAGGCCACTCCATTCACGTTGTAAGCCCCCTCGCCGCACGCGCTGGTGGGCACCCCCTGGGGATGGGCCGCATTGAACTTCTTGCTGCCCGCCGTACTGAGTGACTGGGCCGCCGCCAGCGAGTTCTGGCTCAGCCCCCCGCCTCCGGACAGGAAGTTGATGAGGGTGCCCAAGCCGTTGGTGATGGAGACCAACACCGTATTGCTGAAGGTACCGGCAGGTGCCACGCCCAGCAGCACATCGGCCACCGCCGAGCCTTTGTTGACACCGCCAATCGAAGTGACCGAGGCCACCAGATCCGGCCGTACCGAGGCTACATACCGCGCCGTGGGCCCGCCATGGCTGTGACCCATGAGGTTGACCTTGGCGGCGCCCGTGGCGGCCAGCACCTGCCGCACCTGGCTGAGCAACTGCTCTCCGCGCACCTCGGTACTGTTGGCCGCAGCCACCTGCACCACGTAGACCTTGGCACCATCCGCACGCAACGCGGAAGGGATGCCGTAGAAATATTCCACGGGCCCAATGTTGTCAAAGCCAAACAGCCCGTGCACCAGCACGATGGGGTATTTGGTCTGGGTATAACCCGCCGCAAAAGTGGTGGGAATCAGGCTCAGGGCCAGCGCGCACGCGGCCAGCCAACGCATCACGGTACTCTTCATGCTTGTCTCCTCGGGACCTCTGGAGGGTCGATGGGGTTGAAGGGGTGTCAGTCGATGGAACCGGTGCGGGCGCCGGGATCGGGGGCGCTCTCGCGGAAGACTTGCTGCCTGCTGCTTGTGTCGGCAGTTGCGAGTCGTAAATAGCACGATCGTGCTTTTAATAAAGCATACGCGGCAAGGTTTTTCTTGTCATGGTGGAAAACCCGCGACCACGGCCTGCGGCTACCATTGCGCCATGGCCGCCTTTACCTACTCCGCCCTCGACGCCGACGGAAAGACCCACACCGGCGTGCTGGAGGCTGATGCACCACGTGCTGCGCGCAGCCAACTGCGTGCCCAGCAACTGGTTCCCCTGAGTGTGCAAGAACTGCGCAGCGCCAGTGACGCCAGTACCTCCGGCTCACGCCGGATACGGCCTGCCTTCACCAGCACCCAGCGCGCGGTGTGGACACGGCAGCTTGCCAGCCTGGTGTCAGCCGGTTTGCCACTGGAGCGGGCGCTCAGTGCCCTGACCGACGAAGCCGAAACTCCCGCCCAGCGCGACGTGGTGGCCACGTTGCGCGCAGAAGTCAACAGCGGCAGCAGCCTGGGCCGGGCCTTGTCCCAACAGCCGCGGGAGTTTTCCGAGATCTATGTGGCCGTCGTGGGCGCCGGTGAATACCGCGGCCACCTGGGCACTGTGCTGGAGCGTCTGGCCGATGAGCTGGAAGAGCAACACACCCTGCGCTCCAAGCTGCTGGGCGCAGCGCTTTACCCTGCCGTGGTCAGCGTGGTGGCCTTGCTCATCGTCATGTTTTTGCTGACCTATGTGGTGCCGCAAGTGGCTGGCGTGTTTGCAGGCTCCAAGCAGGCGCTGCCTTTGCTCACCCGCATCATGCTGGGCATCAGCAGCGCGGTCAGCAACTACTGACTGCTGGCACTAGCCGCTATCGTTATAGGAGCTATTAGCGCAAAGGTGGCGTGGTCTGGAGCCGCTTTTCGCTTGAAAGTGGACACCCTGTGGCTGCGCTTGCCGATTCTGGGTCGGCTGGCCCGGGGCTACAACGCAGCGCGTTTCGCCAGCACTCTGTCCATGCTGGCAGCCGCAGGTGTACCCATTCTCAAGGCGCTGCAAGCGGCGGCAGAAACCCTCTCCAACCGGGCCATGCGTGAAGACGCCCTGCGGGCGCTGGTGATGGTGCGCGAAGGGGCACCGCTGGCCAGCGCGCTGGCGCATGAGAAACGCTTTCCACCACTCTTGGCGATGTTCGCCCGCCTGGGCGAACAAACCGGCCGCTTGCCACAGATGCTGGACCGTGCCGCCCTGCAACTGCGCACCGAAGTGCAACGCCGCGCCCTGCAATTGGCCACGCTGCTAGAGCCTCTGCTGATTGTGGTCATGGGCATCGTGGTCATGCTGATCGTGCTGGCAGTGCTGATGCCCATCATCCAACTCAACCAATTGGTCAAATGACCCCCACGCTTGTCACTTCATGCACTGCGCTGCCCCCCAGGGGGGCCCTCACGCCTTGGGGCGACCCGGCGGCGTTCACCACTATTCGCGTAGGCAACTTATGGCTTTAACCCTCGACGGCAAACTGGTAGTCGCCATTTCCAGCCGCGCCCTCTTCGACTTCGAAGAGGAAAACCAGGTGTTCGAACAGAACGATGACCGCGCCTACATGGAGCTGCAGCGCCAGCGTCTGAACGTACCCGCAAAACCCGGGGTGGCGTTCTCGCTGGTGCAGAAACTGCTGGCCTTCAATGAAACCCCGTCGCAGCGCGTGGAGGTGGTCATCCTCTCGCGCAACGATCCGGTCTCCGGCATGCGCGTATTCCGTTCCGCCCAACACTATGGCCTGTCCATACAGCGTGGCAACTTCACGCGCGGTGAAGCACCCTGGCGCTACCTCAAGCCGCTGCACGCGAACCTGTTTCTCAGCACCCACCTCAGCGATGTGCGCGCTGCCCTGGCAGCTGGCGTACCGGCCGCCCAGGTCTATCCACACAGCGCCCACGCTAGCAACGCCCACCCCAACGAAGTGCGCATCGCCTTCGACGGCGATGCCGTGCTCTTCAGCGACGAGGCTGAGCAGGTGTACCAGAGCGGAGGGCTTTCCGCCTTCCAGCAGCACGAACAAGACAAGGTCGCCCAGCCCCTGCCAGACGGCCCCTTCAAGCCCCTGCTGGAGGCACTGCACAAACTGCAGCAGGCGCAAATCGACCACATCCGCATCCGCACTGCGCTGGTCACCGCACGCAGTGCGCCGGCCCACGAGCGCGCCATCCTCACCTTGATGAACTGGAACATCGACGTGGACGAGGCCATGTTTCTGGGCGGACTGGACAAGGGCGAATTCCTACGCGAGTTTGAGCCCGACTTTTTCTTTGACGACCAGACCGGCCACATCGAATCGGCCGCACGCCACGTGCCTGCAGGCCACGTGGCCAGTGGTGTGCGCAACTAAGACAAGGGCGCGAAAAGCATTGGTAAAGCAATGTAAAACTGGCTGACAGGTCCTCGGCCGGTGCCTAAGCTTGGCCCATGATGTCTTGGTTCAAGTCCACCCGCGATCCCCTTGCTTCTGCCGCAGCCCAACCGGATGCCCCCTTGCCGCACAACCGGGTACTGTCGGCCAATGCGCAGGTGTGGCGCCGCCTGGCGCGCGATGGCTATGACCGCACTGCGGAGCAAGTGCGGGCGTCACAGCCGGCCCCGCTGCAACGCGACACCAACACACCCTCCCACCGATAGCCCGCGTGGCGGTTTGCAGCCGCTACCATGGCCCCTGCGCAGGGCTATGAGCCGCTGCCATTTCAAACAAGGATGACGGACATGGCTTTTGTGGCAACCGTGGGCGACAAGCTCCGTGCGTTTGGGCAGTTTGTACGCCGCGTGTGGGCGCTGACCCAACCCTACTTTCACTCCGAGGACAAATGGAAGGCCCGCGGTATGCTGGCCGCCATCGTGGCGCTGAACCTGGGCCTGGTCTACATGGCCGTCTTGTTCAACGACTGGAACAAGCTGTTCTACGACGCGCTGCAAGAAAAAAACGCGAGTGTGTTTTGGGCCCAGCTGGGCCGCTTCACCTACCTCGCGTTTGCATTCATCGTCATCGCGGTCTACAAGTTCTACCTGACGCAGCTGCTGGAAATGCGCTGGCGCAGTTGGATGACGGCGCATTACCTGCAGCGCTGGCTCAGCGGTCAAGCGTTTTACCGGCTGGAGCTCGCCCGCTTCACCAGTGCAGCCCACAGCGATGCCAACCCCGACAACCCGGACCAGCGTATCCAGGAAGACATCAACCAGTTCACCAGCTACACCATCTCGCTGACCATGGGGCTGCTCAACGCCGTGGTCACGCTGGCCAGCTTTGTGGGCATCTTGTGGGGTTTGTCGGGCGGTTTTGCCTTCAACGTGGCGGGCCAGGACTACAACATCCCGGGCTTCATGGTCTGGATGGCAGTGCTGTACTGCGTTGCGGGCAGCGTCATTACCCATTACATTGGCCGCAAACAAATCCCCCTCAACTTTGCCCAGCAGCGTGTGGAAGCGGACTTCCGCCACACCATGATCCGGGTGCGCGAATATAGCGAATCGATTGCGCTGGACCGTGGTGAAACGGTGGCGCGCCGCCAGCTGGGCGACCGGTTTGACAAGGTGCTGGGCAACTACCTGGCCCTCATCAAGGCGCAGAAGAGCCTGATCTGGTTCACCAGCTTCTTTGGCCAGGCCGCGGTGGTTTTT
>JACCDV011215886.1_pt1 | contig 17037 bp, 19 predicted proteins | sample 7446131 | NCBI WGS metagenome assembly JACCDV01 (sample SAMN15323448, study PRJNA562643) | freshwater metagenome | isolation source: river surface water | place: USA:Blue River Watershed | collected 2017-08-17 | reverse complement strand
CAAAGTGCTTTTGAACTACAACTGAACTATTTATTTGAATAGTAAAAGTTGTAATTCTTTCATATTAGCCGTCATCTGAAATATATTTAATAACTTAGCACTCAAATTAACTACATGAAAAAGACGCTACTTATCCTTTCCATCTGCGCTTCCACTTTAGGTTTTGCTCAAAAAAATAAATTTGGCATTCAATTCAATGCAGGCGCACATCTTCTTGGTGAAGCCGGAAACGGACTCTCTTTGAATACCGCATTGACCTATAATTTTGTGCCGAGCTTTGGTCTTAAATTAGATGGTGGTTTGGATATCATTGGTGAAAACAACCTCAATCGTTTGGGTTTACAACTCAACCTAAACGTAGTAAAAATTGCCAATAAAGAAGCAAAATTCGGCCTTGAAGTTCATGGTGGAGCAGCTTTGTTAAACAACGGAAACTACACTTACAACGATACATATTTATTGCGCGGCGATGACATGGTAGCTATTATGGCGGGCATTACCCCAAGCTTTCAAGTTTCAGAACATTTGCGCATTTTAGTAGACGCTACTTATATGCCTAAAATATTCAAAATTGATGGTGTGATTACCAAATACCTCAACACTACAGTTGGCGTAGCTTACGGTTTCTAAGAAGTACAAAATATTTTTTCTAAAGGCGGACAATGTTCGCCTTTTTTTATGCCTTCAAAACAGTAGCGCTTTGAGTTGTTTTGATGGTGTGGAAATATAAAAGCAGGCTAATAAAGAGCAAGACATGTGAGAAGTCATTGCGGTCAAACCACTGGTTCAAGTTGATTTTTTGACTTTGAATGAAAGCATTTGGAAGCAGAGTCAATGCAGCTATCCAGAGAAATTTAAAGTTGGGATGGATCGTTTTTTGGTAATGAGCACCTAAAAAAACCAAAGAAAAGATGAGGCCGATGCCGCTAATGAGGGTAGGAACAAACAAGCCTTTACTTTGATCTATGCTGAGGTCGACAGTCATGAATACAATTACTTCAATGCACATTCCAATTAAAAGTAATGCCAAAGCAAAGCGCTCGAAGGTTATTTTTTGTTTGGCTTGAGGCCATAAACTAATGATGGCTTTGCTTAAGAAGTAAGTTGCAACCATACCTAAAATCCAGGAAGGGTATTTCCCCCAAAGCCCAAGGTAATTGTAAAAGAGGTGACCAAAACCTCCAAAAAGGAAACTCCAGCCAAAACAAAGAAAAAAGCGACGCCAGTTCCTATAAAAGGAATGGCGGCCAAAATTTAGATCAATTTGCCTGGCAATATAAAGTGATGTAGTAAAAAGTACAATATCGCCAATCATGGCATTGGGTTCCAGTAAATCGAGCCCCAGAATATGCCATTCAATTTTAGGGAAGTCTTGGCCAATCATTTGCTGTTCTCCTCGAATTTATGAAGGTTTTTGCGCAAGATGCTTTCGACGATGAGCGGTGAAATCCGATTGAAAATCAAATTCAAATTACCGATTAGGGTTTGGGTTTTTTTGTAGCGTCTTTTGTCGATTAGACTTAGGCAATCTTGTGCCACTTGTTGCATCGTGAGCACTTTGCCTTTTTGGCGAGGCGCTAGCACTTGTTTACTGCCGTCTGCTGCCACAACTTCTTTGTTGTGTACAATTTCTGTCATGGCTACCTGCAGCATTCCTACGTGTACTTGCTGCGCGTGTTCCTCTATGCGCAAAGATTCGACAAAAGAGGTGAGTGCCATTTTTGAAGCACTGTAAGGAGAGAGACCAGGCAAACCATGAATGCCAGCCAAACTAGAGATAAAGATGATGTTGCCTTTAGACTGGCGCAAAGAGGGAAGTGCAGCTTGAGTTGGGAAGATGGTGCCAAAAACATTGCTTTTGAAAACTTGTTCGAGCACGCTTGGATCTAAATCGGCAAGGTAGCCACGGCTAGAGATGCCAACATTGTTGACTAATATGTCGATCTTTCCGAAAGTTTGCAACGCAAAGTTGCTGAGTTCTTTGGCTTGCTGAAAATCAGAAACATCACCTTTGTAATAGACCGCTTCGATGCCTTGTTGGGTCAATTCGGTCTGAACTTCTTTCAGTCTAAATTCATCGCGGCCGTTCAGTACTATTTTTGCACCTTCTTTGCCCAAGGCCAGCGCAATGGCGCTTCCGATGCCCCGGCTAGAACCCGTGACAATGGCGACTTTATTTATGAAGCGTTTTTTTGCCATTTGTTGTAATGGATTTCGGGGTGGTGTTTAAGTGCGGTAAGGCTGTTGGTCCAGGCCATGGCAACGTGTACCAAAAAGGCGATCCAGATGTTGCCGGCCATTAGCGTGAGCAAGCAGAGTAAAAAACCGAGTGGTACTGCACCAATTGTTTCGTCAAGGCCTTTAGGAATGTGGGTGGCTGAATACAAAGCTACATTGATGGCTATAGCCAACCATACCCCGTATGCCTCCACTAATGGGAACAGTAATACACCTCTAAACAATAACTCGTAACCAAAAAGATAAACGAACCAACCGAGCAAGTTCAGTCGGAAGGTTTTGACATCCCAGTTGAGCGCTCTGATTTGAGGATAATTAACTAGGTTTTTAGGTCTTTTTGCGGAAAAAGCGGCGAGCGGAATTAAAATTAGGGAGAGTCCGACAGTGGCTACCACATTGAAAATCAAGGTGTCGCTCCTGAAATTTAAGCCGTAATAGGCGATACTGCGTTGTGGTTCGGTTGCCAATAAAAACAATAAAGGTAGTACGCCCATACTGAAGAAACCTATCCATTTGGTCATGAAAATGAAGTGTAACCAGGCAGCATCGGTAGGGTATTTTTTGAAGTAATAGGCTTTAAGCACCTCTGATTTGGAAATGAACCAAAAAACCATAAAGCCACACAGCGCAAGATAAATTGGAGCAACGCCACTTTGGAGGCTAGGGCTTTGATCGAAGGGAATTCTTAAAAAATGGATCATGAATTGTTTGAGGGTAAATACCCGTTTTCTTTATACCAACCAATGCAATCGGCGATAGCCACTTCTATTGGTGTACTTGGTAGCTGTAGTTCGGTGCGCGCTTTAGCTGGAGAATAGAATTGTTTCACACTCGCCATTTTGGCCATAGAATAGCTCAATTGCGGTGTTTTTCCGGTAAGGCGTGCGATGATAGAGTTGATAGCACCAACAAGATTGATAGCAAAACCAGGAAACTGTTTAATTTTAAAAGGCTGTCCGAATACCTGCGCTGCCTTTTGGAACATTTCTTTAAAGTAAAGATTTTCGTTGCCAACAATATAACATTGCCCCACACGGCCCATTTTTAAAGCATTGACAGTAGCCACTGCTACATCTTTGGAGTACACGAAGTTTTTGCCACCACCGGCATAACCAGGAAGTTTGTTTTTGTAAAGTTCGAGTAGCATTCTACCTGAAGTGGGGCCAGAATCAAAAGGACCGATCATAAAGGTAGGGTTGAGGATTACTACCGGAAAATCATGTTTTTGATGCATTTGAAGCAAATGACATTGTGCCTCGTATTTGCTATCCATGTAGTCCATTTTGAATTGGTCGCCGGTGTAGGGTTGGTTTTCGTCGCCAGGTGCTGCTTTTGAACCGTGGTTAAAGGAATTAGCAGTGCCAATTTGAACCATGCGCTGGTATCCATATCTTTGGGCAAGTGTTGCGATATTTTGCACACCTTTTAAATTGACGGCAAAGAGGCTTTCTAGCCGACGAGGCCATATGGTTGTTAGAGCGGCAATGTTGATTACGTACTGACAGCCAGCCATTGCGCTTTCAAGGAAAGAAGTATCGAGGATATTGCCTTCAACAATTTCTATAGCAAGTCCGTCGAGCACTTTTGTACTGCTTCCGGGTAAAATTTGGGCTTTTACGTGATATCCTTGGGAGAGGGCCTCGCGTGTAACGCTCGCACCGAGCATGCCATTGGCTCCAGTTATAAATACACAATTTGTCATTGGCAAGCTAAAAGAAGCCACAAAGATACGAAAATTTCCAGCTTAAGCCGGCATAAATCGCCTTTGTATTGTTGCGATAGGGTAAAGTATGTAGTTGATTTTGGGCTTGAAAAGCGCTTCTGATTTGAGGTTCGATGAAAACTGCCAAGTGTCTATTGGCCAAATAACTCATGCGCAACTGACTCTGCGCCATGACTTGAAACTGACCCATAGGCGGCTTGATATATATCGTACTAGGTGCATAACCAGGCAGATGTAGTGTTTGATTCGTACGGTAGGCAAAATTTAGACCTAATCCGGCATGCAGCTGCGCTTCAAAAACACCAAATTGCTTGTGGTAGCCAATAGTAACCGGGACAATGAGGTGTTGACTGCGCACCACACTCTGATAATTGGCTTTAATGTGAGATACGTCTCCGCCTCCTGGAGGGTTGGGGCCAAAAGGCCATGGCCCCTCTTGGAGCTCTTCATCGCTTATTTGACGAAAGCCGTAGATATAAGGAAATAAGTAGTGTTCTTTTTCATCATAACTAAAGACCTTCGTTTGTTCAAATCGTTCGTTGATCGTGGAATTCAAATACTGTATTCCCGTATTGAAATGCCAGTTTTTATGAAGGTGTACTTGAATTTGAAACAAGGGGTTTTGCTGCCAAAGAAGTTCGGCTTGTTGTGTGCCTTCAGTACCTAATTGATAGTTAAAAGAGGGGAGTTTTGAAAAAGACTGACCTGTAGCAATACTCAAGCTAATTCGACTTGAATTCGGAATAATTGCAGCGCGAACTTTTATAGAAGAGAATTCTTGCTTGATATGTTGAGGAACCAAAGGAGATAAAGTCATTTCTGGTTTGAGGTCTTGAATTGCTTCATCAGCCGGGACTGCTCCATCAGCAAGATTATTTGAAATAGCTGGTATGGTTAAAAGGTCTCGAATTTCATCGAGATTTTGAATTTCTTTTTGTACAGAAGTAATGCTGGCATTTTGAACTGAATAATGTTCGGTATGCTTAGATTTATTACCATGCAATTCGTTCACTTCGTCCCTAACCGAAGCAGTTTGCTGCTGTTGAGCTACCCCAATGGTTTTGTGTTTTGAAACGCGTACAGATGACTTGTTTATGACATCGTTTTTTTGCTCGAGGTAGGTGTAAGTGGTTATCACACCAAGAAGCAATGATCCAAAAGCTGTGAGCGCATATTTAAAGACGCTTCGGGCATACCAAGGTTGCACGCGTCCGAGGGCATCGGAAAGCCTTTTCCACATCAAGGGCTCTGGCTCTATGTGGCCCTTCAGCTGATCGCGCAGGTATTTTTCGAAATCGTCTAGTTGCTTCATTTAACCAATCATTTTGTCTTGTTGTTGCAAGGCGTTTTGCAAGGCTTTTTTGGCTTCAAAGAGTTGTGACTTAGAAGTGCCTTCATTGATCGAAAGCAACTCTGCAATTTCTTTGTGCGCAAAACCTTCCATGACATATAAATTGAAAACCAAACGAGCGCGCGCAGGAAGCTTTTGAACTAAAGCCATGATATCAGCAGCTGCTAATTGGGTCTCTATACCGGGCATGTTGGTTTCAACTTGAAAGGCAGAGTCAATGTCGATATGTAGTCGGAATTTGGCTTGAGCACGCAAAGCGTCAATTGCGGTGTATACAAATACGCGCTTTACCCAGCCTGGTAGGTGGCTTGCTTGTTTGATTTTGTGTAAGTTTTGAAAAACCTTTACGAAGGAATCTTGGAAGATATCTTGAGCACTGCTGCTGTCTGAAGCGTAGCGCAAGCAAATTTTGAACATGGCAGGCGCAAAAAGCTCGTATAAATCACGCTGAGCACGCGCATCTTTGCGCATGCAGTCTTGGATGAGTTGCTCATAAAGTTCAGCGTCTTGGACCATACCGTTTATAGACGAAAAGGTACGGCTAAAGGTTGGAATGTTGGGCCTTATATAAAATAAAGTGCGCCAAGCGTTGTAAGTGAGGTCAAGACCAAAACAAGAACTTGTTCAAAAGACAAGTGAATAGGCATTGTTACTTTAGGCTTTTTGAGTGCACTGATCATCAGGCGTAGATAAACAAAAGCACCAATTACAGATGCGATGAGCGCTAAAATAGCCGTGTAAGGCACATGTGGAGCTGCGGACCATAACAACGAGAATTTACCAAAGAAGCCTGCAAACGGTGGAATGCCTGCTAAAGAGAAAAGTGCCAAAACGAGTGCAACTCCAACTACAGGGTTTCTCCAGGCAATTCCTTCCCAATTGGCCAAGCTGTCGGTGCTGTCGTTGACAGCGAAATTAACAACTACCATTGCAATGGTAGCCACGGCGTATGCCATTACAAACAAGAAAATATTGCTGTTGTGGATATCTGCCAAAGCAAAAAGCATTAAGCCTGCATTTGCAATGGAAGAATAGGCAATGAGTCTTCTGAAGCTAGTTTGTTTCCAAGCAGTGATGTAACCATAGAACATGGAAAGCACAATGATGATGCAAATGAGGTCAATCCAGAAGGCATAAGAATCTCTGAATACTTGTCCGAAAACGTTAACGATGGCATAAATACCTGCAATTTTAACGACCGTAGACATATACATGAGCACAGAGTTGGAAGCACCGTCATAGACGTCGGGGCCCCAAAAATGAAAAGGTACAGCGCCAATTTTAAAAGTAAATCCAGCAAGTAAGAATAAGCTCCCGACAATTGCCATTGGGCTTTGCCAAATGCCTATGGCTAAGTTGGATTGGATTTCAATGATTTGAAAACTTCCGGTGACACCGTATAACAAGCCAATTCCAAAAAGAAGAATGGCCGAGGCAAAAGAACCTGTAAAGAAATACTTAACAGCTGCTTCCGCAGATCGGCTGCTTCATTTTTCGATGCCAACTAATACATATATTGGAATAGATAGGATTTCTAGACCAATAAAAAACAACATGAGGTCGTTTGGTTGCGCCATAATGATGGCACCACAAACCGAAAAGAGAATCAGGGCAAAGTAATCACCGGTGTGCTCGTCATCTGATTTATAACGTTTGTAACCGCCGAGCATTGCGAGTAAGGTAACAGCGCACAACAAGATAATGACAAGACTTTGTGTTGGGATAAATGCAGCATAGGACGCAAATGGTGAAACATAAGACCCTTTGAAATAAGCCGCAACACCCGCCCCAATTAAGCCCAGACTTGCAATGATAATTGAAAAGAGCGGCTTTTTTTGCATTCCGACAAAAAGTCCGAGAAGGCCACTGATAAAAAGAATAACGATACTATCCATGATGCGAATTAATGAGTAGGTTGGGTAAGGCTGTGTGCAACGAAATCGGTGAGACATTGTGGTGCAAGACCTAGGTAAATGGCTGCAATGCTCAAGATGGCAAAAACTGCTATTTCTGACCAATGTAAGTCTTCGAAAGTAGCGTTTATGGTTGGGCCAAACATAGGTGCTTGATACGCTTTGAGCATGTAAACAGCGCCCAAAACCAAAGTAGTGCTTGCCAAGAAACCAGTAAGGGCATTGGCGCTAAAGAGCGCTTTGATCAAGAAAAACTCCCCGATAAACCCAGCTGTAAATGGTACTGATAAAGAAACAAAAGTGAGTACAGCAAACCAGAAGGCAAAGCGCGGCGCTACTTTTGCGATGCCGCCGAGTTGGCCGAGTTCACGAGTACCTAAACGCTGTTCAATGATACCAGCGGCTAAAAACAAACCAATTGAAACAATACTGTGATTGACAATTTGTACAACTGCAATTTGATTGGTATCGAAATTATTGAGCATGAGTGCAGCTGCAATAAGTCCTAAGTGACTCAAAGAAGCGTAGGCAAATAAAGTTTTGAGGTCTTGCTGACGAATTGCTACAACAGCACCGTAAACTACACCGATGATGCCAAGCGTGATGATCGGCCAACGCCAGAAATCAGTAGCAACACCATCGAAAATAGGAAGCACCCATTTCAAGAGACCAAATAAGGCCATTTTGAGCATAATTGCCGAAAGCAGCATGGTGCCGGCTGTTGGCGCTTTTGTATAGGTTTCTGCCTGCCAAGTATGGAAGGGAAACAAAGGTATTTTAACAGCAAAAGCCAATAGAAAACCGCCCATTAAGAAAATACTCGTATTGCCTAGTGAACTGAGGTCTGCAGCTAAAAGTGCTTCATAGGTTTGTTGGTTGGTGGCGTGCATGAGGCCAATAACCGACAAAAGCATGGCCAATGAACCGAGTAGGGTATACAAGAAAAACTGGAGCAAAGCGCGCGGTTTGTCAAAAGAACCAAACCAATAAAGAATCAGGAAGATTGGTAATAGCGTAAGTTCCCAAAAGATATAAAATCCGAGGATGGTGTTGGTGGTGAACACACCTAGCAAGCCAAACTGCATAAGTAATGCCAACGCTGTAAAGCGTTTTTCGTTGGTGATACTTCTTTTGAAGTTACTTAAGAATACTAAGAAAAAGACAGCATTGGTGAGTAAAATCATGGTAAAGCCTAAGCTGTCGATAGAGAAACGCACAAACCTTAAGCCGAAGTCGATGAGAAGGTGCTCACTTGGCTCGAAATAGCAGACAGCCACGCTGCTCACGACAAGCGCTGCTGCGCTGGCAATTAAACCATAAATACGGGTGATGTTGCTTGGAATGAACCAAGCTACAAGACTAAATACAAGGGGTAAAAGAATTAGTGCCAAACCGAAAGTTTTAAAAGGTAATATGCAACAAAAATGATCAGACCAAACACCATCCAGAATAGATAGCTGCTCAAGAAACCTGTTTGCCATTTGCGGGTCAGGTTAGCGGTATTGAGGATGCCGTCTGCAAGAGCATAGACACCATTGCGCAATAATTGTACATCGACAACCTTGCCAACAAAGTCAGAAAGGGCTAACAGAGGTTTCACAAAAACCGTATTGTAAATTTCGTCAATGTATAATTTTTGAGCAGAAAGACGTTCCCAGCCGTTTAGGGCGGCATCTTCTTTAGCGAGTGCGCCTTTTTTGGCATAATTGAGGTAAGCCCAGATCATGACGCCAACGGCAATGATACTCGCAAAAAGCATCAGGCCAATGGAGGTTGAGAAATCAAGGTGCGCGTTGTGTACTTCTGAAAGACCAAATGTTCCATGGCTTAGATAGTGGTCAAACCAATGGGCTGCATTTTTGAAAAATAAACCTGGCAAGTTCAATAAACCACCAAAAACAGATAATACTGCAAGCACTATGAGTGGCAGGGTCATGGATAAGCCGCTCTCATGTACTTTGCTTTTGAGGGTGTCTCCACCGCGGAAAGCTCCATGAAACGTGAGGAAATAAAGGCGGAACATGTAAATTGCGGTCATGGTGACGGCAAGTACCAATATAGCGTATACCGCAGGGTTATGGTGCAGGGCTTGAGCCATGATTTCATCCTTAGAGAAGAATCCGGATAGGAATGGAATTCCGGAAATGGCCATGGTGCCAATAAGGAAAGTCAGATGTGTAAGCGGCATGAGTTTGGCTAAACCACCCATTTTTCGGATGTCTTGTTCTTCGTGCATACCGTGAATAACAGAACCAGAACCTAGGAAAAGGAGCGCTTTGAAGAAGGCATGTGTGGTTACGTGGAAGAGAGCAACAGTATAGGCACCAAAACCAAGCGCTACAAACATGAGGCCTAATTGTGAAACTGTTGAATAGGCCAATACCTTTTTGATGTCGTTTTGACGAAGGGCCATAAAAGCAGCTACAAGTGTAGTGGCAAGGCCTACGTAAAGAATGATGTCTTTGGTAAATGGCGCTAATTCAAATAAGAAATTCGAGCGAACGGTTAGGTAAATACCTGCAGTAACCATTGTTGCGGCATGGATGAGTGCAGAAACAGGTGTTGGCCCTGCCATGGCATCAGGCAACCAAGTAAAAAGCGGAATTTGCGCACTTTTACCAGTTGCAGCAATGAATAAACAAAATGTTATGAAGAACATTGCGCCACCTTGCAGGGTAGTGTCACCTTGCAGCGCTTTGCCAATTGACAAAAACTCAAGTGTGTTGAACTGACCGAGAATCATAAACAAGGCAAGTAGCAAACCGACGTCGCCAATGCGGTTCATGATAAACGCTTTGCGGCCAGCGAGGCTATTTGCCAAGCCTTTTTGCGCGTCGTTGTAATGAAAGCTAATCAAAAGGTAAGAACACATCCCGACGCCTTCCCAACCGAAGAATAATACAAAATAGTTAGAACCAAGAACCAAGAGCAACATAGAGAAGATAAACAAATTCAAATAAGTGAAGAATTTGTGGTAACCTTCGTCGTGGCTCATATAGCCCATCGAAAATAGATGAATAAGCGAACCAATACCAGTAATGATGAGCGTCATCCAGATGGACAAGGCATCTATTTGGAACGAGGCATTGATTTGTAGTTGATCGAAATTGATAATGTTGAACAACTTGACAATTTGAGTGCCGTGTAAGCCCGAAAATAAGGTAGTCGCCAATAAAAACGAAACGAAAACTACAGCCGTGGCGATACCACCGACAATTGTTTTTGGCAGTTTTTTGCCAAAGAGTCCGTTGATTGCAAAACCAAGGAGCGGCAGCGCAATGATGAGAAGGAGCGTCAGGTCTTTAGCCATGGTTAATTTTTAAGTTGGTTGTACATGTCGATGTCAATTGACTTGAGGTTGCGGTAGGCCATGATAATGATAGACAAACCTACTGTAGCCTCTGCTGCAGCTACTACCATTGTGAAAAACACAAAAATTTGTGCGTCACCATTTCCGTAGTAGGTAGAGAAAGTCACGAGCATGAGGTTGACGGCATTGAGCATGAGCTCGATGCACATGAGCAGGACAATCATGTTTTTGCGGGTCATGGCGCCAATGGCTCCAATTGTAAACAGCGCAAAAGACACAAAAAGGTAGAAGTCTAGGGAGGTCCCGATACTTGAAGCAGCTTGCATATTATTCGATGATTTGTTTTTCGCGTTTAGCGAGCAAAATGGCGCCCACCATAGCAGCGATGAAAAGAATGGAGGTAAGTTCAAAAGCAACGATATACTTCGAGAAAAGTAAATTGCCGAGTTCTTTTACTAAACCAATGTTGTTGTCTTGTTGGCGGTATGTTTGGCCTAAGATGAGTGTGTCTTTGAGTGCTGTTATGAGCACTAAAAACAAAGAACCGCCTGCAATAAATGCGGCAAGTTGCGCGCCTCTTGTGTTCATGGGCTCTACTTCTTTATTTAGGTTCAGGAGCATCAAGACAAACAAGAACAAGACCATAATGGCACCCGCATAAACAATCATATTGACGATTGCCAAAAACTGAGCGTTCATCATGATGTACATGGCGGTAATGAAGAAAAACGTAATGACTAAATAAATGACACTACGTACGGGGTGCTTACTGAGCACAACCATTAGGGCTGAAGCCAAGGTAAGGCTACCTAAAATGATGGAGATGATTTGCAAACTCATAATTGGGTACGTTTACCGGTGTGTTGTCTTTTAGTGATATCGATGCGCTCGTCTAGCGTTTCCACCAATTTGTCTTTGCCATAAATGAAGTTATCGCGCTCAAAAAAAGTAGGAACCAAACGATCCGTTAAAAAGATGGCTTCTTTCGGACACGCTTCTTCGCACAAACCGCAAAAAATACAGCGCAACATATTGATTTCATAGGTAGCTGCGTATTTTTCTTCGCGGTAAAGCTTTTCTTCGCCCCGCTCGCGTTCGGCTGCAGTCATGGTGATGGCTTCTGCTGGGCAAGCAACTGCACAAAGGCCACAAGCAGTACAGTTTTCTCGACCTTGTTCGTCGCGCTTGAGGACATGCTGACCGCGGTAAACTGGAGCAAACTCCCTTGTTTCTTCGGGATATTTAATGGTTTTGCGCTTGCGGAACATGTGGCGCATAGTGGTAATCATGCCACTGATAATGGCAGGCAAGTAGGCTTTCTCCCATAAAGTCATGGGTTTATCAGAAACTACTTTTTTACGATTGGTAAGACTTTCCATAATGAGAACTGAAATTTAGAACCACCCGTTTTTAAAGGCGATGACCAAACCGGTGACTAATAAATTGATGAGCGAAAGTGGAAGTAAGGATTTCCAACCTAAGTGCATGAGTTGGTCAAAGCGAAAGCGCGGGATAGTCCAGCGGATCCACATAATGACAAAAATGAAGAGGAAAATTTTGGTGGCAAAAGCAGCTATACCTAGGATGGCAAGGGTGTTGCCACTGAAGTAGCTCATGCCTGGAAAGTTATAGCCTCCAAAGAATAAAATAGACATGATGGCAGAAGACACAAACATAGAGGTATATTCTGCAAATAAATACAAGCCTAGTTTCATGGAGCTATACTCGGTGTGGTAACCGCCAACAAGTTCGGACTCACATTCTGGTAAATCGAATGGAGCTCTGTTCAGCTCAGCTAATGCACAAATGAAGAAAATAAGAAAGGCAACGGGCTGGTAAACAATATTCCAGACGCCACTTTGTTGGGCGACGATATCATTTAAACTCAGTGAACCTGACAACAAAACGATGGTGATCGCAGAAACGCCCATAGCTAGTTCGTAGGAAATCATTTGCGAACTTGCGCGAATGGCTCCGTAGAGGGAGTATTTGTTGTTAGACGCCCAGCCACCAATCATGATGCCGTAAACGCCAATGGAAATAACGCCAAAGACGTATAGGATACCAATGTTGATATCGGCAACTTGCAAAGTGATGTCGCGTCCGAAAAGGTGTAGTTTTGGGCCCCAGGGAATGACTGCGCTTGTAATGAGCGCCGTAAACATGGCGATGCCTGGGCCAATAATAAACAACCATTTGTCTGCTTTGGCAGGAATGAAGTCTTCTTTTAAGAACATCTTGACACCATCGGCAATAGGTTGTAAAATACCGAACGGACCAGCGCGGTCTGGGCCAACGCGGTCTTGGATCCAAGCCGCCAATTTACGTTCAAAGTAGGTCATGTAGGCTGCAGCCCCGAGTGAAACAAGGAAGAGCAACAATACAAGTATTGATTTTTCTATGAGCAACGCGGTATCCATTAGCTAAGTAGTTTGGGATTGTTGTCGTTTTTGGTGGCGTATTTACCTTGAGAAATCACAGAATGACGGTCAATTTTGCGCGGGCCAATTAGGTTCCATTTGCTAGGATCTTTTTTGTCAAAGCGACAGTCGTTGCAGATCCAGGCGGTTTTGTCTTCGATGGTTTCAACTTCGCCGTATTTGTCTTTGCGGGCCGTGACACGGAAGATTTCGTTACCGAACATCCAGACGACAGCTTTTCCGGAGCATTTGTCACAAGCACACTCTGCTTCGTAAGGCTTTAAGAACCATACACGAGACTTGAAACGGAAAGTTTTGTCGGTGAGTGCGCCAACCGGACAAACGTCGATCATGTTGCCTGAGAAGTCGTTGTCAATGGCGTTTTCGATATAGGTAGAGATTTCGGCGTGTTCACCGCGGTGTAAGACACCATGAACGCGTTTTTCAGTGAGTTGATTGGCCACAGCCACACAACGATAGCACAAAATGCAACGGTTCATGTGCAACTTGATCTTGTTGCCGATGTCGATAGGGCTGAAAGTACGACGTTCTTCGCGGTAGCGCGTTTTGGCTGAACCGTGCTCGTAGCCGAGGTCTTGAAGGTGACACTCACCAGCTTGATCGCAAATTGGGCAATCGAGTGGGTGGTTCACTAACAAGAATTCTACAACACCACCACGGTTGGTATGTACGCGTTCAGAAGTTTTGTTCTTGACGATCATGCCGTCCATTACAGGTGTGGAGCATGAAGCCACCAATTTTGGCATAGGGCGTGGGTCTGCAGTAGAACCAGCAGCTACTTCAACCAAACAAGTACGGCATTTGCCGCCAGTACCCGGGAGTTTGCTGTAGTAGCACATGGCTGGAGGCACGAGGTCTCCGCCGGCCTGACGCGCAGCGTTGAGGATGGTAGTTCCTGGTGCTACTTCAATTTCGACGTCGTCTATTGTTACTTTTATCATAGGACTAAGCTTCAAGCGGTGCTTGGATTAAACCATAATTTCTAGATTGTGCCTCTTGTGGAGACTTCACGTGCCATTCGAATTCATCTCTGAAATGGCGAATAGCGGCGGCAACTGGCCATGCGGCAGCGTCACCTAATGGGCAAATGGTGTTGCCTTCAATTTTTTTGTTGATTTCTTCGAGTAGGCTGATGTCTTCTAGTGTACCTGTACCGTGTTCGAGACGGTAAAGTACTTTTTCCATCCAGCCGGTTCCTTCTCTACATGGCGAACATTGTCCGCAAGATTCATGCGCATAAAAACGAGCGAAATTCCAGGTATTGCGCACAATGCATTGGTCTTCGTCAAACACGATGAAACCTCCTGAACCAAGCATGGAGCCACTTGCGAATCCGCCATCGGCCAAACTTTCGTAGGTCATGAGGCGGTCGGTGCCGGCAGCTGTTTTGGTCACGAGGTAATGTGGTAAAATCGGAACAGAGGAACCACCTGGGATACAGGCTTTCAATTTTTTTCCATTTGCGATACCGCGGCAGTAGTCGTCGCCGTAGATGAATTCTTCTACGGACAAACCGAGTTCGATCTCATAAACGCCCGGGCGAACAAGATTGCCACTGGCAGAAATCAATTTGGTACCTGTCGAACGTTCAATGCCAATTTTGGCATAAGCGTCGCCACCTTCGTTCACAATTGGAACTACTGCAGCGATAGATTCTACGTTATTGACTACCGTCGGATTGCCCCACAATCCTTTTACAGCCGGAAAAGGCGGTTTCATGCGGGGGTTGCCGCGTTTACCTTCTAATGACTCGAGTAGGGCGGTTTCTTCGCCGCAAATATAGGCGCCTCCACCTGGAGTTACCACGAGGTCGAGGTCGTAGCCTGAACCGAGGATGTTTTTACCGAGCATACCATTGGCATAGGCTTCAGCGATGGCTTTTTCAAGAATGCGCAAGACATACATGAATTCGCCGCGAATGTAAATGTAAGAGCGGCGTGCTCCCAACGCATAGCTCGAGGTAATCATGCCTTCGATGAGCAGGTGCGGTAATTTTTCCATGAGGTAACGGTCCTTGAACGTACCTGGTTCTTATTCGTCGGCATTGCAAACCAAATGGCGCTCAACACCTTCTGGCTTCGCCAAAAAAGACCATTTCATGCCGGTAGGGAAACCAGCGCCTCCGCGTCCGCGCAAGCCAGATTTTTTGACTTCCTCCACGACTTCATCAGGGCTCATGGTTTTGAGCGCTTTTTCTACGGATGCATAACCGCCGTGTTTGCGGTATACATCGTAGGATGCAATTCCTTGGACATCTGCGTGTTCTATAAGTAGTTTTCTTGCCATTGGATTAAGATTTTGAGGCCTCGCGCATGGCGTCGAGCATTTCGTTCACTTTTTCTTTGGTCAAGCGTTCGTAAAAATGGTATTTACACATGAGCATTGGACCATAACCGCAGGCTCCCAAACATTCTACTGTTTTGAGGGTAAACATGCCGTCTTTGGTTGTTTCACCAACTTTGATATCGAGCTTTTGTTCGATGTATGTAATGAGGTCATCGGAACCCACCAACTGGCAAGGTCCGGTACGACACACTTCAAGCACGTTTTTTCCGACAGGATCTAGGTGGAACATGGTGTAGAAAGTGGCAACTTCATACACTTCTATTGGCTCGATGTCGAGGATTTGAGCAACGCGATTCATGGCGCCAACACTGACCCAACCCAATTCGTCTTGGACTAAATGCAGCACGCTAAGGATGGCACTTTTTTGTTTCCCTTCGGGGAAAAGACCGATGACGCGCTTCATTTCGGTCATGGTTGCTGCACTGAAATCTATCGGTGCTTCGTTGACAGCTTGTGGGTGATCTGCTTTCATATTAGGCGTCTAGTTCTCCGGCAATGACGTTGATGCTACTGAGTGTCAGAACGGCGTCTGAAATCGGTAGGCCTTTGATCATTTCTGGATATGCTTGGTAATAAATAAAACAAGGTCTTCTGAATTGAAGGCGATAAGGTGTGCGGCCACCATCAGAAATGAGGTAGTAGCCAAGTTCACCGTTTCCGCCTTCTACGGCATGGTATACTTCTCCGACAGGAAGTTCGGTTTCTCCCATGACAATTTTGAAATGGTAGATAAGCGCTTCCATGTTGTTGTATACATCGGCTTTTGGCGGAAGATAAAAGTCGGGAAGGTCCGCTTTGTAGTCGCCTTCTGGTAGGTTTTTGTATGCTTGCTCAATGATGCGCAAACTTTGGCGAATTTCTTCTTGGCGCACCATGAAACGATCGTAGGTATCGCCATTGACGCCAACAGGAATAATAAAATCGAAATCTTCGTAAGAAGAATAAGGGTTCATGGCACGCACGTCGTAGTCCACGCCGGCCGCACGCAAGTTAGGTCCTGAAAAAGAATAAGAGAGTGCGCGCTCTGCAGAAATAGGCCCAGCGCCTTTGGTGCGGTCCATGAAAATGCGGTTGCGGGCAAGCATACTATCAAACTCTTCGAAAGCTTTCGGAAAAGTTTTTAAAAAAGATTGTAGTTTTTGATGAAAAACTGGCGTGAAATCGCGCTCAAAACCGCCAATGCGGCCCATATTGGTGGTGAGGCGGGCACCGCTCATTTCTTCGTAAAGCTCATAGATTTTTTCGCGCTCGGAGAACGGATAAAAGAAAGAGGTGAGGGCACCTGCATCTACGCCAATAACTGAATTGCAAATAAGGTGATCAGCAATGCGGGCGAGTTCCATAATGATGACGCGCATGTATTGTACGCGTTTTGGAATGTCCACACCGATCAATTTTTCAACGGTCATTTCCCAACCGATGTTGTTGATGGGAGAAGAACAATAGTTGAGACGGTCGGTAATAGGTGTAATTTGGTTGTATGGACGGCGCTCTGCTAATTTCTCAAATGCGCGGTGGATGTAGCCAACGGTTTGCTCTGAGGAAATGATTTTTTCACCGTCTACTTTTAAGATATTTTGAAAAATACCGTGTGTAGAAGGGTGCGTCGGACCAAAGTTAATGGTTGCGACATTTGCTGGGTCTGCAGCCTGCAAAATATCTTTTATTTCTTGGCTCATAGTTCGTTGTTATTGCGTCCGAAAAATCTGTCGTCT
>JACCDV010684888.1_pt1 | contig 17046 bp, 9 predicted proteins | sample 7446131 | NCBI WGS metagenome assembly JACCDV01 (sample SAMN15323448, study PRJNA562643) | freshwater metagenome | isolation source: river surface water | place: USA:Blue River Watershed | collected 2017-08-17 | reverse complement strand
CAAATAACCCTTACATTTGGATATTTATGCAGTAACTGTATCAATTTTTTTCTCAATTAATATCTACTTTTATTTCCACTCGTTCCATCGATAAATCCGAAATTGGACTTGATGAAGTCAGATTCTTATTCACATTCAATCAAAAGATACGGATGTCTGAATTGGGAGCTCATCTTTTTAAGTTGCTCGTCCAACCTTAGGCTTTTAATCGAATTGTGCAAATCCTTTGTGTGGATGGATTTCTTCTCAATGGCTGTATCATCAGCAAGTATATAATCGGCAGCTTTGAGAAAAACAGGGATTACTTCAAATCCAAAATGGTAGAGATAAGATGGAAGGGACGATTTGAACTCTCTAGTATCGACTAGGATTTTGCGCTTAGTTTCTGACAAGGTTAGAAATTTAGAAATAGAGCTTTCTCCTTCTTCATCCTTCGTTAATTGATTGGTACTCGAAACATGCTTTTCTTATTAAATTCGTGCCTTGCCTGCTCAATTGAATCACGAAAGTTGATGTTCTTTACGCGAAGGAAGGGTGACTAGCTAAACTATGGAAGTTGAGCTCTGTGCTGAGATATGCTCCAAAAAGCTTTGTCTTATCTTGTCACTTCAAAGCTTGCTTTCTTTGCCTAGTATGAGTTTTAATAGCTAAGAATGTGAACGTGTTTCAAACTATATTAAGGATTTATTTACTTTTGAATTTCGTTTTAAAGCTAGTAAAGATATAGACTTCTCAGGAGTAATGGAATCGGAGTATAGAAGATGATAGAGGAAGGATTAATATTATCTAAAAGCTGATAGAAGTGGTTTGGTTATATTCCCCTTGCCTAATGGTCAACAAAAATTCTTTTTTTAGTATGATTAGAGTCCAAGACGATTTTATTCAATCTTGAATTTATGTATGTCGGCTTTATTTGTTTATAATCTATAATGTTGAAGGATGCATTCAACAAATTTTAATTGAAAGTTTATAAAAGCTTTGATTCTTAATTGTTTCGCTGAAAGACTATTTATGAATTGGTCTCTTTCTTTGATTCTTCGTTAATCATTTGAAGTTGTACTTCAAAATTTAGCAATATCTAGTTTAGCTTCAATAGCTAATGAAAAAGAATTTATTTCATAAGTAGTTTGTTCTATTCTATCCATGTGTTTTTATCACCTGTTTTCTTACTCTCATTTCTTTCTTAGGATTTTTTAACCTTTTTTCGATCATAGATCTTCTTTATTTTCTTTATTCTAAAGGCTCTTGTAAAACTAAGAAAACGATAAAGGCTGCGAATGTAGTGAAGGTAAGTGTTATCTGTCAAATATGCTTCAAAATTTTCTTTGATGAATCTTTGAGCTCCTTTTGCCCCACAAACAATGAGTACATTATGATAATGGTCTGAGTTACTTCTATTTTTTGTTGCAAAATCTTAAATTATTTGGTCTTAGATGTTTTATAGATATTTTTGTTAAGGTTGTGGATCCTTTATTGATTAAATTATCTTGATGATTTCATTGAATTTTTAGTTTATTTAGGGCTTAATGAGCAAAGATAGATGAAGCAAATACTCACAAGTGAATTATGATTATTTCTATAAATTTATCTCGAAGTCAAGTCCCTAAAGATGACGAAATAGATGCATTAAGTCTATATGTATGGGATTAGAAAGTTGCTAATATTGGATGACGGAAGATTATAGCTGCTCTAATAATTGCTAAATGATGTTAATAGCTTCACTATTATTGCTATTCCATATTTAACAGTCCTTTGATTCAATAAACTTTGATATGGTGTTTAAAAGAGTAATTTTATTACTATTCTCAAGGTGCATAAGCAATACTTTTATGTGCTCGATTTCAGTATACTCGCCTTTGGTAAAATTATATCCCTCCTACATAATTGAATTGTAAAGAATGTTATCATTTGTCATTCTTTGTTCATTTTTACTCCCCATCTTCTTTTTCAGAAAATAATATAGTTGCATTAAGGTTTCATAAATTTGTCTTTATCCTTCACTCATGGAGAGCATATACTCCCATTACTTTAATACATTTTTTTGGCGATGCTTACTTAAGGCCTTATGAATTTATGCCCTACCAAAAGGCCAAATCACTACCTTTTTGCAAAAGAATGTTCTATAGATTCGACTAAGCTAATTAGCATCTGCATAGAACTGTGGTCGATTGCAAATATATATAAATGAGACATTACTTTCCTGTTTGCCTCTTTATTCCTCTTTAATTCTAATGATAGTAGTAATCCAAGCATGATAGTGATAGTGCGATAGTACTTTATCTGTAAGTTTGAGGATGATCTTGACTTTTAATGTATGTAACTAATTCCACCCGCGCAGCAAATCAGTCAGAAATATTTGACTGGACACGCTATAAATGCCTGATTTTAGGTAATGGATTTTTCTCTTTTAAATTGTTTGGTTGCTTAGCTTTATTACATTTAGATTATTTGAAGTGTCTTTTTCGAATAGCTTCCTCTTTGGACTTTCTAAAGCCATCAATTTTATCATCTCTTGCAGATAGTCTACTTCGGTCTCAGAAAAATCAATTAGTAGAGTTTGATTATTAGCGGGCTCATGTGTTTCAGGGTATTAAAATAAATAAGCATGCGCTATGGGCTTTATCATGGATATTGCATTGCTTATGAAAACAAGCTTATTGTTTTGGCTGAGCAGTAAAGACTTACTGATGAGCGAAGAAATGAAGGCCTCATTACTAGCCTCAATAAAACTTGCGCCTTCTTTTTGTTGCAAATTTGGTTCCTATTATTTCATGTTTATTATAAGAAAGATATTGTCGGATTAGCTGTTTAAATAAGTGATTGATAGATGGATGAAATATTCTTATTGGATATATTTATATTGGCAATTAAATCTTATCCATTAAACCAACAATGGCCAACAACTACGACTTTATGTTTAAATTCATCATTATCGGTGATTCTAGTAAGCCGTTGCTTATCAAGGTGTAGGAAAATCGTGCCTCCTGCTCAGGTTCACAGAGGGGAGATTCAAATCAGATCATGAGCCAACACTTGGAGTATAATTTGGATCAAGGAATATCGCCATCAACAATTACACTATCAAGATACAAATATGGGATACAGTATGTTTGGTTGCTATGCAGGCTGGGCAATAGTCCTTTAAATCCATCACTCGCTCATACTATAAAAGCTCCATTGCAGCCTTCCTGGTGTTCGACCTGACCAAGCGGGATAGCTTTGAAAACCTCAACAAGTGGCTGTTTGAAGTAAAAAACAACTCGCATGACAAGATTCAGACTATTGTGATCGGAAACAAGTTTGATATGAAAGAGCAGTAATTGTTTATCTATTTAGTCGATAGGTTTCCCAGGAAGAGGCATAGAAGTTTGCCAACACGCATGGATTCGCTTACTATGAGACATCAGCGCAGAGTGGGTATAAGGTCGAGGAGGTGTTTAAGACTGTGGCCTAGAAAATCGTCAAGATGATTGAATCTAAAGAAATAAACGCGTAATCATAAGCAGTACCCGCTAATTAATATAGTCCCCTGGAGTAAAGCGAGAAAAAAAGCAGAAATCGAACACTACGTCCCCTGTCAAAAGCTCCACCCCCGAGGACTACGGGAGCATTAATCTCAAAGCTTCCTAGCAGGCTGAGAAAAAAAAGTGTTGTGGAAAATGATTTATTAGTTTTAAAATCAAGCAATGCCCACTCTATTTATAATAATTTATAAGGGAAATGAACGAGAGATTTACATTCCACAGTCAAATTGAGCATCGCAACCTAAGATACACCGGAACTGGCACCCCTGATACCACCAAGTGGGAATACGGCACTAACCTCAGAAGAGATGCACTGAGCAGCCATCTATCTCACTTCAGCAGAATGCTTTATTTCTCGGCCGTCTAAAATTAGTCAGTAACTCGATTGAAGAATAGAATGCTTGAAGATATGTTGCAGCCTTGTGGACCTCCCCCACCTCCTCACAAAAAAGGGGAGTTTTGATCATCGAACGCTAATTAATTCAATAATATTCTTGCTGGTGATTAATAATACTTATCAACTTAATCACATTCAATATTTCATGAGCTTTTTTACTTTGTCGTAGATCTTCCACTCAGTTGGTAAGTAAAGGGGCTCTTGTACAAGAGGAAATGGGGTGTCGTACCCTGTCACTCTGGTGATTGGGGCTCGCAATGATAAAAAGCATTTTTCTTGCAACTTGGCTGAAATCTATCCTCCGATTCCACAAACACTTGGGGCTTCATGAGTAATTATGCATCTGCCAGTTTTGTTCACTGATTTAATGAGGGTTTAAGCATCGTACGGATAGATGGTCTGTAGGTCAATGATTTAACAAGAAATGCCGTCTTGCTCAGCCAGCTTTCTCACCTTCTCTAGTGTTCTCATCAAGTTTCCATATCCAATGAGGGTAATATCTTTTCCTTCATTGACAACCTCTGCTTTTTATAATGCCAAACAATAATCTCCCACTGGCACAAGATCTTCTGCATTTCTGTATAATGCTTTTGGCTCAAAGAAAATTACTGGATTTGGGTCTCTAATTGAGGCAAGGAGCAGGCCTTTGGCTTGCACTGGGTTTCTGGGAACAACAACTTTCAGGCCTGGAGTATGGGCGAAGTAAGCTTAGGGTGACTGAGAGTGGTAAAGAGCTCCGTGTCCGACTGCTCCCCATGTTGCTCTGATCGTTAGCGACCCACACTAAAATTGCCCACCTGAGCGATATCTATATTTTGCTGCTTCATTGACTATCTGATCAAAAGCAGGAAAGATATAATCTCCGAATTGAATTTACGCAATAGTGGTGTGTCCGGCGACTGCCAATCCAATAGCAAATCCAATAATTCCTTGCTCTGATAGAGGTGTATTGAAGACTCTATCAACACCATAGCGTTCACATAGGCCTGCAGTGCACCTAAACACTCCTCCAAACTTAACGTCTTCACCGAACACTTTTGTGCTTGATTATTGAAAGAGTACCTTGGATCTGATTCCACTGCGAGGTCAATAGCAGAGTTGACTGCGCTAAATAGGTTCGAATGTTTGCGTTCGTAGGATTCGGGAATATCTCTGGCGAAGTTATAAGTTTGGTAGGCCTTTGTCTTATTGGCTTGGCTTCCAAAAAAGGCTAAACTTCTCAACAATTTCATATAAGATATAAATAAAAATATAAACACAGTTATAAGCTTTATGATTCGAAGAATGCAATAATCATTTATCATTGGGAAGGGCGGTTGATTCTCAGCCTTAGCTTTGGCTTTTCTAAAGCTATAGGGGCTAACTTTCGATTTGCTTCAATACGTAAAACTTTCTTTTCCTCACTTAACCTTCTATTATCCTATTTTTTGCTTGCTGACAAGGAATTTCGGCAAATTTATAATTTTCGGTTGAAGCTTTGATAAGTGGTCAAGTATGATGATTTTGATCTTGGAATTTCTCTTACATGAATGGCCGTGCTTTTAACATTTTCACCGACCCCTAGTAGATTTATTGCCAAACTACCTTCATAATTTTGATTCTTATTATATTTTTCCAGACTATTTTCAGTTTTTTTGAACAGAATATGATTTTATTTTCCTTGAATTTGGGAGTGGGGATGGTTTTGGGTTGGAGGGTTGATTGACGATTTTAGAATATCGATGGTTAGATTAATGGCTTTAACTCGGCGATTATGTCTGGCTTAGTTAAAAAGGGGAAAATCGGCTGAAAATACCTTAAATGGTCTACTCATAAAAAGAAGAAAATTATACAATTAATTTCTATCATCTATTCATACAAGAATTTGAATTATCATACATTTTGTTGTAAACCTCAAACCAGTACAGTCCTTTACTCACTGTCATCCCTATTGCCTGCTTCGAACATCTCGTATATTTCAGGCTTTGACTTTCCTTTGGTCTAGAGGAGGCGCTTTTGCAGAAAAGTATGCACAACGATACTAAGAACTCCAAAGATTAGGAATAACTGGCCTATTCCGAATTAATGAATCACATAGTTCGTAGAAAGAGCTACTAGGAAAGTAGCAAACCGAACCGTTACAATAATGGGAGTAATATTGGGGACAAGCTAGGCAGCGTAGATGATGCATGCGGGGCCAAGGGAAAGGTTGAATATAAAGACATGCAGATAAAGCAAGGCAATAATGATGTAATGTAGAAACTTGAACCCCAACTCCTCCTGAATGTTGTCTACAACGAAGATAGTGAAGAGAACTAAGATCAGCAGCCTTTGTCCTCTTAATATCAGGTACTTCCTTCCAAAGTAATCAATAAATCGGCTACAGATAAGGCTTCCAACTATCTGGCACAGTGATAATCCCACCATTAGTTTTTGGATTAAAGAAGAATTGTTAAAGGCCATTTATCTGAAGAGTTGCTTTGTGTAATAGAATATACCGTTGATTCCGCACAGCTGGACTGATGCTATAACCACAATGGCAATAATGTAGCGCTGAAATTATCTGTAGTATTATGTTGGCTTCAGTTTATTAGAAGGCTGGAATTTTTATGAAGAAATATCTTGAACAGTGGCATTTTGATAAATTAAAGCTAAATATCTTTTGAGTACTTCCTATTACTTCTTCTCAATGTGCCTCTCAATGCGGTCAAAAGGAAAATATATAAACCCAGCTATGCTGAGCAGGGAAGGCAAGATAGGAAATCCAATGACTATCCTCCATATCAGCTAGTCATCTTTGTCCTATAGAATGATGAAACCGAGGAGATATGCGGCCATGACTCCAAGGCAAGTCATAATTTGATTCAATGTGCATATTTTTCCAGAAATGGAGAGTGGGGCTATTGAGTTGAGGTACAAGGGCAAGATGCTCGCCATTACACCGATCACCAGTCCAAGTATGATTCTGCCTAGAACAAGGTAGAGTACGTTTAACTCTACTAACTGGATACATACTGATGCAACGATGACCAAGTGACAGTTGATCATAGCGCGTGATTATCCAAACTTATTTGACAAATATTTATAGAGGAAGGGGCCTAGCTTAGTGATTAATTACCGATGACCTCTCCGAGGTTGGTGACGCTAACCACAATGGTCAATGTTAGTGCAAGCTGCTATGCCGATAAATTGTTTTTATTTTGGATTATTTTTTCCATCTGGGAGAGGAAGACATGGGAGTACCCAAATATGAATGAGCTAAGTCCAGCAGTAATGCCGATTGCATAAACTGCAAAATATGATTTAATTTCTAATTTTTTTTTCATTTTAAATAACAATTAATCGCCACTTCCATTCACTAATCCTCATTCTATAGAGTAGGCTTTTAAATATGTATGGATATTTTCGGAGTTGGCCGAAGTATAATAAAATTGGATTATTAGAAAATCATTCATTGTCTATGGGAGTCAAACTATTTGAGTTCTTTGGAGAGGGAGTCTGCCTTTGGGTTAAATCTAGCACTATTCTCTGCATTTTAGCTCATGCGGCTGTTCATCCCATCATAGTTATTTCTGTTGGCACGGCTGCGGTTTCGCTCGTCAATCATCTGCAGATAGAGGGAATCCTTCTCGTTGAGCAATTTGGTCTGCTTTTTGATGGGGTTGGGAGACAAATTCACTAATTCTTAATTTTATTGTACTCGAGTAATTTTATGAGAGGCGCATGTTACTGTTGGCCAATTACCCAGGGTTCGACATCATGCTCTTATTGTTGGATAAACTGTAACGGCCGTAAGAACCAAGTTGAGAGGCATTGTTGTCAATCCTTGCCAACATGTTCAGGGATTCAAATACATGGCTCGAGTTACTAAATATATATTCAACTACTAAGTGGGGTTACTTATTCGAGGCCTGCGGTACTCATAATGATAAAGACGTTAATCACGAGTATTCATGGACATTGCTGGAATAAATAAGGTTATAAATAGTAGCAATTAATAGTTGCAATAATAGCCAAAGAGCCAAGTAAGAGTAAAATGCCTCCTTTATATTTGTTGACTTTATTAGTTATGGCATATCAATCATGTTGGTTTATTGCGCAGGATATAGTAGAGGGCTTATTGCCAATATCTCTCAATTGATTTACCATAATAATGGAATAGCCTTGCCTTCAAAATTCTTAAATCAGACTACAAAAACATTTTGCGCTCCCTTATATAGTTTATTATCGATTTAGTATTAGACTAAGGCAGATTTAGCACGCTTTATTTATTGTCTCTCCGCACCTCCTGCCGAGTTACTGGAGGAAGCGGAAAGTTTGATTTCATAAATCTATCTGCTTTCTTTACAGGCCATTATATGTCAACTCGATCTTCATTTAGCTCGGCGTGGAACTTTCTTTTACTCTTTTCCTTCTCAAGGATTTTGCTGGATTCCTGAGGGATTTCCTTCTTCCAGTTGTTATTGGTATGTTATATGACTTTTCGATAATATGCATCAATTCGAGCGTCCTTGCTTCTCTTTTTTTCTCTGATAAAGTATGAGGGATAAATGATTGGATCGTTCCGGTCTTTTTTACGCTGGGTCAAGCTTTTACAGTCTCTTATCCGCCTTTGAAGTATAGATAACTATCTTTAATGCTAGATTTCCTCGAAACCTTTTGTGCTATGCATTCCCCATTTTTTATTGGTGATAATATGCGGGCGATAAATGATATTGGAGTGAATATGCTTAGGTTCAACCTTTTTAGTGGGCTCGTGAATGGACGGTTCCTCGGAAATAGTAGTGGTTTGTTTGAGAATAACTGGTTCTTCTGGACAATTTTAAGCGTACATAATTGGGTGATACTGCTGATTAGGAAACCAATCGCTCATACAATAAATTTCAATTCTATTATTAACAAGGCAGGGAATAATATGCTGTTGATGACATCAATAATACTCAATACGCCAACAAATATCACTTGAGCTTATCAGCTAGCCTCTGCGCCTATTTCCCTCTCTCTTCTCTATTCTCTTATATTTTCTTCCTTACTTTCTCGCTGATGTTTTTCTACATTGCGGGGTACAAGGTTTAATTGCGGAGGAATCTAAGGCAGAGCAAAAACAGGTATGTAATAAATGAATAGAAGAACATGCCTGTTACTGATGTAGCGTTGGGGGAATTCCTAGCCAAGAACATCACTGCCTAATAAAGGCCATTCCCTATCTATTACATACGTATATTATCAACAATATAATATGTCAGTCCTATTTACATTATCAATCAATTATTCGGATGCATCGATTAATTAGTCATTATGAGAAAGAGCAAATAAGGCAGTCCAATAAAGACGAAAAATGCTTAATGTGATACTAAACAATATCTTTCCTTGTTTTAATGATAAACAAACAAATAGAATGAGTTATTGTTAATGTTTCAAGCCTTATAGTAAAAACGTCATTATGATAGTATTTATAAAATTTAAATAGTCAACAAATATATGAGCTTAACGCAATTTATTTCTCCTTTTTATTAATATCGAGCCAATCTTTTGCAGTTAATATTTTCGAAAAGACAATTTTTCTAAATAAGGGAAAACGAATAACCCGATAAGAATCCCTTTTCTTATTTTTTGAATTTTATTCAATCCGAGCTGTTAAAGGGCGATATTATGTATAGAGTAAGTGTAAGGGGCTTTGTGGAAATATTCAGGTGCACAATTATATTTATCCAACAATCTGAAGTTTATTTATTGATTAATTTTCAACAATGGGAGGGGAGAAATTCTTATTTACCTACAACGGTTTATAGTACGATGCAACTGATTATGCAGAGAAACATCCAGGAGGGATAGTTTTTCTGCAAAACATGAAGGCAATCACCAAGGATTTCACTGAGTATTTTAGGTACACATCAACTTAATCAGGGCTCTACATTCAGACGCAGCAGAAAAAATATTACACTCTTTCCCTATTGTATCCAAGAACAAGCCAACCAAGACTTCTGAGGAGTATATGGAGATATACAAAAAAGTTTAAATATTCAATCAGCCCCTTTGGGAAATTTAAATACTACTTTGTCTCTTCATCGGCACCCTATGGTTCATTGGATGCATGACGAATCATCCAGTGCTCAGCATTGTGTCCTTCGGCCTGGCTCAAATCCTGGTGGGATGGGTGGGACACTCAGCTGTTCACAATAGAAATCCCATGCTTAACACCTTGGGAAGGGTTTAGTCTGCTTTGTTTGGGGGCTTTTCAGTTGCATGGTGGAGTCCAAAGCACAACATGCACCACATGTTCACCAACATTCAGAAATATGACTAAGATATCCAAATAGAATACAAAGTCTATCTCTATGAGTTCTTATATTTAAAGTGGAGGTTCGATTCTTTGGTCTCAGTCATCCAGAAGAAGAAATACGTACAAATTGTATGATTAAGCTTGATGTCCTCATGATCCTTTTCAACTACGCCTGCCTCGCATTCTGGCATCATAATCTTCTCAACTGGTTCATCGCTGAGCTTCTCTCTGGATTCTACTCGGCCTACGTACTGATTGGCAACCACGAGAGAGAGAAGAGGTACGCTGAGAAGCCAGATGTGTGCTTCATTGACCACCAAATTTTGACCTCTCGCAACTACAGGGAAGATAATATTTTCTGGTTGCTCATGATGGGAGGCATGCAGTACCAAACCTAACACCATTTGTTCCCCCAGATCCCCTTCTACAGGCTGCCAGCTGCCAAAAATGTGATAATTGGGGAGCTTTCCCGCTTGAACAGGTCCTTGATTTATGGGCCTGTCCTTTGATTAGAATATTAGACCATCAACCATATCTATCAATGAATAATGAGTTGTTCAATCACTGCTAATATTATTATTTATGAAAAGGGAGGAAGCTAAAAGTCTTGAAGATTAGTTCAGCAGTCTCTTTCGCCAACAAAACCATCAACAATCCCTCAGCCAGAACAGTGATACAAACCTACTGGAGTCCCAGGAGGCCTCCCAGCAGTTCAACTCGGTGACATTTAAGCAAGTTGAGCAGACGGAGAGCTAAAGCGAGGAATAGGATTTTTTGGATAGAGTGGATGACATCCTTGGTCACGGCTAGGAGAATGATCCCCAACTGACCCGCAGATAGATAATGCTCAACTACAAAGTTAATGAGCTCAAACTCATGTGTAAAAATCTCAAACTTGCCAACACCAAACTCGCATAGAGGATCGAAGAGTTGGAACGCCCAAGGGAGTAAGTGACAGAAAATACAGTGTAGCTCAACCGATCCCAAGATCTCACCATGATGCAGCAATAATTCACGGAGATAGAAGAAGAGCTTGGCAGGTACAAGCAGCAGCTTTCCAAGTACCAGCACCAAATGAGTGCCCAGATAACCCTCAAGAACTAGGAAATAGGGAGAGTGCGCGACGAGTTCAGCTAATACAAATCGAGCATGTAGAAGTAGCTGAAAGAGAAGAACAAGCTGATTAGTTTTTTGAAGCAAAGAAACGAGGAGCTTCTGCTCGACATCGAGGAACTCTAAAACCAGCAAGAGCACCAATAGTACATGAAGGAAAGCAGAATCCAAAACCAATCATCCCAGTTCAACTAGAAAATATCCATAGAGATGGAGGCGATGATTGATAAGCTACTGAAAGAACTCAAATATTAGAAAAAGAACTCAGCTAAGAATATTGGCTAAATCAAGAGGTTGAACTCTTAAGTCATCAATCTTGAGAATAAGATAAAAGACAAAAACAGCAAAATCTATGAGCTCGAGCTCACCCTCATTAAAGTGAATAAGCAGCTGAGCAATCCTTCGAGGGAGAGAAGCCCCTTCAAAACTGACTACGAGATCAAAGATTAGATTGGGTACACTCCTAACAGGCACCCCATCCCTGAATCCAACAAAAACAAAACCCAAATAAACTTTAGGAATATAAACAAAAATCGAATATCTGCTGAGAGGGAAGGAGCAATAAGCACTAAAGGCTTATCTACTAACTTTACTTCCTTATCTCCACTCAGTAAAGTGTTTAGCACTTTCACACTCATGGACCTTTTGAATAGAGAATTCAAGATACGGACAGTTGAAAAATACATAATTGTAAGTAGAGTAATTGAGCTATATGCAAGCAAATTACAGCGCTAGGACTATGACAACTTGATTTCTGAGGAAATTTAGATTTACAACTTTAGCTCTCAAAATCCCGCCCACTTAAAGGTAAGGATTAATGTCCTCAATCGCAACGAAAGATACTAGACGAATGAAGAAAGTATGCTTTACAACATGGCGTTCATTCTGGACACTCTTTTGAACCAAGTAGAGGTGGTGGATGCGTACTTGGGGACGACATTGTAGTTGAACATCCCTGACTACATTGAGCTGGTGATGAGCAAGGGAAGCAAGGAGTAGAAGCAAAAACTGTTGGTGGAATTAGGTTCAAGCATCGAGAGATAGTATTTGCCGAGCTGATTTATCTTTTGATTTATGGCCATGCATCAATATCATTCTATGTGACTTATTTATGATTTAAATATAAAAATATGTTTAATTAGTGGTGCACTATTGAGTCAGATCCTGCAGTCTTCACCGAACTCGTCAAACAAATCGGAGCACCCACTGTCCAGGTTGAGGAAGTTTACAGTCTTGAAGACGACGACCTACTGACTCGCGTACGCCCCAACATATATGGCCTCATCTTTCTATTCAAGTGGACCAAAAGTATTGAGAAAAGAGATGCCTTACTGTAATACGACCCAGAACTATTCTTCGCCCGCCAAATTGTAAACAATGCTTGTGCTACCCAAGCCATTTTGTCAGTATTGCTTAATGCTCCCATCCCTATCGAAGGTGACCTCAAAGACTTCTATTAGTTCACCAAATAGCTCACCTGTGAAGATAGAGGACTATCCTTAAGCAACTCAGATTCTATAAGACGTCTGCACAATAGTTTCAGTCGACCTGAGCCCTTTATCTTTAAGTAAGACAAAAGAAAGAAAAAGAAGGAAGCAGACATCTACCATTTCGTGAGCTACATCCCTCATAAAGGCAATCTCTACGAGCTTGATGGCCTCCAACCAGGGCCTATTCTGATTGGCAAATTCTAAGGGTCTGATTGGCTAACTCTTGCTAAGCAAGAAATACAGCAAAGGATTGAAAAATATAGTGAAAAAGAAATCAGGTTCAACCTTATGGTTGTATGCGAAGATCTTAAACTCAAATGTCAAAGATAGATTGAGGTTTTAAAAATTTAAAAGTCCTCTATTTCTAAGCGATGCAAAACCTTGGGAAAAGCTTATGAGTAGTAAGCTATTATAGCGTATCCATAAGCGATGGATAGCTAGTTGGAGTAATAAAAGCTTGAAGGAAGGTTGGGGTAGATTGGGGTGGAGATTGAAGAGAAATAAGCTTGGATTCAGGGCTAGGATATTCGCAGATAATAAAGAAAAGTACTCTAATATTAACTTAGTAATAAAATATTCGTAGAAAGCACAACTATGTACCATTAATCATCCAAGTCCTCAAACTACTAGCCAAGAAAAACAAATTGCCAGAACTGATCGAGAAGGCCTCTAAAAAGCCATAGAAACAATAAAAGCAGTAAAAGCCATGATTGTTCGATATGCTTAATCATAACACGTGCAATTCAAAGAGTAACAATTTATCTCATTGGGCTTACCCATCAGGCATACATCATAAAATAGATTAGTTATGTAAATACTCAATGCTTATTTAACATTCAATCATTTCTATCCAAACTTCTTTTGCAAGACTTTCACTTTTATCTTCCGGTCATCTTTGTCTTTAGTGGATGGACTTATTTTGGAGCTTTGCTTGGGACTATTTTTAGGGCTAGCCTTAGGGCTCTTTGGACTTTTCTTTGCGAATTTTTGTGTTGGCGAAGGCTTCTTTTCTGGGGTATCTCCATAATAGAACTTATATCTTTACTTCTCCTTTTACTCATTCTTCTTTAGGCTTACTGCAGTCGTAATGGCAAACTCCTTACTTATTCGATCTGTTTTTTATTGTGTCTTTTTGAATCTGTTGGGAGAGTTGAGTTGATAATCAGAGTCACGTTAAAGCTGAAGATACTCTAGATTGTTGTGCTGGTTGATGGAAGGGATTTTATAATTTTAGAGGTCCACAAGAGCCTTTACCAATGCCGAATTGGTTTATGTTGTCGGCTTGTAAGTGTATCCGATGAATTCAGGATTCTTTTTACGTGCTTTGCCCTTCCCGTCTTTCCCCTCAGCTGGTGTCCAAGGTTCCTCTTATTCATAATTATCAAAGTTTTGGGTATCCCAACTATCCGTCAACCCAGGAATATATGGTGATTTACGCTAACGCAGCTTATTCCAATTAATTCCTGCGAAAAAGGGATGGGCCTTTATTTCCTATACTCCATTAATCCCAAGCCTTTCTTTTGGATCAGCAATTAATTTTCTAAATCAATTGTAGAGTACCTTATTAGATCTGCAGCTTGATTGCTGACTGCTGCGTCTGAGGGGATGGCAAAATATTTTCGCCAGTTTTGTATCTTAAACCAAGTTTCTCTGGGGGTTTCCGAGGCAAAGGGAGGATAGCCAACAAGCATCTAGAATAAGATAACGCCCATAGACCACCAGTCGACAGTTTATGTGTATCCAACTGTATAAGATATGCATTACTTTTGCCTTGGACTTAAGGGGCGACATAGTCAGGCGTTCCAACAGCCGAGTAGGCAAGCTTACGATTTCTCTTATGAAAATCCTTGCTCACCTATGTCTTTTATGACTATCGAATGCTTGATTATGTTTATTTCTTCAAATTATCTGTCAGCTTCTTTGGCCTTACTTCTGTATGCTTGCAGAGGCCGAAGTCTGAAAGCTTGATGTGCCCATTGACATCAAGTAAAACATTATCAGGCTTTAGGTCTCTATGGATATACTTCATTTTATGGACTGAGTCAAGTGCGAGTAGTATTTAGGCAGTGTAGAACTGAGCCTCTTCAGGTGTAAATATATCTTTCTTGATGAGTAGATTCATTAGATCTCCTCCTGGCAGGTACTCCATCACAAGGTAGAGGTTGTCATTATCTTGAAAAGAGCACTTGAGGGAGACAACCCACGGGTTTTTATCTGAATAGGCCAGGACGTTTCTTTCCTATCGAGACTGCATAACTTTATTCTTAAAGATCATTTCTGACTTCTTTAGCTTCTTTACTGCCACAGGCTCACTGCTTTTGTTCCATTTGCAAAGCCTTACCTACCCAAATGCCCCTTTTCCTATTATCTTTAGTGATTTAAAATCGTAAATGGTGATCTTTTTCCTCTCCTCCCGCAGTTGCGTAGCTTCCTAGTGACTGATCTGTCGCTTTAGAACCTACTGTTCGGCTACGGACATGCCCAAGGACTGCATCTTATGATTGAGAAGCTCCCAGTATTATCTCTTTTGCTGTTCCTGCTGCAGCATCTTCGAATATCTCTGCTCTATGAAGTTCTTCGCAGCCTCCACTTTCTCCTTGGTGGCCTTCGAAACCACCATCTACTTGTTCTTTTCGTTCATTTTTAAAGATGTAATATTAAAAACACAATCAATCACCCTATTATTCAATACAATATTCACAATCAAAAATAAAGACTTACACAAACACGAACATTCATTCCTTTAATAGTCGAATTCCCTCGAACAAATGATAAAAATATCTTATAATTTCATCAGTTTAGTTTTTGTGAACGGATATAATAATATTATGTAGAGGAAAGAGCAAACGAGAGATGAATTAAGTTAAAATAAAGCATTTGAACTGAAAAGATACACTGCTTAGAAGTGCATGGATCAATACAGCAATATGCTCGTACGCCCTCCAAGATTTTTATATTGTGAGGAAATACTAAACCCATCCATTAGATACAAAAATCGGTTCGAACACTATACCTTTTAAATACCATTCAAACTTTCCCTCTACTGCCCTAGAGCTATTAAGTATGTGTTACTTTATTTGCATGGAAACAGCTCAAGTCGATATGAGGGATTTTCTCAATTACATCATTTACCACCAGACGTGGCATTGGCTTGCTTTGATTTCGATGGGTGTGGGAATCGGACTGAAAAATTGTACATTTCCTTGGGAAAGTATGAATCGAAATAGGTCGATATAGCTGTTAAATTTTTAAAATAAAGAGGGCATAAAGTTGCCATTTGGGGGAGAAGCATGGGTGCCATCAGTGCACTATTAAGCTCATAGTCTAATGTAGTGATTGCTGACTCTGCCTTTTCAAGCCTTTACCAAACATCAAAAGACCTAGCAAAGACTCAAGTATGCTGTCCACTTTACTGCTGCTTTTAATGCTTTTTTCCATGTTTTTTTTGTATTGTGGGGAAAGACGTGGAAAAGAAAAGCTTGATGAACCCCAGTTAACTATAAATCAAATAGAGCATTGCTAAATCTAATCCCAACCGCTACATTTTATTACTTGCTGCAAAAAATGATACTATGATCAATCCAAAGCATACTTAAATTTTATTCGATAGCTTTCCTGGCAAAAATAAGAAAAAGATCATTTTCGAAGGAACACATAACTCGGAAAGGCCAAAATATGTCTTTAATTAAATATTTAGCTTTGCGTAATCGGCATTGAATCAAAATATAATTGAAACTTAGTAAGCAAACAATGTAAAAAATGAATAGATAGATTCTCTTTAGTGTGTGAGAAATGATAAAATGGTTTCAATAGAAATGCCATCGTAATTAGGTGTAAATTAAACTATAAAATTTGGAAAGAGTGAAAAAGCCAATAATTAAAATAAATAATGATTTAAGTTTAAAGTTACATATTAATTTATCAATGAATAGTTGAAGATTCACTTATAGGAGGTGGAGGGTTAACGTGAGGATGAAGTGTAATCATATTGTTAGCTTGTTAAAGAGGATAGTCTTGTGAAGATGGGTGACTATCAGCTGGTTGATTTGGGGTGGGATGAGTTAATATTTGAACAGGAACTTGATTAGATGAAAAGGGTTAAACAAACTGAGGTTAAAGCTTCATGGGTTAATCCTTCTTCACTTAATCCTTCTTGGGTTAATCCTTCTTGGGTTAATCCTTCTGCACTTAATCCTTCTTGGGTTAATCCTTCTTCACTTAATCCTTCTTTACTTAATCCTTCTTCACTTAATCCTTCTT